>Ga0209630_10000503_pt1 | contig 44183 bp, 52 predicted proteins | sample COG_01_FD_184745 | JGI IMG/M metagenome (GOLD analysis project Ga0209630, IMG submission 184745) | Pelagic Microbial community sample from North Sea - COGITO 998_met_01 (SPAdes) (version 2) | ecosystem: Environmental > Aquatic > Marine > Neritic zone/Coastal water | place: Helgoland, sampling...
GGACCCGAGGTCTGATGTTCCATATCATTCATCCATTTTACACCGTCGACCTGATAAGGTGCGTGAAGAGTGCCGTTGAGAGTGTACTTGTTCATTGTATTGAGAGTTGTTGTATTGGTATGAAAATACTATATTCGATATTCGACTTAGGTGTTATTAATTACTATGATAATCATCGTCGGGATCAGACGCTATCTCGCAAACGTGTACCTTTTCTTTTAAAACGCGTTTCTTTTTCTCCTTAGGTTTTGGAAGTTCGTCGATATGTTCCCTGAAGTATAAAACTTTATCCCAAAACTCTTTCATGATAGGAAGATACGTCGACCACCACTCGGGATCTCTCTTCACGTTAACAACGTCAAACTCTTCTGGCTTAGGCCAATTCGTAGCCGCAGGTTTGTACTGGATAAAATCTGCTTCTTCTAGGTCTAAAATCTCCATACAGAGTTGAAGCTGTGGCATATAATGCACCGGAACTTCGCCGGGAATGATAGCTCTTTGAGGAGGGCACTTAATCTCGACCAATTTTCCCGATTCCGATACTCCATCGGGACTACCACCAAGCCACTTGTGAACAGGGTGTGGACATAAGCCTATTTCATGAACAACTTCACCGTGTCGTTGCTCATACAATATACGTGCTTCATCTTCGTATAACTCACCGTGCCGTGTAGCCGCATTCCCTGTAAACTTTTCCCCCAATCCACATTTTTTTAAGAGTAGACCATCCGGAGTTTCGTATGGATTCTTGCCTATAGCGGTAGCTGCATCACTTGCCGTGAGCATTTTTCCTCTTAGACTTAGCCATTCCTCGGATTTCTGTGGGGCGTACTCCCTCTCGAGTACTATCTTCACTTTCGGGTGCATTGGTTAATTTACCCTCCAAATGTTTAAGTACCGTACGAACGTATTTTTGAGAATACACTTCCCGTTTTTGCTTTTTATCGTTCTTTGTGACACGTTTTTTGGGGGCGAAGTCGTCCCCCTTCATTGTTGGATGTATCCTTTGTTTTGGTAAACTGACTTAGGTGGATAAAAGAACGCACGAGCTGCATTTTGTTCCGCTTGCTTTTTATTTTTCGCAGATCCGTATCCCATACATATACCATCCACAAATACGTTAATGTGAAAAATTCCGTTTTCGTGTGCGGTTATTGAGTATACAGGGAGACTGAGACTATTTGATTGGCAATATCTCATGAGATGATCCTTGAAATTATCGTCAACCATGATTGATTGCATATTCACAAACGAGGAATCGTTGTAGATACGCAATATAAACTCTTTCGCGTGCAATAGACCCATATCCATGTATATAGCGCCGACGAGTGCCTCGAATACATCTTCTAAAATCTTTGGATTGTGAATCCATTGATTTCGCATACCCTTTTCATCCATTCGAATCCATTTATATAGTTCGAGTTTGGATGCAATTTCAGCCAGTGTTTCTCCACGTACAAGCTTCGTGCGAGCTTTTGTTAGAAATCCCTCTTGACGATTTTCATATTTATCATATAAAAATTTGGTAATTACGAACCCTAAAACAGAATCACCAATAAACTCGAGCGTCTCAAACGACCCGTTTAACGTTTCATCCTCTTTTAGCGCACTTTTATGGGTAAAAGCTTTTTGGTACAAATCTATGTTTGATATTTTTGTACCAACAAGGTTCTCGGCAGATGCCCTGTCGATTATCATTGTTATTATATTATGTGGTTTTTATTTTTAAGTATGATTTACGCCTCGACCTTGGTATAATGAGGGCTGAGGAACTTCTGGAGGTTAAGGAAAGTAACCTGAACGTCGGCGGGGGGCTTAAGAAGATCGCGAAGCTTCTGGTCGAGAACGAGAATACGACCGTTATCGGGATGCTTGAGACCGTTGGCCTTCACGTACTCGTTAATAGACTTAGTTACGGTGCTGCGAGAGACGAGCTGACCCTCGGGAAGTCCCAGGAAAGTACGGAGCTCCTCGGAAATCTTTTGCTCACGGTTGAAACCGTTGTTCTTAGCACGCTTGGCGGACTTCTCTCCGTTAGGATCGTCGAGCTTAGCCTTGATCTTTCTGACAATCTTGGTGAGCGACTTAAGTTCATTACGGAGAGCGGTAATCTCGACAAGGCATTCGTTACGGTTGCACGCGGTTTCAGTAGACATTATACATTACATATGCAGTTCGTCTTTAAGTGTGTTGATATCATCAGCAGATGATCTATTCGTGTATAAAAAATGTTGATCTATATTAATGGACATCAAATTATATTCTAAACAGGTCATCGATCAGTTCAGACACGAAAATTTACTTTTCAGAGACGCCAAACTGAAAAAGTATTTTGAACGTAATGCGGCGAGAGATTTGGGAAAGTTTCGAAGTCGCTTACATAGTACACACTCGAAGAAATCACTGGAAAAATTTGTATACGTCTTCGTGACCGACGCGTGCAGAGATATCATACTCAATACTATAGGTGAAATTAGTGAGTATATGAAAAATATGGGTGATTTAGTGATCAGTGGTGGAGAAGCGTTCAATATGTATATGCCTTATAATGAACGCATCGTGACGAGTGATATAGATGCTAAGTTCGTTCCGCGTATTTACTATGATGCAAAGTATTTTGGTAAATTACAGGCCATAAAACTCATACTATGGGATAAGCTTGGTAAAATTGCACAAAAGTTAAACGCGCGTATCAAGACCCGTATTATGTCCATGGATAAGAAACTCATTAAATACTTGGGTTTGGGATTCAAACAAGGTGGTCCATTCGTGACGAGACGATACACTCTCATCAAGAAGAAAAAGACCCGCGCTAATAACAAGCCGGGTGTGGGTGATATATTCATAGATGTCGAATTATTTGCACTCGATCTGAATATCCGTTTCTTCTCTCCCGAAAATAATAAGATTGAAAATGTCACGTTAGGGGGATTACTTGATATACCTTTCATGAGACCTCGTGAGTTTGGATACGATGTGGTCCGTACTCTGAAAAAAGGTGTGACGTACAGGAACGTCAATACAAACAAGATGATAGTAAACAAAAAGGTATACGTCGCCAGTAAAGAGTTTTTGATAGAGGATATATACCTCATGCACACCTTAAAACTTCGTCCAGAGAAGAAAGAAAAAGATAGACAGCGACTTATACGATTGGCGAGATTATTTGACAAGAAAATCAAACTCGCGGATAGCATAGATTCCGTGATTAGGCGTATACAACCAAAACTCAAGAGAATATACGTGACAAAGCAAGCACCTAGGCGTAAGAATATATCTATTCAGAAGGCGATGAAGGTAAATCCTTACAAGTACAAAAAGTTTACGACAGAGCCGTCAAAGGAACGCCTTTCCAAGAAAATGGTACACGGATTAAACCCCGTATCCAGAAAAGCTGTGATAGAAGGATACGAGCGTTCAAATGGGAATCAGCGTTTCAATCTAAAAAATCTCAAGTGGAAGCGCGAGAATAACAACGCATACGTCAGGAATGAATTCGCACTCCGGCCTATAAATGCACAACCCATTCCTAAAAACTTAAATGTCCAGAATACGTTATACGGATTTAGGCCTAGAAGAGATGGTTGGGTTCCAAAACCTCTTCTCGAACGTTCAGCTGCTATACCTTTCATAGGTTTAAAGAAATGATACGTATATCTTACATAATGATTTACGATACAGTCGCCAAGGGTGAAGACGGCCTTTACCATGTTCGCGCATTCACAGACGAGCGTAAGCGTAAGTTTATTCAGCTTAACGATGTCAAGATTGTAGAGAAGACCGGTGACGACATAAGCTTTGAACCTGCCGACTTTACGAAAATCGACGAGCTTCATGAGGTTAATATTCAGAATGCTATCGAAAATTGCGAGGCCTGGTTTGGTCGAAAGCTTGCTGACAAGACTATCAAATCCGCTTACATCAGGGACGACACTATCTCAGCAGAGCGTATTTCTAACAGCAAGGTTTTTTCCGCCGATAAGGAGGCCGTCGATTTTGACGAGATTCAACCCGACGCCACATGCTCCCTCGTTCTCGAATTTTCTGGACTTTGGTTTGCCAAGAAAGCATTCGGTCCAGCCTGGAATGTTGTTCAAGTCAGGCTCGCCAAGCCCGATGAACCTGATCAGGAGACTTTCGATGAAACTTATCCCGATGAATATATGTTCGAGGATGATCAATAAAAAAAATTTGTTAACAGTATATAAAAGATGTCTCTTACTAAACGCTTGAACAGGGTTCCCTACGGTCGCGTCTTATTTGCTTTCGTTGTCGGCGTTATTATCATCGTCCTCCTCAAGAGGACTGGTAAGACTTCCACATACTCCGTTAAGGAGAGGTCTTACGCCCCCATCACCAGCGCCAGTGCCGGTGATGCCCCAGGCCCCCAGCCCATGGCTGCCGATTCTTGTGAGATGCGCGCGGGTACCGGTCTCGCTTCCTCTCTTCTTCCGCGTGAGGTGGCTTCTCAGGAGGAGTTCGGTGAGTTCGCTCCCGAAGATATCCTGGCTGGCCAGAGCTTCCTCGAGCCCCGTAACCAGATCGGTATCCCCGAGACTACTGGCGGCGCCCTTCGCAACGCTAACCAGTCCCTTCGCGCCGAGCCCCCTAATCCCAAGGAGCCGTTCACGTGGAATAACTCTACCATTGCCCCCGACACCATGCAGCGTGCCTTAATCTAAAACAACTTAAAGGTAATTAGTCTTTATTTAGTATATGTCTAACATTCAAGCCGACGATCTCACGAACAGCGTCTCTAAACTGGTTGAACTTAATCAGCAGATTAAAGAAGCAAGATCCGATATTAAAGTCCTTTCCCAAGCAGAAAAGGCACTTAAGTTACACATCAAAAAACTGATGGTAGATAACGGCCTCGACGTCATCAATACCAAAACTGGTAAAATCACGGTCAAGAAAAGCATTCGAAAAGTTGGTCTTAATAAAGACACCATCAGGGAAGGACTTAACGTATTCTTCGACGGAAACGATCAGCAGGCGGAAACTGCCTTAAAGGTAATCGTCGAGAGTTTACCAACAAAAGAAACATCTACTATCTCCGTAACCGGACTCAAAAAGAAGACTTCTGAATAATGGTTTGGAATCAGTACGTCTACGAGGCGACTACAGGAAACGACCCCGAATATGAAAGTGATAATGAAAATTATGATAGCGACTATGAACATACGATAGAAGACTGGGAACTCGAATACTCAGAAGAACTTCATCATATGTGGAATACCATGAATACCCTGCTCTATGATGCACATATTCAGCATTCAGGCCAGTTCTGCGATTTTGTTGAATTTTGCTATCTTGAACATGATACGATTGGAAGAACTACATGGGAATACCAGGAGCAAACAATGTGGTATGAGGAACGCCTGATTCATGTATGGAAGAACCTGGTCAGGATTATTCGAGAGAATGGTATTCGTGAGCAAATGATGAAAGGTGTATCATTTGACCATTTTCTGTCGTTCGCGAAAAATATTATGTGTATATATTAAATGCTTCCCCTACTTACCTCCCAGAAGGTAGCCATCCCCTCTGTTCTTTTTCTTGCGCTCAGCCCTGGTATGCTTCTTAAGACCAACGGCATGAAGCTCTCGTTCAAGAATGTCAGCACCGACAAGATGTCCGTGCTTTTCCACGGTCTCGTGTTCTTCCTGGTGTACTCTCTCATCGCTAAGTCCATGGGCCTCGTTCTTACCCAGAACGACCTCCTCGTGACCACCGCGCTCTTCATGGCTCTCAGCCCGGGTATGCTTCTTACCATCCCTCCCGGTAAGTTCATGTCTGGAAAGACTTCCCAGACCGCGATCCTGGTTCACACAATCGTTTTCGCGGTTGCGTTCGCTCTTTTACGAAAGCAATTTCCTAAGTTCTATTAAGTGATGCGACATGGAATATCTTGTGATAGGCCCAGCGTCTATGGGTCTTTTTGCTTTCATGGGCCGGTTAAAAAAATATGAAAATGAATTAAAAAATATAAAAGAGATCTCCGGTGCATCAGCTGGCGCTTTAATAGGCACGTTTTTAGCCATGGAAGTATCTTTAGATGATGCATTTGAAAAGTTAATGAGTCTGGATATCGAGGGACTTGCAAAGTACAAATTACGATCACTTTTAAAAAATTATGGACTCATAGATGTTGAGGCTGTTCGTAATGCTATAGAAAAGATGTATGGATGCAATCCCACGTTTTCAGACTTGAGTAAAAAGTTATACATAGCAGCGTTTAATCTAAACAGGGGGAGAACTGAATATTTTTCAGTAGATTCACATCCCGATATGCACGTGATAGATGCCATATGCATGAGTATATCTATACCTTTCATAGCAGCCACTAAATCGTACAAGGGGAGTATGTATTTAGACGGAGGCACGAAAGATATTATGCCGTTAGAACCTTTTTTTAATAAACCACATCATAAGATTATATCGTTTATTTTACATAACGAGCCACGTTATATAGAAAAGATAACGACGTTCACGGAGTACATAGGCGCATTTATGAATCGTGTAATCGATTTTAGGATCAATGCATACGATCCAACTAAATACAAAACTATACACGTGAACACGAGTGATTTCAATATCTTTAAATTCAATATGTCTTATGATGATAAATTACGTATGTTTTTACACGGTTTTAACCAGTAATCCCATCTGTTATATTATTTTATGTGATTATAACAAGATGGACGTTTGTGATCCTGATGCCAAAACAAAGAATATCAGGAAACTGATTAAGCTTCACACAGGGCACGCAGTCAACGTGTCCCGTGAGCGGATGTGTGATATTACTCGAGAGGCTAAGAAGGGGAATTTGCCCATGCCTCCTCTCGTGCTTACGAGAGATAAGCGTTTTCTTTTGGATTCTAAGTCGCCGCTTACCCAAAAGGATTATGAAACGCTTTATAAATCCAATACAACTTCTGCAGACGCGAAAAGACTCGCCAAGAAGGTTGGACTTGTGAATATCGACAAAACTATAGCCGATTTAAAGGATGCTATTGGTCGACGATTAGCGAGCACGAGTGTACGTGAGCCTATACTCTTACCGGGGTCTAGAGCAGTCTCTGTACCGAAATCTGAAAACTTTTTCGTCAATGAGAATCGGAACAATGTTCAAAACGAGAATCGGAATAACGAGAATCAGAATCGGAATAACGAGAATCAGGACCGTGCTAATATTAATAGTGCGAGGCGAAACAATGGCGGCAGACCAAACGGTAACGCTGTGAAACCTAATGGTAACGCTGTGAAACCTAATGGAAATCGTCCCAGGTCTATGAAAAATACCATACGGAATAGACATAAGGACCGTATCAAGGATTTCAGTAAAAACCGCCGCGAACCTAACCGCCGCGAACCTAACCGCCGCGAACCCAATGGAAAGAAACCCGGATTTTTTGGTCGGATTTTTGGGGGTAGCAAGAACACGTCCACGAACAAACTTAACACAGAGATGAAGTTGGCGCAGATGAAACGTAATACACAAAGACAGGTTTCGCATCAGAAAACGGTGCAGTCTCGATTACGTTTAAGAGAAGCTAAGTTGGCCAAAAACATGATTTCCGAAGCTGAGCGCGAAAAGCGTCAGGCTATAAACGACGTGACTAGAATACAGAACAATAAACACCTGTTAGAGGTCGAGCTGAACAGGCGCGCGAATAATTCGCGTAAGAAATCTAACGAAGCAGCCAAGGCTCGACGTGAATTGGCTAAGGAGAAATTGCACGCCGGGGGGCTCAATACACGAATCGCTGCGTTACGTCGACGAGCGACCATGGAAAGGGAGCAGGCCAAGAAAATTGAGAAAAATGCTCAGAATCGTATCAAGATTGCAGAGAAGAAGGTTACAAACAAGAATGAGAACATCGGTCTCAAACAGAGCGAAATTAATAAGATGAAGGTAAACTTAAACGCGGCATCTAAGAAGGCGGATGGGTACAAGAGGTCGGTGGATAGTCAGTTAGCCAAGATACAAGAACTCACGAAGAAACTGGAAGCCGCTGGTAACGCCGGTAATTCGGAGAAGGTGAAAACGCTAGAAACGCAAATTACTAAGTTGTTGAAGGAGCTTGAAGAACTCAAGAAGAAACCCGTCACGGTTGTCCAAAATGCAGAACTCATCGCTAAAAAGATTGAACTCACGAGGTTAGCTGGTGTACATGGTGTGAATTTTAGTAAGAATATCAACAATCTCACGATGAATAATGTGAGGGGAACTGTTCCAAAAAATAATTTTGGAAAAAATACACAAACTAAACTGGCTCCTATGGGAACACCGGCTATCGGGCCGGCGACTAAGAATATAATTAGTAGTATCAATAAGGCTACTACACTCACGGAACTGCGGAAGATCTTTCTTAAGGGTAGCCGAGAGCTTCATCCTAACAAGGGTGGAAATAAGGACGCTTTCAGTGTATTTAAGAATGTTCACAACAAAAAGCAAAAGCTTTTAGAAGCCGGAAATACGAAGAGTAATGCAGCTAACGGAATTGGAAATGGAACCAAAAACAATAAAGTACTCGCTATCGCTAATAAACCTGATATTTCATCTAAGGTACTCGCACTCGAAAAGAAAATAAAGGCCGCCGGTGAAGTAAAGAAAAAAAAGAAAAATGCCGAACTCGCAGCGATTGAAACGAAAAGACGAGAAGAGATGAATATAATCCGTGCCGAGAAAGAAAAGGCAATTACTAATGCAGCCCGTAATAAAGATACAGCCGTGAAAGAGGCTGAAGCTGCTGCTAAGGCACAAGCCATGGCTAACACGGCGGAGGAAAGAGATAAAGCCCTGGCAAACCTCCAAGCAGCTCAAGTTAAGATCAGCGCGGCAAATGAAGAAAAGACGAAAGCGTTGGAGAAAGCTATGGAGGAACGTGATCAGGCACTCGCAAAGGCTGCGAAAAATAAAGAGGCTGCTCTTGTGGCTGCTAAGACTGCGGCTAATGCTAATAAGGCAGCTGCCCTCACACAAGCTAATAGTCTTAAGCGTCGACGTATGTTTGAATCGCTTTTAAATGAGTATAATGTTTCTATGAATAAGCGTATCACACTTACAAAGAGATTCGAAAAGGGAAATCGTATAAGCGCGATAGCGGCAGAATTAAAAAAGGAAAAGGCTAATAAAAATAAAGCCAAACTTAATGAGATCCGTGAAGAGAAGAATAAAGCACTCGCCGAGGCTGCGGCCAATAAGAACAAGGCGCAATTTGAAGCGAATGCGGCACGTAAAGCACTCGTGGCCGGTAGATTTCAATCTGCGGCAAACAAAGCTGCACTCGAAAAGAGGGTTACTGAAGCTGAAGCGAACATTAAAAGGGCTGCGACAGAGAAGGTTGAGGCTCTTGAAAAGGCTGAAAGAAACAAGAAAAATGCGATCAAGGGAGCCGTCGCCTTCAATAGAATGAAAGGAGCCATAAACGCAAAGAAGAATGCTCGCACCTCTATTGAAAATAGATTACGTGCGAAGGCTCAACAGGCCCGTAACACTGTCGAAAAGAGAAAGAAAGCACAAGCAGAACTGAGAGCACTGGCCAAAACTAAGGGTGTAAATTTCACTAGCAACATCAACAGGGTCACGTTAAATGGAGTGAAGAATCTTACAAAACGGATAAAGATTGCGGGCATCGCGAAAGCCAAGACGGACGGTGAAACTACACGATTGGAGCGTCAAAAGGCAAACGAAAACAGGCGAAAACAGAATGCACGCAATGCCGAGGTGAATAAGGCTGCGACTGCTCGACGTATCGCGTTAGAAAAGAAACAAGCCGCCGCGAAACAGCGAAGAGAATTGCAAGAACAGGGTCGAGGCAAAAGAAACGCGGAAAAGATTGCCGCGAAGGTGAATGCAAAGAAAGAGGAGAACAATATGATCGCTCGAATGAAGGCGACGCGTAACAAACTCGCTACGAATAAGGCTGCGACTAATAAGGCTGCGGCTAATAAGGCTGCGGAGGCGGATGCGCGAATGAACGCAATTGTCGCGATAAAAAGAGATTATGCTAATACAGTCTACAATGCGGGTGGATTAATAACAAATAAGGAGAAAGCGTATTGGATTGAGCAGGGTAATCAAATGGGCCTGGCGATGAGTTATGGTACAAAGACGGAAAAGAACTTCAAGGGTCTGAAGAAGATGTTTATGGATAATCTCAACCGGGTAAAACGTAACAAAAATATCAAGAACGCTAAGAACGCTGCAGCTGTCAAAATTCAAGCTGCGGTAAAGGGTACACAAGTGCGTAAGAGTGTGGGTGGTAGTAGCATGGGTCAAGATATTCTGAAAAAACACATTTCGGGTATAAATGTGATGGCTGGTCAGTCGATTCCCGGTTTCACCGGTAAACGTCTCGAAGATGGGGGATATGAAAAAAAGTGGTTACAACGAGTAGACGAAGAAGGTGATACAGCTGTAAAACGCGCAAAATTAAGAAAGATGTTTGACGACAAATTCGAACTTAAAAAGACGCTGCTCAAGAACGAAAAGACGAATGTCCGAACTGGATATAAAACCTTCCCACATCCAGCCTCATTGAAAAGTTTGAAATCTCAAGTTATGCGTCCTTTTTATAGACAGGATTCTTCTACAAAGGGTACTGATAGAAATGCAGCGATATTGAACGCCGTGAGAATAGAGAAACAGATAGACGAAGCCAAATCTGCGTATGCGAAAAAGATTCTGGAACAACAAGCCAAGAATATGAAGAAAGCTGGACAAAAATTTAAGACGTATAATAATCCTGTATCGAACAATACCAAGATGCCCAAGAAGACCACTTCCAACCCTTTATTTAAAACCTCGGGTGGATTCAATGGTGGTATACGTCTCGGCGCGGGTGGTAACAAGAATATTAACGGTGTGAACATGACTTTAAAACGTGCAAAACCTTCTCTTAAGAACATTACAACCCGTAAAGTAATTCGTCCCGCGCGTATGGCGGGTAATAGCCTACTCAAGGCTGGGCAAATTACACAAGCCAAGAAAAATGCAGTAGGAAATGTAGCGGGAGCGCGAAAGGCGTATGCAAATCAGGCAAAGTTCGCTATAGAGCAAAAGAAAAAGCGGGCTAAACAACGTGTCATAAACAGCTTAAAAGGTAAGGCGGGAAAGAACCAGGTTAGATATATGAAAATGATAAACACGGGTCAGATAAACCAGGCAATGAAAGAGGTCGATAGGAAAGTGATGCAACATCCCGGTCTCAAAATTCAACCTAAGTTGACGTGAATAGAGTAAAAAGTAATTCAAAAAAAATGGATATGACCGAAGAAATTATTGAATTTATTGAGGAGGGACTCCGTCGTGACATGACCGATCATGATATTATTGAGTGGTGTGAAGACAATACCCCTGACCTCGCTGATATATACCACAAGTATGTTGATACAAACTTGTCGTACAGAATGGCATCTATGACGATGTTTTTTATAGAATCTGTATACGGATGTGACGATGATTACGATAAGATCAGGCTGTTCATTGATCACATGCAAAGAGAGGAGAGTGTAGTAAATTAGTAAGATTCCAGATTTGTAATTTATGTAAAGGGTTTTTTATATGTTCTATGTTATTAGCGTATTCTAAGATTCGCTCGTTATCGTCCGGCTCAGAAATGACACGTGGATCTTCGTGATTGCGAATGTAATCGGCTATGATATAAATGATTGCATCCAATAACTCCTCACGTGCCATTTCTACCCACGAATTAGTTGAAGTACCCCACTCCGTCGTATCTGAATCTACTCGAACACCGTGACCGTAACGACTTTTACCAATATTGAGCCGATCGACGAGTTGATCCTCTAGTTTCATATTTTATATATTTTTCAAAGCTTTAATTACTCATCAATCTCACAGTCCTCCTCGTCGTCGGCAGAAGCATCGTCTTCGCTACCCGAGTTAGGCATACCCGCGACACCCTGGAAGGCGAATGAGGGTAGCTTTTGCGACTTCTCGCAAAGAACCTGGGAAAGGCGGACGCTCACACCGAACTTGTTGTCGATAAACCAGATCTGATTAAAATCCACGATACACATGCATCGCTGACTCTTCTCAATACTATCGACAGTCATGCTCTTTTGCTGAGCGTCATAGGCTTCAGCGAGAAACTCGCCAGTAGGCTTAGTCATGACCTTAAGTTTGAGAGTCGAAGGATAAGCCTCCTTACCGGGACGAACGAGTGGCTTGTAAAGTGCCTCTCGGATGACGTCGATGTTGTACGCCTTGCCGAGCCAATCCTTAGAGTTCTTGGCGACAGTTTCGATGATAGTCTGGTCGAGTTGGGTCAGTTTGTTCATAAGAGAAATAGCTTCTTCATTATCGGTATCAAAGGAAAGATCGAGTGAGTAAGATGTCTTGTTAGTAGCCTCGTCAGTGAAAGCACTCAGGCCGAAAGGAGATCTCATGAAAGGAAGCTGAAGGTAAAGCTTCTTGTTGTCTTGTGCGTTAATGTATACGGTTTTCCCACCGTTCTTGTTCTTCTTCATGTTGGAAAGAACGACGGTGGAAGGATCAAATTGCTCATAACGCTGAATCATAGTCGACATTGTTGGTTGGTTGTATTTGATATACGGGGCCAAACTTTAAGCCCGTTTTTTTTCTCAGAATATATTAATATTACGATGGGTCTCTTTAAAGATTGTGGATGTGGGTGTGATGGTAAAAAGCAGGAGAAGAAGCTCGCCATTTCTTTCATGGCGGCTTTGACCTTTTTTATCATCGCTAACCCCAGCATGTATCGGTTTATGCGCCGTATTCTTGGGAAGTGGGTGTCGGGTCCTACCGGGTGCCCTTCTTCCTCCGGCTTACTTTTGCACACCGTGGTGTTCATGTTCGTGACATGGGGAATGATGAACATAAAGTACGAGGGTTTCGAGGTTAAAATGACCCCCGACGAGGAGCCTGTTCCCGAGGAGGAGCCCGAGGAGGAGCCCGAGGAGGTTTCTATGGAAGAGGTCGAGCCCGAGGAGGAGCTCGAAATGGAGGAAGAGGAGGACGTGTCTATGATGCCTATGCCGCCGCCGCGCATGGCAGAGGTTGATTCTCCTTTACCAGGCATGGCTGAGTCTCCTATCGGTTTATACGATACAGGTATGGTTTTCTCACCTATGGACATCAATGAAGAGGCGGATACACCCGCTTCCGTTAAATTTGGAACCGGTGGATTAAGTGTGTCGTGCGCTGATGGCAGTCGACCCATCGTTAATTAGAATTCTTCGTCGAAAGTTAAATCGGTCGTTTCATCGATTTTTCCATAGTCTCCAACTCGTTTTTCAAAAAAATTCGTCTTACCATCCAGGGAAATATTTTCCATAAAATCAAAGGGATTTTGTGTATTCCAGATTTTATCGAACCCCGCTTGTTTCAAAAGTCTGTCCGACACGTATTCGATGTAATCGGACATCTTTTCGGAATTCATACCGATTAAACTACATGGGAGAGCTTCAATGATGAAGCCCTTCTCGATTTCAACCGCTTCACGCACGATCTCGTGGATAGTATCACGCGCTGGTTTATTTTGCAACATTTTGAATAATTCAATGGCAAAGTCGAGATGAAGGCCCTCGTCACGACTGATAAGTTCATTGCTAAAGCATAGGCCAGGCATGAGCCCACGCTTTTTAAGCCAAAAGATGGCGCAGAAGCTACCTGAAAAGAATATACCCTCCACACACGCGAACGCCAATAAGCGCTCAGCAAAAGGACGTGATTTGTCAAACCATTTCATAGCCCAATCTGCTTTTCTTTTTATAGGATCAATAGTTGTGATAGCCTCGAACAGTTTCTTTTTTTCTGCGCTATCCCGAATATACTTATCGATGAGTTTACTATAGGTTTCTCCGTGAACCATTTCATTGTGTACCTGATACGCGTAAAATGACCGCGCTTCGGTGAGTTGAACCTCATCTGCAAAATTGTTGTTGATATTTTCAAATACGATGCCGTCTGAACCAGCGAAAAATGCAAGGATATATTTGACAAAATGCTTCTCGTTATCGGTGAGGGACTTCCAGTCTTCCATGTCAGCACTCACGTCAACTTCCTCAGCTGTCCAGTTGGACATTTGGGCCTTTTTGTACAAGGCCCATAGGTTATCGTGTTCAATGGGAAACACGGTGAACCTGTTCATAGTTGGTAAGAGCATGGGTTCAGCTTCTTCGAGATACTCCTGAAAAGCGAAGTAATCTCCGATGTGTTCACCGTTGATCTTAATCTGAGGGTAGGTGACAGCGCGAGGGCCGCAGAGTGTTTTCAGTTCATCCTTCTCAACGAGTAGTTTTGAATAGTCCAGGTTTAAGTCCTTGCACATGTTTTCCGCGTAAGTACAGTATTTACAGTCCGGCTTTGAAAAAATCTCAACTCCCATATCGTGTGTTATTAGCCTACAATATTTTTGTCCGAAATCTTTAAACGATGATACAGTTTTCCGAAATCGAATTTTCGGAAATTCAGCCTGGAGATTTACTCAAAATTTTAGTGAATATTGATGATGTAGAAGATGAACAGTATGCGAAAGTAGAAGAGAATCGCGATGATTACCTAATAATACAGTACTATTCGGAGTCTTCGTTCTCGTATAAAGGCGCTCCCGTGTACACTCTCGACGAAGAAACGAATTTGATCAGGGGAGATAGTATTTTAGAACACCACGCAGATGGAGATACCGTGTTTACTTGTATAAATGATGTAGATAGGATGTACGTAATAACCACGGAACAGGATAGCGAAGTAGAGAGTGTATTATGTAACGAATCTGACGAAGATATGAGTAGTACGGATACTTTTATAGTGTCTGATAGCGAGATAGAAAGTATAGAACTCCCTCCCGATCACGCGACTATTGATAGACAGTGGAACGAATGGCAGCCTCGAAGCCCTGGATCTACTAGGTTTAAACAAGCAGTGGATGCTATAGAAGAAAAAGCCCGTCTTCAAATGGACGAAGTGAATTTTTGACCTAAGTGCGCTCGATTTAAAATAAAAAAACAACTTATATTTTCATAATGGATTCAGAAACTTTGGCTGCTATTTGGTCCCAGTGCGACCGCTTACAACAAAAACCAACAATCAAGCCAATAGATAGTCGATTATGTAAAGAATGTTCCATATACAAAACGCTTACTAGAGAAGGAATGGTGTGCACTGAATGCGGAAGAGTCGACTCAATTTACGTTGACGATTCTGCAGAATGGACGAGTGGAGTTACAGATGACGGACGTGTATCCGATCCTTCGAGATGCGCCGTACCCGCATCTAATCATGAATTGTTTTCGGACTCGTGGGGTAAAAGTACCGTTATTGCTACAAAGTACAATTCGACATATCAGCAGAAGCGCATGGCTAAAATCACATTTCATAATTCAATGAATCATAGAGATAGATCTCTCTACCATGCATATCGTAACATAGATGAAGCGTGTGTAGATTTACCAGAGAGTATCTTACGAGACGCCAAGACGTTATACAAAAAATTCAACGAAGGTAAACTTACTCGAGGAGCTGTACGATCTGGTATCAAGGCAAACTGCGTTTTATATGCGTGTAGAATTGCTAATGTACCTCGCACTACGAAGGATATAGCGGATATGTTCGATATCCAATGCAAGGATATTAGCCGGACGACGAGTATTTTTACCCAGACTGTCGACAACGAAAAGACGGAGAAAAATTACGTGACCAAACCATTCGATGTCATGTCCAGACTTCTAAATACGTTCGATATCACACGTGAAGAGCGTTTGGCGTGTAATAAGATGTGCTACAAATTGGAGAGTTGTGTTGAATTGATGAGTAAATCACCGAATAGTGTGGCTACAGCTGTTATTTATATGGTTCTTAACTCGAGGGTCACTAAAAACGAGATATGTCAAAAATGTTCGGTGTCTGTTCCTACACTTAATAAAATCGTTACCATCACAAAACGACACTTAGAGGAATAATTTGTAATAGAAACTAGTATGGTTAAACTCTTTCTCAGCACTCCATGTTATGGGGGTTTATGCCTCGAAAAGTACATGAAGAGTATCGTCAATCTTCAGATGCTCTTGATGCGCGAAGGCGTACAATTAATGCTTGACACGACTGAAAATGAAAGCCTCGTGCACCGGGCAAGGAACGTGTCTATCGGTAGATTTATGCAGAAAACAGATGCCGATTTTTTTATGTTTATCGACGCGGATGTTGAGTTTGATGCACATTCGGTGCTTCGATTACTTAACTCTGGTCACGACGTATCTGTCGCTGTGTATCCCAAGAAGGTCGTCATGTGGGATCAAGCTCGTGAAGCCGTAGAAAATGGCGACGATCGCAATATGGCACTTCTATCGTCAAGTCTCGTGGCAAATATAGGGGCTACGAAGCGATCGGTCGTTAACGGTTTCGTAGAAGTCCTGGATGGACCTACGGGTTTCATGATGATTTCCCGTGAAGCCCTGACCAAGATGCACGAACACTATCCGGAATTGAACTGCAAGAATGATCACCAAAACAGGGACTTTGATGAATACTGTGCAATTTTTGATTGCATGATCGATCCAGATAGTAAGCGATATCTATCGGAAGATTACGCATTCTGTCGTCGTTGGCAACAGATGGGAGGTAAAATATATGCGGATTGCAATACCACATTAGGACACGTGGGTAATTTACCATTTTCTGGGTGCTTAAATGATAGGCTTAAGGCTTAAGATCACAATATAGCCAATGAAGGTTACTACTGTTATCGTCACGCGAAGTGGTTCGTGTCATGTGAAGACACTTCATACGATTCTTCGTATGAATATTCAGTGTATAAAAAATAACATACAAAACCAGATCGTATTCGTTAATGATGATCCTTATGCAAAAGCTGACGCCATTCAAAAATACGTCAAGGATACCGATCGTATCTTTTTTATCGACTTTGGTATTCAAGTAGACGACGAGTCTGTTTCACATGTTGTTAGTAAGCGCGACGATTACCATGTTATGGTGTTTCCAGGTGTGATTGAAGGTATTGACTGGGATATGTTCAAGGATAAGATATCGAAAAAATCTACAGAACCCACGCATCAAATGGCTCTTAACTTCGATACCGAAATAGGGAACCTGGTTTCGGAAAATATGTACACGGTGAGGACAAGCTCCGCGCGAGCTTGGTTTATGATATGTAAACCCACTCTCAAATATATCAAATGTCGTCGAACTGGAAAGTTAAAAATTAGTCCTAAGTCGGCTACGATGTTTGAAAATTTCAAAGAAAACGGAGTCAAAGTTGTCGCGTTCACCGGCGCCCGACTCACTTTTACATACCCCCACGAGTGTATCGGAAACATCGTCAACTCGGCCGGCGTTAAAGCTAATTAAAGATTAAACCAAAAACATACGTATAATGCAACGTTTATCTGTAAAGCGTGAAGATCCCCTTTACAAATACACGCTCGATTTCATGGAGCACTATTGGGGTACTAAGGGTAAAGGTATTTTCCCAGGTAGTCAGCCAATCTCCATCGAATATCGCCATTTTGATATCTTAAAATCCAATCCATACGTCGTATGCGAGAAGACGGACGGAGTTCGTTTCATGATGCTCGCGTTCACGTTCGATTATAAAAAGAAGACGATTTTTGTAAATCGCGCCTTGGAGATGTTTGATTGTCCATTGAACTTTCGAAAACCCGTGTACGAAGGCACGATTGTCGAGGGTGAGATGTACGGTGATACCTTCATGATGTATGACATGCTCATGAACTGCGGGGAAATGATAGGTGGTCAGGAGTTTCTTACTCGACTCGATCATATGGAAAAATTTAAAAAGATGCTCATGAGTCTCAAATACGACCCGATAAAACTGGCGCTGAAGACGTTTCATTTAATGTCCGATTATCAAGAGTTTATGGATAATTACCTGCCCACGGTGCAACAGGAGATTGATGGCCTCATTTTTACACCTATTAATGATACAGTAAAAACTGGTACACATGAAACTATGTTTAAGTGGAAGCCTCGGGACAAGAACACGATCGACTTCCAACTAAAGAGAAAGGGTGATTTATGGAGATTATACGTACAAGAAAGGGGTAAGTTGATGTTTGAGTCGGAGATTCGTGATGATTGGGTTCCTCTCAAGGCTCGAGAGTTTATGAAAGAGGATGCCATCATCGAATGTCAATATATGTTTCAGGATTCTCCTATGTGGTGGAAACCGATAATGCCTCGCCACGACAAAACGTTTCCCAACAGCCGACGAACGTTTTATAGGACTCTCGTGAACATTCGAGAAGATATCTCTATGGCCGATTTTCTAGACTGTAAACCATAAAGTAATAACTTCCCATATCGGGTGGGTGTTGTTCTCTGACGAATTCGTCGTTCAGAAAAAACCACCGATCTCGCTGCCTCGCAAAGCTTACATAATGCCCGTCGTGTTGGTGGCCCACGTGCATTGCGCATGCAGTCAATTTATAGGTGTGATTATCGAGAATTAGTTCGTGTATAATTTTAATATGATTTTTTACGTCGAATGATAACATGAATACGGGTGGTAGCTTTGAAAACATCATCCGCGTCGAAGCTGCGTTATGTTTAACGCCTTCATCGTCCACAAAATCTTCTAAAACATTCCAACTCGTACTCTCTTGAAGCATCTTTCCTATATCCGATCCTCTAGAAGTCATTAAATGAATGCTAAAGTCCTCTTCATTCAACGACTTCCCCGTAGGCCAAATCGTTTCTTGTACCTTTTTACCATAGAACCATTCTTTTACGATAGGTTGATGTTGTTCAAGTATGTCTATTATACATAATATAGCTTCTTGAACGTCGTGTTGTTCGTCGGTTTTAAACCGAGGAAATTTTCTTTGAAACGCGAACAAAAGCAAATCTAAATTCAGTGGAGTTTTATCATTCGACCAGTATTTCTGAACGGTGAGTTGAAAAAGAACCGTGAACATACATGCTCCTTCGCCCTTGTAAGAATCTCTTAAGAAGTAGTTCGAGACCTGCGGAAGGTTAAATAAGCATTGTATAGCGGTATTAAAATAACACGAAGTTCCCTCATTTATGAGACCTCTCATATTTTTATTTCGAAAGAAAACTTTAATTAGAGATTTGACACGTACTATTATTACAAAAATGTCTAAAGCTATTGGTATTGATCTTGGAACTACTTATTCGTGCGTCGGTGTATGGCAAAATGATAGAGTTGAAATTATCGCAAATGACCAGGGAAATAGAACGACCCCCTCGTACGTGGCGTTCACTGATTCTGAACGCCTCATAGGGGATGCTGCAAAAAATCAAACGGCTATGAACCCAAAGAATACCGTTTTTGATGCGAAGCGTCTTATTGGGCGTAAATTCTCAGACCCAAAAGTTCAGGAAGATATCAGAGGTTGGTCTTTCAAGGTGGTTCCCGGTGCGGCTGATAAGCCCTCCGTCGAGATTGATTTTAAAGGAGAAACGAAACGTTTTGAACCGGAAGAGATTTCGTCTATGGTGCTCACCAAAATGAAAGAGGTCGCTGAGATGTATATTGGTACCGGTATCAAGGATGCAGTCGTCACTGTGCCGGCGTATTTCAATGATTCTCAACGTCAGGCTACAAAAGACGCCGCAGCTATTGCGGGGTTGAACTGTCTTCGTATAATTAACGAACCAACTGCCGCAGCTATCGCGTATGGTCTCGATAAACATAAGGATGAAGATAAGAACGTGTTGATTTTTGATCTGGGTGGAGGCACTTTCGACGTTTCCCTTCTTAACATCGAAGGGGGTATTTTTGAAGTAAAGGCTACTGCAGGTGATACCCATCTAGGAGGTGAAGACTTTGATGCACGTCTTCTCCAGCATCTGTCCCAAGAATTCAAGCGCAAGCATAAGAAGGATATTTCTGATAACCCGAGAGCTTTGCGTCGTTTGAGAACTGCGTGTGAACGCGCGAAGCGAACGCTTTCTTCTACTACCCAATCGGCGGTCGAGATTGATTCACTGTACGAGGGTGTCGATTTTTACACGTCTATTACAAGGGCACGTTTTGAGGAACTAAACGCAGACTTATTCAGAAAGTGTATGGAACCCGTGGAGAGAGTCATAAAGGATGCGAAGATGGATAAGTCTATGGTTCAAGAGATTGTTCTCGTCGGTGGATCCACACGCATTCCTAAGATTCAACAAATGTTGTCCGAGTATTTTAATGGTAAGGAACTCAATAAGTCTATTAACCCCGATGAAGCTGTCGCATACGGTGCGGCTGTGCAGGCTGCCATTCTTTCGGGTGTAGACAATAGCGCCGTACAAGATCTACTGCTTCTCGATGTAACCCCTGTTTCTATGGGTATTGAAACCGCTGGAGGAGTGATGACTAACCTCGTAGACAGAAATACCACGATTCCTACCAAGAAAGAACAGGTCTTCTCTACCTATTCTGATAACCAACCATCAGTTCATGTTCAGGTATACGAAGGTGAGCGAGCACGCGCGGCTGATAACCACATGCTAGGAAAGTTTGATTTGAATGGTATTACTCCCGCACCCCGAGGAATCCCACAAATTGCCGTGACGTTTGACATTGATGCGAACGGTATTCTTAACGTGAGTGCTGAAGATAAAGCATCTGGAAAGTCCGAAAAGATTATCATCACGAACGACAAGGGACGTCTCTCGAAGGATGATATCGAACGTATGGTAAACGACGCAGAAAAATACAAGGAGGAAGATGATACGTATCGTAAGAAGGTGGAAGCTATTAACGCATTCGAAGCGAACGTATTCGGTGTAAAGGGTGCGACTGAAAAATTAAGCGAGGACGACAAAAAACTCGTAGAAGATAAGGTAACTGAAACTATTTCATGGATAGATAACAATAGATCTGCAGAACTCGACGAAATTGAGCACATGCAGACAGAGTTTAGGGAATTCGTTGACCCCATTTTTTCCAAGCAAAAATCCGAACCCGAGCCCAAAGCAGATACTGGACCGGAAATTGAAGAGCTTGATTAATCGCACCTAAGTAATTTAAAGATTTCAGTCAAAATAAGACTGTAAAGATGAACGTTCATTCCCTCACCGACACTGTTTTTCCTCTTGTTAACCAATACAAAGATGAAGAATATATCGAGTTAGAATTCCGTCTCGGAAAGTTCAACGGTACCATGTTCGACACGAATATTGGTAAGCCTATGCACGATTACATTATGCATGGACTTTCTAAATATACAGGTTGGGATCGTATCATCGCTTCCGAGGAAGAAGTATTCTATCGCAGCAGTGATGGTGTACGCATTTCCGTCGACTCTGCAACGGGTGATGAGGTTATCGTCCAAAAAAATCGAATCAAGAATCATGATCTAAAGCATTTAGGAAATGTACCCTTTGATATTCGTTTCAGTGTCTCAAAAGAGATTCCACTGCCAGAAGATACCGAACGTGATATGGATAAAAAGAAAACTAAGAAGCGTGTATCTTTCATTCGTAAGAATGTATCGATTGATATGACGATCGTGAGTGGTGATAGCCACGACATGGACTCAGAAGATTCGATGTCGTATCAGATGGAGTTCGAAGCTATTGACGCTACTTCTTGTGAAACGAAAGATGACCTGTTTAAAGTTATTCACAAGATTAATGATGTATTTAATATGTTGGGTACTAACAGATGATAACATTCCTGTTTCTCGTTGTATTATTCATCATATTACACAATGCAAGTCAAAATCAAGGGGAGGAGGTTGGTGTACTTGGGTATAAAACCAGGTTTTTTCATGTTTCCGCAGGCGCGTCGAAGCGTACATACGAAAAAATGAAATACGATGGCGTGCATCCTGACCAATTAAAGGAGTTTATCGCGTTAGAAGATCAGTTTATGCGCTTGGTTCGGGTGGCTGTGTGTACAGGGGTTTCGCGGAGAAACCAGGGGTATGCTTTATCTGATGAAATCAAAGAAAAATTTAAACCGTACAATTTTGAGTACCACGTGACACTCTTAAAACAAATAGCCGAACCACATAAAATTATAATTCAAAATATAAGATGTTAAGCATATACAATAACGCACGTCGATGCGGTCCAGGTGTCATTCGGGTAATATTGTCAAACATGTAGACGACTAGCCACGTGTCGTCCAATCTTTCTCTATTTTCATCTATCCAATTGCGTTCATCGGCTGCATCTACAAATTCCCATGAACATAAAAATTCTCGCTCGAGTTTACCCATTCCCCATTCATTATCCGAGTCGCGTTCTTTGCGTATATACGCGCAAATAGTATAAAAAACACTGTCGAGGAGTGTTTCGCGTATACGTTTATCCCAACGAGGATGTTCTTCGTCTACGCGAAACTCACTATGTCTATATACCGTACTGACGTGATCAACAAAGAGTTGTCTACTATCATTCATGTATCTATATAGCGACTATTCTTTATAATTGTTCTACCACCGTACCCTTGGGGAAGCGTGGGGAATTCTTTTTCTTCGGAGGTGGTGTGGCCACGTTCATCACGTTTTCGAGTTCCTTGGCGAGGTTATTATTAAGGTTGTTTAACTTATTATTCAACTGTTTCGTACGCTGAAACTTCCATGTACGCACCGTATCACGCTTAACCTTATTAACATTGGTTTTAAAATGTAATCCATTCTTCTTATTCTTTTTGAGATTGAGGGCGTTGATCACCTTTTTCATATCCGCGACATCCGAATTTAAAGAAGGCATAACATTCTTATACTTCTTTAACCATCGCTTACCGTATAATTCCCTGATATCTTCCTTGATAGTTTTATTTGTTAGACGACGCTTATCCATCTTCTTTGCTATATTCGCCGTTCTTTTAGCAGGTTCTATCTCTTTAGGCTTTCTACCCTTTCTCTTAGGGGCTACGGGTCTAGGAATTTGGAGCTTTTTACATAACGTGTCCACAGTATCGCCGTCAATCACACTGATACCTCGAGCGATGGCTATTTGCACGAGTTCCTCCTTCTTGTGTGCACGGCACGGTTTATTACCAAGTTTAAACGTTCCAAACGCCCGATTCTTGATCTTCTCACAAATGGCGGGTTTTGTCGTCTTACTCGTGATGTCAACGATACCCATCTTTTCCGCGACTGCGACCAGCTTTGGTCGGGCGACAGTCAGACATTTACGTGGACCCACCCGTATACCATTTTTACCATTCTTCGAATTCGATTTATTGAAGTATTTGATATTGGTATTCTTATCGTTCATTGCGGTGGTTACATTCTTCGGGCGAGCGGTTTTCTTAACAGCTACCCTGTTCATACCTGTGTTCACAGATTCCTTCATCATACCCATAACCCACATAGTCTTTACTAAGTCGTATCCTATGGGATTGTATGCATCGTGTAAGGCTTTAACGGTCTTAGCACCCATAATCTGTATTTTACCAGATCTAAAGAGTTGAAAATTATTTCCATAATACGTCATCTTTAAAGCGGGGCGAAGCTCGGGTTCATAATCGATATTGCGAGACTTGGCGAAAGCCTGTGCAACCATGGTTAAGTTAATAACACCTTGTGTTTGAAACGTACCTACAAGTGTAGAGTAGCGAATAGGGTTGTATAAAAACTTATACTTCGACGCATAGTTATCCACTATGAATTTACGAATCATCTCTGGCTGCCTCGAGTTGTTATTGATGATACCACCCGCAAGTTGCATCTTACCGTTCGTATAAATTTTAGCCAGCAGTTTTTGCTTCTTACCTCCTTCATACACGAAACCGTCGATTTGAGCGACGAAGTATCGATGCCTGTTTTTCGCATTTTTATTCGGTACGACTGTAAATGTATGCTTAGCTCCTATTTGCATACGCCCGTATAACAGTTTAATCGCGCTTATCTCTATTTCGAAATTAGACCCAGGTGTGATGGGGCGTCTTTTAATTGGTTTCTTATACAGAATTTCCGCGACGTTTACGTTATAGTTACCCTTCTTAGCATCTAAATTGACCATACCGTTAAAGACACCCATTTGAAGAGGTGACATTTTCATTTTTGAAAGGTTGGCGGCCTTCAGTTTATTACCAACCATTCTATTTATTCTCGTTTGTATATTGTTTTGTTTGAGTCTGGTAGCGTTGACCCTTAGACTATTTTTTTCGCGGTTCGTGAGATACGGGGCCTGTCGTATCAAATTTTGGGATGTAGTTGGTGAAACATTATTTTTTTCAAATTCGTTGAATAAACCCATATATTAAGTAAATATTTTAATCGTCTAACTCCTGTCCATCTGTATCAACCATCGTCTGTGTCGAAATAGATGTCTCAACGTGTACCTGTTGTTGCGGTACCACTTCTTGGGGGGTTACGTTTACGACATCGAGACCAATAACCCACATAGAGTTCCTATGCTCTGTACCAGTCTTAGGTTGGTGTTGAGTTATACCGCATCTCGTATACAATGTATTTTCATCTTCTTTCAGCTTTTCCACGCCGATACCACGCTCACCAAATGGACCCGCCCATATATCAGAATTGATCGTTCGCGACTTACCCTCTTTCATACAGAAAGCGGCAAACTCGTCTTTGAAGAAAGATAGGGGACACTTCTTATCTTCACCATACTCAATGTGCGAAGATTCCATGAAACTCAGTAGAGGACTGACTGCCGCTGCAACCTGTGTCTTAACCTTTTCGAAGTAGGGTGGAAGAATGTTCCAAATGGCGTCGTTTTTATGTGCCTGTGCCTTCTCGAGATACGCCCTCACACACTTTTGCAGGATGTTTGGAAGTTCCTCTTCGAGCCTATCTTCCAGAGTCGGATCCGCTTCCTTAACTTTCTTCCTAAAGTCAACTGTAATCAAACGTCGCAAAACGCTGCCGGAGTTGTCTCTCCACCCGGGAATCTCGTTACCACCCAGAATACCCGGAGATTTCCACACGAAAGTTTTAGCCTTCTCGTGTTTCACTGCAATCGAAACATCTTCACCAGACACTACAGACTGAAACTCTGCCTGTTCAAGTGCTAAATCACCTTTGATCTCCGGTGCAATAAACATATAGGAATCGTAAATAGAAGACAGACCAAACTTTCTTTCCACGTTATTCGAAAGTGTTCGCACATCCTCTGTTGTATAAAATTTGCGACATACTTTCGTAATAATAGTCGATTTACCGGACTGCGCGACCCCCTTTAGGAAGGGGATGCATTGCCATTTATCTATCTCATTTACGTCATAACACAGGCGCCCGCAAAGAACATAGATCCATTCGATTACCTCCTTTTCGAACTTTTGGTACTTTAGGATCTTATCGAAATTGGGTGTAGGGATATTCCTCCAGTCGGTATCGTTATAGTTGTTGAATTCCCGATTGAAGTATTTGCAGCTGACGATAGTCCGATCGAGTGTCTTAAACTCCTTTGACGTATACGGGTAGAAAATAGCCCGGTAATGTTTGTCTTCTTCTGTAGACTTGTCAGGTACAAGCTCCTTGCCGATGAAAATACCATTCGTGAAAGACCATACCTGTCGATGCTTCTTAATTTCAGGAAATTGCATATCTCTCGTCTTAGAAAGATGGCGAATAAGATCGCTGTGGGTAGAAGGACTCATAGTCATATTTTTCCATAGTTCATACCATTGCTCCTTTTTACCGACCGAATATACGTAATCTTGAATACTTTCAAATACTTCCCATGCCCGGGTACTCGCCCCATCTTTTGTTTTAATCTCCCTACAACACTGCTCTTTGTATCTCTTGATCTGACTATCATATAAATCCTTCAATAACTGTAACATAGCCTGTTGAAAAGGTTTCAATTCCTGAACATCCTTAATCGTAGATGCCCTGTAAATAGATGGGTCGGATTCCGGATCCACGGGTACGGCGTTGGGGTTATTCGAGAAATCGTGTATACGATATACACTGAATGTTACTCTCCATGCATCTTGAATGCGGTCGATCATCCTGTTAATACGAGTAGCCAGTGTAACTTCTTTGATTTCGTCGTCATCGAAGTCACATTCATTATCCTTTTCCAGGGCACATGAGCGGTGATACGCTTCGCATAAACGATCTATCATGAATGTACGAGTGCGTTCAACTTCACCGATATCAATTTGTATGGGTAGACCTTTTTCCCTTGGTTGGGAAGGGTCGAAAAATAGGTCAAACCCTATGTTAAGAGACTCTGATGCACTGAGCTTGTCGTTAATTTTCAGCTTTTTTTCAGAGGGCTGGATGATTACTTTCATGAGTTGATCTATGTCCATTTTCATAATATTCTCAGTCCAGAAAGTGCTATTATGATCATGAAGATTGTATGTGTCGTCTATGACGTGCATTGTCTCACCGGACCCCTGCATTTCTAATATTAGGATTCATTTTTCTAAGCCTCATTTTTCTTCTGAAGAATGCCGAGGAGTTTGATAAAAATTTTATTCTGAATTTCCATCTGTTGTCCAATGTATACTAGAGCAGTGCACACGGTGTCACCCTCGGGGGTGGTAAGAGTTTGACCAAGTAAATTTTCCATGGGCGAAAAATCGTCATCATCGGGAAAATCCTCAGGATCGTACTCGGTGAGGTCGACCTCCTGGTCGGGTAAAATTTCAGATTCAGATTCAGATTCGGTCTCGGTTTCGGGCTCGATAGTCTCAGGCTGTGTAGACATTTATGGTAGGTTGAGGAAAAATCACGTGCGAAATTTCGCACTTTACCTGAAATTATTTTCTCTGCGTATAGTACAACAACATACAAAATGGCGGGTGGTTTAATGCAACTCGTGGCATACGGCGCACAGGACGTCTATCTGACAGGTAACCCCAAGGTTACATTTTTCCAGGCGGTTTACAAGCGCCACACTAACTTCGCTATGGAGAACATCGAGCAGACCGTTAACGGTACTGCCTCCAACTCCGGCCGCGTTTCCGTCACCATTGCTCGCAACGGTGACCTCGTCTCCGACATGTATGTCGAGCTTAAGGCCGCGAATGCCGTCGTGCTCACCGCCGGTGATGCGGAGGACGTCTGCTGGGCCGCCGAGCGTGCGATCAAGGACGTCGAGTTATCCGTGGGTGGACAGCGTATTGACAAGCACTACCAGCGCTGGTGGAGGCTTTACTCCGAGCTTTACCTCGATGATTCCAAGAAGGCCACTTGGGGTAAGATGACTTCCCCCGCGGTTGGGGGCGACGGCGACGGCAAGGTCTTCACGGGTGCCGGTCAGATGTTCCTTCCTCTTATTTTCTTCTTTAACCGCAATCCTGGACTTGCCCTCCCACTAATTGCCCTGCAGTATCATGAAGTCAGAATGGATTTCGATTTATCTTCGGAGTTCTCACTGTATACCGATAACAGCACCTTCAAGGTCTGGGCTAATTACATTTACCTCGACACTGAGGAGCGTAGGCGATTCGCGCAGAAGGGTCATGAGTACCTTATCGAGCAGGTCCAGCACACTGGCTCCGACGCTATGGCCGCCGCCGGTTCCACGAAGCAGATCCGCCTCTCGTACAACCACCCGGTCAAGGAACTCGTTTTCTGTGCCGACCACGGTTCCGTGTCTCGCGCCAACCTTTGGAACTTCACGTCCTCCACCCAGGTTGTTACCACCGACGCCGGTGCCCAGCTCCCAGCTTCGACTTCGTCTGTCGTGCCCACCACCCTTTCGGGTGCCCCCCAGCTTAAGGTCACCCAGGCTGTCGCCCCCTGGACTGAGGAGGCCGACGGTCCCATCGACACCTTCAAGCTTGTTCTCAACGGTCAGGACAGGTTCAAGGAGCAGACGGGTAAGTACTTCAACGCCGTGCAGCCCTACCAGCACCACTCCGGTTCCCCCATGCCCGGTGTGTACGCGTATTCGTTCGCCCTTAAGCCCGAGGAGCATCAACCGACCGGTACCTGCAATTTTTCGCGTATAGATAACGCTCAGGTCGCTATCAAGACCAAGGCTGCCGCCACCGCGCTGAACCTTAACATGTTCGCCGTGAACTACAACGTCCTCCGCATCCAATCGGGTATGGGCGGTCTTGCCTTCTCTAACTAAATACTCATACGAAGTATTTCATAAATATTAATAATTCACTTTTAAAAATTGTTCTTACACATTTTTTAAAAATGAAGGTTCAATACATTTTTGACTCCCCCGACTTTTTGTAACGCCTTTTTTTGTTCCGAATTTCATAAGGTGTCCGACCGGTCGGATCAGTCGAACGTGCAAGAAGCATTCTCGTCGTCCCATGCATCTACACTGTTACATGAAATAGTACCCCCAAACAGTTCATACACCCAAGACCCGTCTACGAGTTCATCTTCGATAAGTTTTTCTTTTAATTGTTTAAGTTCAAGCATATTAATAGACAGAAGTTCCTTTGAACGTTTATAACATTCCGATACAAGATCACTGATTTCCTTATCGACCATTAACGCGGCTGTAGGTGACAGGTTCCTATAATCGAAGTTGTTAATACCTAGACCATACGTGGTAACCATTTCTCGAGCGATGTTATACACTTGGGCATAATCTGAAGAAGCACCCGTGGTGATATTATCAGCCCCGTATATAAGTTCTTCGGCTGCGCGTCCACCTAGAGCTACGACCATCTGATTCTTAAGATACTGTTTTGTGTAAAGAGCCGATTCTGCATTCTCTTCCGAAGGCTGAAAGAAAGTCACACCACCGGCTGCACCCCTAGGAATGATAGACACTTTACGCACACGATCGTACCCCGGAATGACTGCACCCGTGATAGCGTGCCCCGCTTCGTGAAAAGCGATGACCTCTTTTTTATGACCCGTAAAAGTTGTATCACCCTTTGCACCTACTATCAGTCTCTGGTATACATCGTCCACTATATCTTCCGTGATAGTACCATCTCCATCTCGAACCCCCCGAATAGCACATTCGTTCAATAAGTTAGCGAGTTCAGCACCCGAAAACCCTGTCGTCTGTTTCGCGAGGGATCCAAGACTTACACTTTTATCGAGTTTCTTACCTCGAGCGTGTACTTTAAGAATCTTCTTACGACCCCCAACACTTGGTAAGCTGACCTGAATCTTGCGATCGAATCTACCCGGGCGAAGAAGAGCTTCATCTAGAATATCACTTCTGTTAGTAGCTGCTATGACTACGATTCCCGTGTTTTCATCAAATCCGTCCATTTCTGTAAGAAGTTGGTTGATAGTCTGTTCACGTTCATCATTACCCGGCATGGGTCCAGATGCACGCTTTTTACCCACAGCGTCGATCTCATCTATAAAAACTATACACGGTTGATTCATTCGCGCTTGTTCAAAGAGTTCACGCACACGCTTAGCACCCACACCTACAAACATTTCAACAAAACTCGCCGCCGAACACTGAATGAAAGGGACACTGGATTCGCCCGCGATCGCTCGAGCGAGTAGAGTCTTACCAGTTCCAGGTGATCCCGAAAGAAGAGCACCTCGGGGGATTTTGGCTCCACTGCCCAAATAACGCTCGGGATTCTTAAGAAAATCAACGATCTCTTCGAGTTCGTATTTAGCAGAATCTATACCTTCAACATCGGTGAATCGGGTTTCTATACTTTGTTCCATATCAAAATCAGCTGATTTAAGAAAGGGGTTAGGCATTCCCATTCCACCACCGTCTTTACTTCCAAAAATGGCACGGAACATGGTAAAAGCATATAAGATGAAAAATGCTATAATTACATTTTCGGCGAGATTTTGTGGTTGAGTAGTATCTATATTGATATTAGCTTCACTATTGATAAGTGTCTCCCAGAACTTATCAGATTGAACGATCGCGACATCTCCGTAATTTCCATCCTTTTCCGTGAAAATCGCGATATTCTTAGAGGGTTTAATCAACACCTGAGGAAGCTCTTTCTTTTCTAGACTTTTCATAAATTGGCTATACGATTTCGGTTTATACTCTGATTGGGGTGACTTGTCTACCTTAATATTGGGTGCACGAAACAAACGCGGTACAGATAGACTCACAACAGGACGCATCTATATTATATATTGAATTAAGTTTTAAGCAGCTTAAATAAATAGACCTATAATATAACATAATGACAAGTTCTTTGGGTGTAATCGGATTGGGTTCTATCGGGAAAAATCTCGCACTTAACATTCAAGAGAAGCAGAAATTGCACGTGTATAACAAGACGCACTCTAAGGTTATCGCATTGGAAGAACAATCTGAGAACGTGTTTGGACATGAGTCCATCGTTGAAATGGTCGATGCTATGAAATGGCCGCGTGTTATCTTTACAGCTCTTCCTCACGGGGATGCGACAGATGATACTGTTAAAATTTTACTCAAACATTTGAGACCTAATGATACAATCATAGATTGTTCAAACGAATTCTATAGGGTCTCTAGAACCCGTGGGTCTAAATGTAAGGTTCGGATGATAAATTATTTAGGGACTGGACTTTCTGGTGGTACCGTCGGCGCTCGCGAAGGTCCAGCTTTCATGATAGGCGGAACTAGGCATGCATACGAGATGACTAAGCCCATCCTTACAAAGATATCTAACAGACATACATACATGGGCGAAGATTTTGGTGTTGGTCATTTTACAAAGATGGTTCATAACGGTGTGGAATACGGAATGTTACAAGCTGTAGCAGATTTATATTCCTATTGCGGTCATGATGATACACGTATGAAAGCTAGTCTAGAAAGGGCTATCGGTACAGATATGGATGGGTATATTGTGCGATCAGCTTTGAAAGTACTCGAGCAATACGAGATGGATAAGATTTCTGATGTCGCAGAAATGAATAATACTGGGTTGTGGTGTTCTCAAGCTGGTTTTGAATATGAAATTCCTACACCGGTTATTAATTCAGCTGTTAATACTAGAATTACGAGTAGATACGTGAAGTCTATTCAGACCAAGCAACATGCGACTTCTGCCTTTGCACCCATTTGTGGAATGAATACACTGCGATTTACATTCGCTGCTTCTCTTTTAGAGGGGTTTGATCTCATGAAAACACGTAATACTCATAAACAGAGCGTGGTTAATGCGTGGTCCAGTGGTACCATCATCGAATGCCCTCTTATCGCGAAAGACCTATACGATATTATGGATAAACATATTCTAGATGCGCGAATTTTTGTGTTACATTGTATGACCGCGGGTGTGCCGTGTCCAGCTGTGCAGGCGGCTGTTATTCAATACGACTTTATACATCAACAGAAAACTTCAATGTCATTTATTATGGCGCAACGGAACTTTTTTGGACAGCATACACTTATTGAAGTATAAAAAATAAACACATTTTTAAAGTATGATTAAGAAATTGATTGACATGTTGTTAAAAGTAGAAAAACCCGTACTAGGCCGGTGGTCACTTAAAAATTGTAGTGAGATGTCGGCATCCATAAATTCTGTGTATCAGAATAGAGATCACTGTGGAGATACGATATGCAAAACACCAAAACGAGCTTCGGAATATCCTTCCACTCCTAACAATATAAAAGATAAACGATAAGTAAGAATATGCTCGAGATTTACACAGATGGAAGCTGCCTCGGAAACCCGGGACCCGGGGGGTGGGGCGTCATTTCGCGAGATTTTAAACTAACCGGTGGATCTCGAGAAACTACTAATAATATTATGGAAATGACAGCGATAATAAGAGGGTTGGAACACATTAAAAAATGTGGTATTAACGAAGTGCGTATTTTTACGGATAGCAATTATACGAAAAATGGAATCACTTCGTGGATAAAAAATTGGAAGCGTAACGGATGGCGCACTGCATCTGGGTCCGCGGTAAAAAATAAAGAACTATGGAAAACTCTCGATACACTTGTTCAGTCTATAAAAATTGTAGAATGGCGCTGGGTAAAAGCTCATAACGGAAACGTGCAAAATGAACTTGTCGATAAATTGGCGCGTTCAACTGCCTATGAATTTCAGAATAATCTGAACGTAACATAGGCACAGGCCGTTATGTCTGATAAAATTTCACTGGATGAACAGGTAAACTGTTTATGGTGTGAAAAACAAGAAAAATTACTAATACGCTGGGCAGAAAAGGCCGCCGGGTATAGGTGGCTTCATAACCACTCTCGTCTATTTTTTAAGAAACAAAATGACTGGTTAGCATACCCTTCGATTGTAATTGCATCGATAACAGGTGTCGGTGGTTTTGCAGTGTTAAATCCAAGTGGTAACGCTAATACAAGTAACGATACCAGAACGCGTATTATGATCATCCAATATTTCTTTGCTTTTTTGAATGTTTTGGCGGGGATTTTGACGAGTATATCCAAATTTAGTCAGAGTTTAAGTCTTTCAGAAGGGCACTCTGCTATGTGTGTACAATGGTCCAAATTCTATAGAAATATTGATATGGAACTGTCATTAGATGTAAGGCATAGGGCAAATGTCGTAGAATTTGTAATGAAGTGCAGGGAAGATTATGATCGACTGCTAGATGAAGCACCTGACATCCCCGCAGTTTCTATACAGGCATTCCAAGTTCAGTTTCCCAATAAACCCAATAAACCAGATGTGTGCAATGGACTCAGTATCGTTGTGAACGATGAAACAAATTCTGTTATCGCTTCAAAACGAGCTGTTAATAGATGGTTAGGAGCTTTTTCAAATATAAACAAAAGGAAAAGTAAAGACGTGTCGTATCAAGGCGATGAGCTTAACAGGTTAGACTCTGTATGATCTCATTGGTCTTGTCGTACATCTTCTCGTGGTACCTGCTGGTAAACCCTTTCTTCAATCGTCCGTTTTCGATCACGTTCGATTTAAGAGAGTCCCACAACTCGAGTCGCTTCTCAAGAAACTCTTTGAACCTTTCGGGGTCACTAGTAGATTTATAATGAATCTTTTCACTATTCATAGCCTTTTCAATTGCACTTTTTTTCTGTTCGTTATAAATTTTCACGCGTTCGTTGTATGGTACCGACACGAATATAACCTCTTGTTTCTTACTCATTTGTATTTATTTAGTAGATGTTCTTTATGTATGATTAAATTGCATGGGTTCGAGGGTGAGAGTTTCTCCCGATGTTGTGTCCATGAAAATCCACGCGAATACACCATGTATGACCCACGAAATGCCTAGCATGACCTTTAAAGCCTGTGCCTCTCGTGAAACCTGTATGGTATCATTCAAAACTAGTCTGTGTTCGTCTTCAATTTCATGCCATTCTTCACGAAGATCGTGAAGCTGATTAATGAGGTCTGTAATTTCTTGATCCATAGTTTAATATGACGTCTATTCTTTATACACGAACTCCTGTGTGTGGTCTACAGATAAACGTACCTATCAAAGTAAGTCCTAATAGACCAGACCCAGTATACCTGTTTGTATGTTATTATCATATCATATTAAAAAATCGCGAAGTGGTTTTGTGAATCTGGGCTGAAAGTGTATTCCGGTTTCTTTGGTTTCGACTCTTCCCGACGCGCCCATTCTTTCCTGACATCTACAGGTGTTGTGTATATATCCATCTTCTCTATGGGTATAGACGGATAATCATATTTATCGGGTGGATCACGTAAGGTATGACCACCTAGTATAAATAATATCCAAAGTATGATCGATATCCAGATGTATACCGACATTTAATATATACACGAAAAGAAATCTCAAAATTTTCTTCGCTCATAGTAATGAAGGTAACACTCAGAAAGAGTCCAAATCCTGAAAAAAAATACAGAGCCACTTTCGAGGATGGTTCGCATGTGGATTTCGGTGGCGCGGGGTACTCGGATTACACTATTCACAAGGATCCATCGCGTATGAAGAGATATCTCGCACGGCATGGACGTATGGGTGAAACATGGACTAAATCCGGTTTAAAAACTGCTGGATTTTGGTCTAGATGGTTACTGTGGTCAAAACCTAGTATGCCTGGAGCTAAGCGACTGATGTCCTCGCGTTTCGGTTTGCGATTTGTCTAAGACCACGGCGGTTCAGGTTCTTCTTAAGTTGTGATATAAGATTCGGGGGCATTGCGGGACCACGTGCTACCGCGCGCGCCATAATAGGACGCCTCATAGGCGGAGGGGGAGGAGGAGGAGGTGGGACCCGTCTCATCATAGGGCTTGATTTTTTTGTAGCGCATGTACACCTATTCTTAACGAGTTGTTTGCATGTGCGCATAGTAGCGGCAGCTTGAGTTACGCGATTTTTCATTGCAGCTAAATTGCGTAAGTTAATCTCCTTTCGTAAAGCTTCGTTGGTTTTTTTTACACGTTTACCTTGGCTGTCTCGAGTTAAACGAATACCTTTTCCACGAGCTTTTGTTCTTATGTCAACCATTTCTATATACCGAGATTAAAAAAAGTGATCGGTTCTATAAAGTTTAGCCTGATACGCGGCAGCCTTACCCAAAACACTCACCGATTCGTTTCCGTACAGTTCTTTACATCCCAGGTCATCCATACAATCTCTTTCCCCGATCGTTACCGGTATAGAGTATATCTGATCCCCGGGTGTTGATGTGTAATAATGATATTGATCTCGGCGCCCTCTCACTTCTTTACCATACAATGGAAGCGTCTCTTCGTTTTCACCTAGAAGAACACCCATCTGTTGAACGTTTCCAGGTTTGTACATCTTAATAGGAGGATCTCTATATTCAGGTGCGCGACGCACACTCGCGATAGGCCGCCGCGGGGGTATCATGGGTGTCGGGACGGGTACTTTAATGACCTTGGGATCTTGTAACTTTGTGATGAGATAAAAGATTGTTACGACAAGTACGAGCATTATAAGTAAACCGGTAGTGTTCGACTTTCCTTTCTTCATTTATATAACTTAGAAAAGATTCCAGAAAGATCGACACGTTCTGCGTATGGTATTCTTTTCAATTTATGTTGAACGAATAACCATAATGCCAGAAACAAAAATTTAGGAATAAGACCAGATGTAGTATTGTCAAGTTTATATATGGGTCCAATTAATCTTCCAAAAAACGTATCTTCTTTTTTGTTCCCTGTGAGTTTCATTTCAATCTCTGTAAGTGCGCACGTATCGTCGTTTGTCGCCCAATGAAAAAAGAGGAAAGGTATGATGAGTGAGTAAAGAGATAGAGTCACTTCATCTCCAACGAAAGGTATCACTATCATCGCGAGAAACAGAAGGACGTGAACAAAAAATATAATATTCATCTCTATTAGTATGGACAAAGAAAAGAAAAAGACCCAGTCCAAAGATAAGGTAAAGCGAATTTGGCATCCTTCACAAGAAAAGATATTGAAAACATGGGGTGAGGCGTCGGCCTGTTATAGATATATGCACAACCACGCGTATTTAGTCTTCAAAAAACAAAGTATGCGTTTTACTTTACCGGTCATCGTATTATCGACGATCACTGGTACCGCGAATTTTGCGCAATCATCTTTCCCTGAAAATATGAGAGCTTCAGCACCTGCCATGATTGGTGGGTTGAATTTAATTGCTGGTATAATTGCCACTATTATGCAATTTCTAAAAATTAACGAAATGATGGAAGGATGTAGAGTCGCGTCATTGCAATACGGTAAGCTTTCGCGTACAATTCGGTTAGAACTTTCTCTTCCTATTCAAGAACGTTCTTGTGATGGTTCTGCTATGATAGAATCGTGTAGAGCTGAATATGATAGACTCATCGAGCAGTCTCCACCTCTTCCGTATGCTATTATTCAAGCTTTCGAAAAACAATTCCCGGATGATTCCGAATTTTTTAAACCGGAGATTATGCATATCCAGCCTATAGACATGTTCATTTCGGAAGATGAGATGCGATTCGAATTACAAAAAGAGCTCGGAGCTATGCGAACAGGTGAATCTACTCCGATCAATACAGACGTTGAGGTGATTATCGATGGATCGAAATCTTCCTAGCTACGTACGCTAACATTATAAGTAGTATTAGATTAAAGAGTCCGATACATATCAAATAAGGAAAAACCTTTCTCTTGATAGGTTCTACGATCCTTGTCTGAAGTGTATCACTTTCCAAAAAAATATCTAAAGCTTGATCAGTGAACTCATCGGTCATGGACTCCTTCATTAAAATAATCCCACAAAAAAAAGAGCGACCATCGACGCTCCATGAAAAAGAAATTTCCCTGTTGGAAAAATACTTGGCACAGGGGGAAAATGTATTCATATGCGGACCCACTGGTTCCGGGAAAACGTTTATAGTAGACTGTTTACTTAATGCGAGTAATACAATCGAGCTACATTCGGAACTTTTTCAAAAGAAGAGTACCTTTTTGAACTTGATAGGAGACACGTCGTACCATATATTGATAGATGGGTACGATTCAAGTGTGTATGGTCATAAGCAGGTCATAGATAAGATTTCTGATATGAACGAGAAGCTTACAAAAGGGTCGGTGATTGTAACGTCTACGTCTATTCACATGTTACCAAATTTCAAACTCATAATCGTACCAAAACGCTCCCCGGATGCGATATTCTCACTGGAGTGCAGTAACCCTAGAGCACGCCCCGCCGCTGACAAATGTCTTGGGAATATACGAAACTTTTACGATTATATGAATTTTTCAGATGAAAAAGATATTTTTAAAACATCGAAGGATATAGTTATAGATATACTATGTCGTAAAGGTAATGGATTTGATACGAGTCAAACGGTGCATGAACACGGTCACGTGGTGGATGTTATCCACGGGAATTATCTACATTCAAACGATACCAACGTCGTACCAATCGCAGATTCGTTATCACTCGCAGATATTTATGACTCCGCGATGTATAAGGGTGAATGGGATTACATGCAATACTACGTATCTTGTGGAATGGCCGTACCCAAATATAATCTAGGGGAGCCACTGAAACCAGAAAATATACAACCCGGTAGCACGTGGACTAAATACGGTAATTATAAGATGCGGCATAATAAACTCAAAATTATTCAAGGGCGGCACACCACGAAATTGGGGGTAGAAGAGCTGGGGTTAATACGTAAATATGCGATCGCCGGAGATCTAGATCCTTTAATCGAATACAAACTCACACCTCTCGATTTTGACATCATGAATCATCTCGCACTTGGCAACAAATTGAAACCATCTGAAGTTGCAAAAGTTAAAAAGAAACTGCGTAATGTAGTCAATGAGTAACTCCGACAGTGAAGACGAGACTTCTGGCGACGATATTGTCCGTGTGGTAGGCTGTGACATTTATTACTATGGGGCTATAGACCGTGAAAGTATACTGACGTTCATAGAAGAGTTTAAAAAGTTGGAAGTTGACTTACTTAAAAAAGCGATCGAGCTTCCTGGGTACACACCTACAATTCAAGTTCATATTCATAGTGAAGGAGGTGATGTATTTTCAGGGTTAAGTGCTATGGACACTCTCAGATCTGCGCGGGTTAACGTGACGTGCATAGCTGAGGGTAACTGTTGTAGTGCCGCCACCTTTTTACTTCTCGGAGGGAAGAAGAGGCTCATGAGCCGACATTCATTCGTGTTGATTCACCAGCTCTCGACTGGGTTCTTTGGAAAATATAATGAACTCAAAGACGAGATGAAAACATGCAAAAAAATCATGAAAACCATAAAAGGAATCTATAGATCGGAAACTGAGATTCCTAAAGAAACACTAAACGAATTCATGCGCAAAGATATCTATCTCAACTACGAGGACTGTCTCAACTACGGGATCGTTCACGACGCCTCGTAACATCAAGAAATCGCTTATATAAAAAAATTACACCTAAGATGATCACCCCAACACTGATTGTATTCATATTTAAGGGAACCGTCGTTAACGGAGGAGGCTTAAGTCGCTCCATCCTTTGATAATTTACTACTGGTATCATTCCTACTACTAATATGAATACAATTTTTACTACCGATAAAAACAACAAGAAGCGCTACCTCGACATTCGTGTTGAAGAAATCAATGATGTCTGGTGCATCGTCAAGGCAACTGGTCATGTTGGGGGGAAAGAAGTTACATCCATGACTGAAGTACCCCTCGGTTTCGAGAGTGCGACGAAGCGTGCGAAGACCATGTGGAAGAATGCAAACACCAAGGCTACCACAGTTCTTCCTATGCTGGCGAATAAATGGGAAGATCGCAAGAAGTACATCTCCGAACCATTTTACGTGCAACCCAAGCTCGATGGTGTTCGTCTTCTGGTTTCTAAAAACGGTGGTATCTCGAGAACCGGTAAAATCATCCCCGGAACCGAGGTTCTTGGTAAGGGACTCGAGACTGGTCAATACGTCGACGGAGAGGCGTTTGACCCCAATCTTACCTTCGAGGAACTTACGAGCACGTTCAAAACTGACCCTCTCAAGCTCAAGTTCCACGTGTTCGATTTCTTTGATCTCAGAGCCGAAGCGCTCGCTCGAGACAAGATGACGTTCGAGCAGCGCTGGGAGTACGTCAAAGATTCTATCTACAATCCTCATTACGAATACGTGAAAACGACACTCGTAAAATCCAAGAAGGATCTCCCCAAGGTGCACAAGAAGCACGTCGAGGATGGTCACGAGGGTACGATGATTCGTGATCGCTTTAGTGTGTATGAAGTTGGACAGCGAAGCAACTATCTTCTCAAGCACAAGGATTTCCAGACCGAGGAATATGAGATTATCGGAGCCACCACGGGTCATGGTCGAGATGCAAATTGTGTCGTGTGGATGTGTAAGACGGAGGAAGGTAAGGTTTTCAGCGCTCGTCCCGAGGGTACATTGGAGGATCGCGAGTACAAGTATGCGAACAAAGATCAGTTCATTGGTAAGATGCTTACCGTTCGGTTCCAAAACCTGACAGATAAGAATGTTCCCAGGTTCCCGATCGGGGTTGCGATTAGAGACTATGAATAAATTGTTATAAATATGTAAATGAATCGATTTGCTATTGACGTTGATGAAGTTCTCGTACCGTTTGTTAGACCCATGGCCAAGTTTAAAAAGCTAAAAATGCCAACTGAAAAATGTAGATACGTGTACCGAGAAATGTTTGAAATAACAGAACCCCAGTCCCGGAAGATGGTAAGAGAATTTTATGATTCCGAGGTATTCGATGCACTCCAGCCTATCGATTCTTCTCAGGCAGTTCTTCGACTTATGCGACCGTATGTAGATAAGATGTATGTCGTCACCGGTCGTCACGACTGTGTCAGAGAGAAAACTGAAGACTGGTTAAATTTTCATTTTCCGGGTGTATTTGATGATGTTATTTTGACGAATAGTTTTACGACTTATGAAATACAGAAATACGATATATGTCACGCCCTTAATCTCGATACTATCATAGATGATAATGATACGACGTGTGGTATATGTAAACACTGGAACATGGATGCCTTTCACTTTGCAGGGTACAACGGCGAGGAATATGAATGGTGTACGAGAGATGACATAAGTGTTTTGAGTTGGGCGGACTTATATAAGAAGCTACCCCAGAAGTTTATGGAATAAAATCTCAGTTTATAATAGATGTCTCGAACAGTAACTATTACTAAGACTGGTACCACACCCAAGACGGCTTCACCCAAAATTACACGGAATGCAACGACTGGTAGAATGTTGAATAATAAGCTGGATATCAAGTCTAAGCGCGAACAACTTGTGAATACGTATCTTACTTTCACATACGAAATGCGGGATAACTTACCCCGGAGGATATTTTGGAGGTATGTTATTCTCATGCTTTTATCCATTGATAAAATTGCGGGTGTATCGTCAAATGACGAAAAGTATTCACAGTTATTCGAACAGACGAATACTCTTAACGGCACGGTTCCTTTAGATATTCAAAACACGTGGGCTCGTAAATTTGAAAGTATTGTTAAAAATGCGAAACGTATTTCTTCTTCCACCACGAAGAATTTAAACTCGATACTTAAATTTTAATCTATGACATTAATATATGTCGTGTTCCGATAAACCGATATTCGTCATTATAAAGGAAACCACTACAGGATATTCCTTCGATAATGACGTCACATACAGTAGTCCATTCGCTAAGCATGTATTATCACAGCCAGCGGATATGACTCACCCATCATTGGTGGTCACGAGCTCATGGGGCTTGAATAAGAGTATCACACAGATGGCGACCGGTAATGCTGGATTTAGTATCTTACAGAAAGCGAAGAAGAATGAAAACTTTGTAAAAAGTTACGGTAATAATAGCAGAAAAATTATTGGTTTGATTGATAACGGAACCCGTGGATACAAGTTAGCTAGAACAGCTCCTTTAAGTGGTAATGCTCCATCTGTTATGGAATTGACTAATCTACTTAAATCTATATCCAATTCCGGTAAGAGCATAAAGGTTCGCGGAAGTCCTTTAGAATATAAAAGGTTACTCGACTATTTTCAGTTCTTGTTAGTGTCCAAAGTTCAAGCCAGGGATTTATTTTTAACTCGTCCGAATAATGTTCATATCATGGACGACGTAAATGATCCATCCAAGGATGTTACACTAGAGGAGGCATATCTCAGTATGTTCGAGCAGGAATCGTCTAATCGTACCATGTATAATAGTGCATATTTCGTTACTATGGATAGATTAGCCGCTTTAGCGGCCGTAGTGCGACAAATTCCTACCATATATCAAACGGTCAAACCACAAAATTACTATGATGTACCAACGGGTAATGTAAATAGAATAACCAAATTTTTAGAGTCCAAAATAAAGACGGCCAGGAACGCTTTTGAAATTCCTAACCGAAATACACCGATGAAGAATCATCCTAATAGGATGCAAGAGTTGATAACACCGGAGGGTAAACCCATTATCACTAAAGGACCCCTGTTTAAATGGTTCTTAGATACTCGAAACATACAAGAAAAAGGTAATCGGGAGGTGGGTACAAGTTTTCATACTTTTTCCGCAGATACAAGGGCGCTCATTTTGTTTTATTGGGTTTTCGCGTATCCATCCGGTACCCACACTACGAACTTACCTTTCATAGAAGCATTTCTCAGTGTTTTAGACACATTTCACGATTTTACTGGTGCGCGTGCGACTGGGACCTTCAAAAATATCATAGGTACCGATAACACGCGGAATATCTTAAAGAAAATAGATGCCGCCCAACTCAAATTAAACGATTTTAATACCAACAGGGCGCATAAAACGCTAGTTAAATTATTGGGTACGGATATTTATCGTAAATCGAGAAAAGGTTATAATACACCTTTAAAAACCATCATATCGAACGCAAATAAACGCGGATTAAGCGCCGACGATAAAGTTGGGCGAATGTTATATTTTATCACGAGTATGTTAGGAAGTGACTCGGGATCACTTGTACAGGCGTGTGAAAAATTATCACAAGAAATACTACTTCATCTCGCGGATAATGATCCTATTTATGAAAGGCCTAAAACGTTTGTGTTTGGCGAAGGGCGTAATAAATTATGTGATAAACTCGACCGTGAAGGCGCTTGTTTAGTCGTAGACGCTATAAATGGTAGTATACCACAGTGTCTAGCTAAACATTCTGTCTACCACAATGTGGGTGTACTTGATCCCGCGACGAGATCTATACTTTCGTGGAGTGAAGTTGATGGTAATCAAGGTTGTGTAGATGGTGCAAAAGAGAAGCTGCGTCAAAGAAAATTGCGATTCAAACTTAAACAAAGACAAAAGCAGATATTTCGAGAAAAAGTCGCGAAAGAGCGTATTAAGAAAGGACAAGAGACGAGAGCACGAACGATACGAGATCAGGCTGCTGAGGCGGCTGCTGAGGCGGCTGCGAAAAATCAGGCACGGAAAGCAGCTACATTGAGAAGAGAACAAGCTGCTGAAAAACGTAAGAGAAATAACAATGCATCACCCACTAAAAATACAAAAGCTCAAACTTCGATTGTAAAACGTGAGAGAAATAACAATGCATCACCTAATAAACGACCCGCTAAAATCGCTAAGTCTACGTCATTTAAACCACCGCGGGGCAATATGAAGTTGAACATCAGTAAAAAACCCCCCCCGAAATCGGCTACACGAAGAACACCGCTTCCACCAAATCCTTTCCGCCTCGCTCAGCGACGAATTTCAGCTGCACAAAATTCCCCCAGACCTCCTAGGTCTGTGAGGGATGCGTTAACACCCATACCAGAGACACGAGCAAAGAGTGCGGCTCGATCGCGTCGCAACGCACCTGCTTCGGCTGGTACTCGCTCGGCTTCTCGTCGCACACCCAGCACTACTCAATAATATGTTGGATTATGATAGATGAACAGCAAAGAATATACTCGATTTAGGAGAGAAATAATGAAATACAAGAATCTTGTTAATCAGGATAGAATTAATCGCATTTCTAAACAGGTACAAGAGGGAAACAAAACGCGTAATCAGGGGTTAGTTGAAGCTTATAACGAAGCGAACATAGAATATAGAGCACAAATGACGGGCTACTATCCTAAAATGTTAGCGAAGGTTTTTAGATTGTTATTCAGTCAAAGAATCATTACGGCTAAGCAAATGAGATCACTTACAACTGATAGAGCTATGAGAGAATTTGTGCGAGAAGTGGCTGGGGAAGGTCCATCCAGACCTCCGTGCGTTAAAATACAAAATGCTAGAGGATGCTCTAATGCTCGTAAAGCTATTCAGGGCTTCGGAAGATCTACTAGGCGCGCCGTGGGGAGTGCCGTTAGTACACCCTTCAGAGCTGCGGGTAGTGCGGTGAGTAAAAGCTTGCGCAGGGGTACTTAAGTAAACCCCAATATATCAAAAAAATATACAAACATGAACACCCTAAATGAGACTTTCAAAAACGGAGCGGCCATCATGAGTCTCATTTGGAGCGTAGGAAAAATGCAAGATTGGGTGCAGCGTAATCAGTATTAAAGCGTAGAGCCGTTGAATAAATACAAAATGTTTACCATCACGTGTTCTAAGGTCCCGTCCCGTGTTCCAGTTTTTGAGACCCCCACTGAGCAGGCAAAAGCTCGGATAGCAAAGGCTGCAAATAACGATAAGAAGCGTAATAGACACTGGCGTCAACATGTATACTCACATCCCTCACAGGAAGAAATCGCGAACAGGGCACTCAGTAAAGGAGCTGAGAGAATTAGGGAGATGGAAATAGAGATCGAGAGGTATAAACAAGTGAACGCAAAACTCGAGAGACTCGCTAAATGGAATCTTCGTTCATCTCATTCCTCACTAAAAACTTCCGAAGAAATGATACAACTGCTTCAAGATACGTTCGGCGACGAGGCTTTTGAGAAGACGGAGGATGAGAAGTAACTCCATGGGTGTTAGAACCGTTGTACGTCATGCATACAGCTTCAGCTTCATCTTCATCTTCATCTTCAATAAATCCGAGAATAGATTTATACATTGACATTTAAACGTTTCTATGCTTTAGTTGCATTTAAATGAACTTAAGTCGTGACGTAAATATGTAATATTTAAGTAAATATGTTCGCACTCAGACAAGCCACCTTTCGACCCACCCCCTTCCGCTTTAAGCCTAGGGTTAAAAAATCAATAGCCAAGAGTTACTACGCACTCGATTATAGCAACAGTACAATACTCGAAAAAGTTTCTAATCACGATCTTTTTCATGTCATAGCATTTCATAAAGCTGGACATGAAGAAGGAATTTATTCCATTACGGATAGAGATACAAATGATATCCCCCAACATTTTATCGTAGCGTTCGTAACATTTGACGATGCGTATAGGTACAAAACGCTTCTGGAAGCTGATATGGACTCCTATTCACCTTATATTCAATATGCAACAAGATTTGAACTCGACCACGCGTGTAGTGTTGGGGGATACCGTTGCAGGGTTGTAAATAAAGGGGCGCTCATCACTCCACCCATGAGAACTGTAAAACTAACAGATTGGGAAATTCGTCAGTCTCTCATAGACGGCAATTGGACTGTTGCACCTAAACCGGGGAATCATCATGAATAACAATAGATTCCAAACTATTGGAACGACTCGTGATAGGAGAAAGCCCGATAATGACGGGATTTCTTTTCTGTGCACATGAATGACGTTCCATAGAAGCAACAGTGTTAAATGCGGACCAACACGTGTTACAACGAACAGTACCGTATCCGCTGTTAATACAAGTGTTAATCTGTTCCGTTGAATGATATCCCATGTGGTTTATCAAACCTTGCATATCTGAGAATACAGAGCCACATAATTCACACGAACAGTCGAAGGGGTGTGTGTATGCATCCGGTAGTCTCCTGTAACGTTTTTTAAATAAAAAGTCTAAACACATATACTTTCCTGATATAATATTAAACGTG
>Ga0209630_10000505_pt1 | contig 44101 bp, 46 predicted proteins | sample COG_01_FD_184745 | JGI IMG/M metagenome (GOLD analysis project Ga0209630, IMG submission 184745) | Pelagic Microbial community sample from North Sea - COGITO 998_met_01 (SPAdes) (version 2) | ecosystem: Environmental > Aquatic > Marine > Neritic zone/Coastal water | place: Helgoland, sampling...
ACCGAATCAATCAGAGACGTTATCGCATTTCCAAAAAATAACATGGGACGCGACATTATGATTGACGCACCATCTCCTATTAGCAAAGAACAAAGAGACGAGTTGGGTCTGTAAAACAGCCTAAGAATTAACTTATTTCTATATTCAAATACCCTTATTTTTGTAATGACTTCTAGTGGCATCACTGCGTAATAACAAACTTTAAACGTTGCCTGCTGCCACAGCACATAAAGTCAGTAATATTTTTTTAATGAACATTTTTGTAGCAAAACTTAATCCAGGCACAGATGCAGATGGATTAGAACAACTTTTTAGCAATTACGGTGAGGTAAACTCAACGAAAGTAATTATGGACCGAGAAACAGGCCGATCTAAATGTTTCGGGTTTGTTGAAATGGCCAATGATGATGAAGGCCTAAAAGCGATTGAAGAACTAAACGACTCTGAATTCGATGGTAACAACATCGTTGTCAAAAAATCAGAACCAAAACCTGAATCAGGAGGAAACAACTATCGAAATAATGACCGCAATCGGTCTAACAATCGATACGACAATAGACGCAATGACCGTGGAAGAGACCGAGATCGAAACGACCGAGGATTTGACACTTCGAAATGGTAATTCAAGAAATTATAATGATCAAAAAGCCATTGTCTTAAGACAATGGCTTTTTTGTTAGATTCCGCACCAAAATAGGGTGCTAATTCTTACTTTTGTGCTGCTTTAAACTAAAGCCAATAACAATACTTACATGTCCAAGACACATTTTATTTCAGGAGCGTGCGGATTTGTGGGAAAAAACATGACCAAACGCCTGTTTAATACCACAAACGATAATATCGTAATTGTAGACGATTTGTCTATAGGAACCGACCCTGAAACTTGGTTTTCAGAACCTCTAGTTGAAGAAATTAACGGTGCCAAAATTTACGGGAAAGACAAGCGCGTACTTTTTTTCAATTGCGACGTTAGAGAAGTTATCCGAAACTTTCAAAATGATGCTAACTACTTCAGCCAGTTTGGTTTCGACATTGAACGTTTTAATGATGTATTTCATTTTGCCGCCATTGTTGGTGGCCGTCTCAAAATAGATGGTGACCCAATGATGGTTGCGCAGGACCTAAGTATTGATGCAGAGTTTTTTCAATGGGTTTGTAACAGCAAACCAGATCGCGTATTGTATCCAAGTAGTAGTGCCGCATACCCTGTTTCTAAGCAAACAGAAAGCGACGCTATCGCATTGAGTGAATCTGACATCGATTTTAACAACATGGGGCAACCCGATATGACCTACGGATGGTGCAAGCTGACCGGAGAATACTTGGCCCATATCGCTGCAAAACACTACGATGTAAAAGTCACTTGTATCCGCCCTTTCTCAGGATATGGTGAAGATCAAGACCTAAGCTATCCGGTTCCAGCAATTGCGCTAAGAGCAGCTTACAAAGAAGACCCTTTTGAAGTATGGGGAACGGGTCATCAAGGTCGTGATTTTGTGCATATCGATGACGTTTTGGATTGCATATTACTTGCCATGGACAAAATACATGATGGCACTGCCATTAATATTGGCATGGGCAAACTGACTTCATTTCGTGAAATCATCGGCCTATTTGCCAAGTTTGCAGGTTATGAGCCAGAAATCAAGCAGTTGCTTGATAAGCCAGTAGGTGTTCATAGCCGCTATTGCAACATGGACTTCGTAAAAGAAAAACTAGGCTGGGAAGCTAAGATTAGCACCGAAGAAGGCATGCGCAGAATGTACAACAAAGCGCTTGAGCGCGCCAAGGCTGGAATAAAAAATGACTAAAACTGTTGTTTGCTTTGGGCCTGGGCCGATGTTTAAAGGCGGTATTTCAAATTACAATACCTCCCTTGCAAAAGCACTTGATAAAATCCCAGATACCAAGGTTCACATCGTTTCATGGACGCAACAATATCCAGCCATAGTTCCGCGAGAATTCGTTGACAAGTCTTCAAAAGCGGACTTGCTTGAAGGAACCAATATCGACGTTACTTATTTAACAAATTACAACAACCCGTCTAGCTGGATAAAGACTGCCAAACTAATCAAGTCTTTAAACGCCGACAAAGTTGTTATTCAATGGTCCATTGCCATTCAAGGCCTTCCAGTTGGGAGAATAATTAATTGGCTAAAAAGACATACAAAAACGGAGGTAATCGTCGACCTCCACTTCGTCCTACAAAAAGAAAAAAGTAAAATTGACCGTTTTTTTCTTTCTATAGGTATTGGGCGTGCGGATACATACATTGTGCATAGCCTTAAAACATTTGAGGAACTCAAGGCTTTTTACCCTAAGAAATCGTTCGAATTGGTATACGACGGTGAACGCACAGAAGACCAGAACATGCAAACCGTTGTCAAGCTTTATCACCCCATTTACGACCTCTTTCAACCTGACGAAACATTCGATATTGAGGCTTTCAAAAAGGCGCACGGGCTAAAAAAGAATGTGTTTCTGTTTTTTGGATTTATTCGCAAATACAAAGGCTTGCATCAAACCATTGAAGCCTTTGCTAAGATGGCTGAGCAACGCGATGACGTGAGTTTATTAATCTGTGGTGAATCATTTTGGAATACATTAGACGCGACAAAATGGTCTACTAAATTAAAAAACGCTCTTTTTGGTACTGCAAAAAAACTTTTTCTGTCCAAATCAGACGACGAAAGAGAATATCAACCTTTGGACTTGATAAAACGTCTTGGGATTGAATCAAAATGCGTGGTATTCAATGAATTCATTCCGAATGAAGACGTCCATAAGTACTTTCAAGTTAGCAATTGCGTTGTGCTGTATTATTTAACAGCAACACCATCTGGAATAGAATCACTTAGTTATAATTTCAACCTACCGATTTTAGCCACCGATGTCGGCCATTTCCCTGAAACAATACAAGATGGATATAATGGCTACCTGGCCAAGGGAGGAGACATTGATTCTATGGCCGATGTCATGGAGAAATATATCAACGCACCTTTACCTAGAGAAAACGTTGCTGAAATTGCCAAAGACCTGAGCTGGAAAAACTACGCTCAAGCAATTCTTAAATGATACAGGTACATTTGCTATTCGCACCATGTCAAACATCCTCTTATTTGATAGCTACGACTCATTCACCTATAATCTGAAAGATTATTTGGAGCAATGTGGCGCTAATGTTCAGGTTATCAAAAATGACAGTCATTCCATTGAGCAAATCAAACGACTCGATTTTGACGGAATTGTCTTAAGCCCCGGCCCAGAGACTCCTAAAAAAGCAGGTAATTTATTAGAAGTTTTGGACAGTTTTGTACAATCAAAACCCATCTTAGGGGTTTGTTTAGGCCATCAAGCCATTGGCATGTACTTCGGATTACCATTGGTGCAACTAGAAGTTCCCGTGCATGGAAAGGTATCGATTTTGTCGCATCAAGACCATCCACTTTTTCTGGACTTGCCCCCGTCTTTTGAAGTGTGCAGGTACCATAGTTTGGTCCTCCCAGAATTTGAAAACGAGCATCTAGATGTAATTGCGATGTCTGACGACCATCAAGTCATGGCGCTCAGTCACAAACATCTTCCTGTTTGGGGAGTTCAGTTTCATCCAGAGGCTATTTTAACGCAACACGGACTGCGTATTATCGACAATTGGCACAGTATGGTAAAACTTTTAGGTTGAGTGAAACTAATAAATGATATTTTCGTTTAGTACATATCAATGATTGTAAAAGACTTCATATCGAACGACATTCCGTACCTAAAGAAATCTGACACTATAGAATATGCTCTGTTGGTGATGGAAGATTATGGTGTGCGGAACTTACCAATCGTCGAGAACAAAAAGTTGTCTGGTTATGCCTTACGATCATTGCTGGAATCTTTAGATTCGAATTTGACTTTGGAAACGCTTAAATACGGTTCTGAACCAGTGTCAATAGACCCGAATCATTCCGTGATCTCGTGCTTAAAATCATTATTTGACAATCAGTTTGACATTCTTGCTGTGTCTTCAAAAGATGAATTTTTTGGAATCGTGTGGAGCCAAGACATTCTCAATGGATTAGGTAACAGTATAACCGCTCAAAGTGACGGCTCAGCTCTTTTAATACGCTGTAGTGTTTTCAATTACTCTATAACAGAAATAGGAAGACTGATAGAAGCTGAGGACGGAAAAATTCTTGGATTGTGGACCTGGCAACATGAAGAAAATCAGGACATAGACATTCTGCTAAAACTGAACATTCGCCACATTGATAACATATCTCAAATTCTACATTCAAATGGCTACACGATTTTGAATAAAATCAATCAGCAGTCTGATGACCTGTTCGAAGAGCGCTATAAATCCTTGATAAATTATCTCGATATTTGAGGCTTTAACCGAGCCTTGTTGAATTTTAAATTCTACTTTTTTAGCCTTTTCTTTTTCTGCTTCACATCAATAGGTTTGTGTTCTAACGAAGCAGACACGTTATTGATTTCTGACATTACGGTTGTCTCAAAAGACATTAAAACCAAGCCATCCGTAATTATACGAGAACTTACTTTTGCTAAAGGTGAGCTTATTGATTGGTATGTGCTTAAGGAGCATGAAATTTATCGATCAATAGCCAACTTGAAGAATTTAAACCTCTTCAATCAAATTAACATTATTCCTACTCGGCACGAAAAGACCATCACCATTGAAATCGAAGTCGTTGAAAAATGGTATTTATGGCCAATTCCATTCGGGGAATTTGCTGATCGAAACTTCAACCAATGGTCCACTTTCGACTTTGACCCGTACCGAACCAACTTCGGGCTGTATCTCTTTAAGTATAATTTATTTGGGCTGAATCATACACTGAAAGCTACTTTAGGCACCGGTTATACCAAGACCTTAGGGTTTGAGTACAATGCACCTTACATCGACCGCAAAAAACGTTTCGGGTTTAACATTGACCTTAGGACAAAAGCCAATAATGAAATTAGATACGGTATTCAAGACAACAAGGAACAGTTCTTTCGAAGTGACCAAGAGGCCTTGATAAAACGAAAATCATCACGTGCTGCTTTAGTTTTTCGTCCTGGCTTGTATACCCGTCATGAATTGTCCTTTAATGCGGTAGAAATAGGAATTGCAGACACCGTCACAACGGAATCATTAAACCCAGACTATTTATTCAACCAAATGTCAGGACAACAATTAGCTACTGTTGGGTATACCATTTCATATGATAACCGAAACAACAAGTTATTCCCGTTATATGGAATTTATACAACCCTAGGCGCTTCGATTACCAGAGGCGACATACAGTATACGACCGTCGGATTCGATCTGAATTTCTACCAACCGTTACCCGTACCTAGAATGTTTAGTGGCCTCTCCTACACGTACCAAGACGCCTTAAACCAAGACCTCCCTTATGTACTGAACAAGGCCATTGGGGTCGACAACAATGTTAGAGGATACGAACAAAATCTTTTTCTTGGAGACCAGTTCGCCATTATGCGGGCCGAGTTGAGGTACCTTATTCTTCCAGAAAAACTCTACACTTTGAAATATATGCCGATAAAAGCATACAAATCAATGCCATTGGAGTCCTATGTAAGTGTGTTTTATGAGCAAGCACAAATCATAGACAGAGGAGCACAAAACGAAATTTATGGCTTTGGTATTGGCTTAAACACGCTCCTTTATTACGACAAAGTGTTTAGATTTGAATATTCTTGGAATCATTGGAATAATTCTGGGCTAAAAATACATTTTAAGAAAGCGTTTTAATTCATTTGGATGAAAGTAGGTGTATACGCAAGACATTCTGTTAACCCCAATCATTCCGAATACATTCGGAAGTTTTTTGATTATTTAAATGATCAAAAAGTGGAGATTTTGGTACACCAGCAGTTGGCTGACAAACTGGATGAACTGCAGTACAACCATAGTTTTGATGTTTTCAATACCACGTTAAATAAAGGCCAGGTGGATGTGTTGGTAAGCCTTGGTGGAGACGGCACTGTGCTGGATACATTGAGCATTGTCAAAGCAACGGAAACACCGGTTTTGGGTATTAACTTGGGTCGATTTGGGTTTTTAGCCAATAGTCGTCAGGAGGAATTCGCGCAAAACTTTGCCGCGCTTAAAGCAGGTGATTATTCAATAGAAAAACGTTTGGTCATTGAGTTAGTCAGCTCAGAACAATTGTTCGACGGATTCCCGTTTGGCTTGAACGACATTGTGGTACAAAAGAAAGATACGTCTAACATGATTACGGTTCATACCAAAATTAACAATGAACCGCTGAATTCCTATTGGTCCGATGGCTTAATTGTGGCGACACCAACCGGTTCTACCGGGTATTCTCTGAGTTGTGGTGGGCCAATTCTATATCCAGGGACTTCGAGTTTTGTCTTGACCGCCATTGCACCACATAATTTGTCGGTAAGACCTTTGGTTATTGGTGATCATAAGGAATTGACTTTTGAAGTAGACGGCCGTGGTGACGATTTTTTGGTCACGATTGACAGCCGATCTGAATCTATCCCGAAAGGCTCCATACTTAAAGTAAAACGCGCCCATTTTGATTTTCACATGATTCGTCTTAACGAACAATCCTATGCAAAAACGTTAAGAAACAAACTTCTTTGGGGTATCGACAAACGAAACTAAACACACACTTACAAACCACGCACAACCTAGTTGGCCTGCATTTCTCAAAAAACAAAATGACATACACACTATTTGGCATCCCGAACTGTGATACAGTTAAAAAGGCAAGAACATGGCTGAACAATAACGACATACCATTCGAGTTTCACAATTACAAAACCAACGGAATTTCTAAAGAACAGATTTCACTTTGGTTGGAACAAGTGCCACTAAAACTTATTTTCAATAAAGCCAGTGCCACATTCCGTAAATTAACGGACCAACAGAAAAGTGCGTCGAAAAACCAGGAAGAAGCTATAGCGTTACTCATTGAGAATCCTTCGATGATTAAACGTCCTGTTCTCATGAAAAATGACCAGGTATTGGCCGTCGGGTTTAAGCCCGAACTATACGAACCACTTTTTTAAGCTCTACACTAACGCCTGTCACGTGGCAAATACGGTTATACAAAAATCGTTTACGTATACCAAAACACCAGATGTTGGCGTTGTTAGATGACACGTTAAATTTGTTATTATTAGGCAATTAACGTTACTTTGTTGGTTCTCCGAGAAAAAATGATTAATCGATTGAAAAAATACGGAATTGCGCTACTCTCAACAGCTTTGATGTTGGTTTTAGCAGATACAGCAAGTGCCCAGCAATGGACACGTAAAAGTTCGCTTGAATTTGGCATCATGGCTGGTGGCAGTAATTATGCTGGCGATTTAACAGACAAATATTTTGAGACGCAAGGCATACATCCAAACGGTGGATTGATTGTTCGGTATAATCCCGTACAACGATTCTCATTTCATGTTGGTGTAAACTATGGTAAGCTTTCAGGCTATGATTCTTGGTATAGTCGCGATGAACGTCGAAGCAATAGAAATTTGCATTTCGAAAGTGATTTATGGGACTTTCATGCCGCATTTGACCTTAATTTAAACACGTTTGAATTTGGCCAAAAAAGAGGTGTTGTCCCGTACATATTTGGTGGTGTTTCTGTTTTCAAGTATAATCCTCAAGCTCAATTCTTCTATGAGCCAAACTCATGGCAAAATCTGGCCAACGACCAAAGCTACGAAACGCTGGAAGATCGTCATGAAGACTGGATTGAACTTCAACCTTTAGGCACAGAAGGTCAAGAGACGACAGAATACAACGACATTAAGCGGTATTCGCTTACGCAATTCGCCGTTCCTGTAGGTCTTGGGGTAAAATTCAAACTGAACGAAAACTGGACCTTCGGCATAGAATACTCTACGCGTATAACATTCACAGATTATCTTGATGATGTAAGCGGAGATTACGCTGAATTGGTTTTTCTTGAAGCCCAATATACCGCAATGAGTAAAGCAATGGCCGATAGAAGCCCAAATGAAAATGCAGCAGGAGTTGCAAGAGGTGACGAATCCAAACGCGATTTATACAACATTTTTGGGATTACCTTAACCTATAGAATTCTAAAGTCTGGTGAAGTTTGTCCAGCTTTTCGCTAATCTCAAACTGTTGTCATTTTTATACACCTAATCGTCAACGCTGAAATTTGTATTAATATCTTTGCGTTGTTGTAACAAAACAACCTGTAGCACGTTTTATTTCTAAATGGTGAAAATCCAAAAATATATAATCCTATTTAGCCTTTTGATTTGCGCATCGTTGCATGCTCAAGCTCAAAACTGGGAAGGTGGTTTTATGATTGGTGGAAGCAATTACCATGGGGATCTTGCGTATAACATTGTCCCTAACGAAACCCACTTCGCCCAAGGTGTTCATGTACGTTATAATTTTACGCCATATTGGTCGTATCGACCTTCAATCGTTCATGCCAAAATAAGTGGCTCTGATGCCAATTTCGAAGAATATAGATTACGCAACCTTAGTTTCGAATCAGATATTTGGGAAGTGAACAACGTTCTCGAATTCAACTTTCTACCCTTTGGCTCTAGAATATTGAGCAAAGACTTTTCATCCTATGCAACCTTAGGACTAACCGTATTTCGGCATAACCCCAAGGCTGTTTTCAATGACAAAACGATCGCCTTGCGTGATTTACGCACAGAAGGTCAAACAAGCAAACAACAATATGGCCTGTTACAGTTAGCCATTCCATTTGGAGGAGGTGTCAAATACAACGTCAATAAGAATCTTGTTATCGGGCTTGAAGTAGCCTGGCGAAAAACGTTTACGGATTATCTTGATGATGTCAGTACCGTTTATCCTGACCTTCAGGTTCAGCGAGACGCCTATGGAGATTTGAGTGCAAACATGTCTGACAGAAGCTATGAAGTTGACGGAGTAGGCGAACCATTAAGTATCGCTGGTGATGAGCGCGGAGACCCCGCAATGAAAGATTTCTATTTCATTTCAGCCTTTACCGTTACCTACAGACTTACACCTATAGCGTGTTGGCCTAAACACAGAAGACATATTATCTGGAAATAAGATGTCTATAGAAACAGCGCTCGACACAAATCGGATTCCGAAACACATTGCCGTTATTATGGATGGCAACGGACGATGGGCAAAAAACCAAGGTAAGTTTCGCATCTTTGGCCACCAACATGGCGTTCAATCCGTACAAGACATTACAGAAGGTGCCGCAGAATTAGGTGTAGAGTATTTGACATTATATGCCTTTTCTACAGAGAATTGGAATCGGCCAAAAATTGAGGTCAATGCACTAATGACCTTGCTTGTCAAAACAATAAAGAAAGAAACGGCGACCTTGATGAAGAATCAAATTCGCTTGACGACCATAGGTCAAATCGATACGCTTCCAAGAGATTGCCAGGAAGAATTGAGACAGGCCATTGAAACGACAAAGGACAACTCAAGAATGACATTAATCCTAGCGCTTAGCTATAGCGCTAAGTGGGACATTGTTAATTCTGTAAAAAAAATAGCCGAACAGTATAAGGCCGGCGAAATATCCATTGACGACATTAACGAAGATTTAATCAGTGGATCACTTTCCACCAATAAAATCCCAGATCCTGATCTTATGATTAGAACAAGTGGAGAACATCGCATTAGCAATTACTTGTTATGGGAGATGGCGTACAGTGAATTTTATTTCACCGACGTACTATGGCCTGATTTCAGGAAAAAACATTTGCACGAAGCGATTGCAAATTACCAAAATAGAGAGAGAAGATTTGGAAAAACAGGAGAACAAATTAGTGAAGTTAAATAATCATACATTACCCATGTCGTTGAAGTCACTGCTCCTAGTTAGCCTTTTTCTTCTTGCGACGAATAGTCTTTTCGCTCAACTGGAAAAGAACGACCCTATTGATATTGATTATGCAAGTCCGAAGGAATACGTAATTGGTGGAACGCAAGTTCGCGGAGCGGTTACCTTAGACCCTAATATCGTGGCACATATTTCAGGTTTGTCTAGAAATAAAAGGATTAAAATACCGGGTGATGATATTAGTCGCGCCATAGAATCAATTTGGCGTCAGCAGATCTACTCTAACGTAGAGATTCTTACCACAGGTGTTCGTGCTGACACAATCTATCTGTTAATCAAGCTTCAAGAACGAGCGAAGCTTTCTAAATACTCGATTCGAGGATTAAGCAAGACGGAAACAAAGAACATCCGTGACGAGATATCGTTAAAAAGAGGTCAGATTATTACTGAAAATTTGATTGACAAAACACGTAAAGAAATCGAAGCATATTACTTTGAAAAAGGGTTTTACAATGCCAATGTGAACATAGCTACGGCTGAAGACACGAGTATCTTCAATTCCAAAATGTTACGGATACATGTTAAAAAAGGCCGTCGAGTAAAAGTCCAAGAAATATTTGTTTCTGGCAACGACAGTGTTAAAGATGTACGAATAAAACAAGTGATTAAGCCAAAGCAGAAGAAAGGTAAAATCAACCCATTTGCGTCTTCAAAACTGATTCAAAGTGAATACGACATTGAGAAAAAGAACATTCAAAGTTTATATCTGGCACTAGGTTATCGCGATGCTGAATTGGTAAAAGATAGTGTAGCACGTGTAAGTCCGAATCGGGTAAATCTGCATTTGACGGTTAAGGAAGGGAAAAAATACTATTTCCGGAACATTGAATGGTCGGGAAACACCAAACATTCTTCTGGCAAACTCGATACAATTCTCAATATCAAAAAGGGTGATGTATTTAACCAAGCGAAATTGGAAACACGTTTGTTTATGAACCCTTCTGGTCTTGATATTTCCAGTATTTATATGGACGATGGTTACTTGTTTTTTAACATCAGTCCTGTAGAAACAAACGTTGAAAACGATAGTATAGATTTAGAAATAAGAATCTACGAAGGCAAACAAGCAACCATCAATAAGGTTATAATCACTGGCAACGACAAGACGAGTGATTTTGTGATCTTACGTGCATTAAGAACAAAACCAGGTCAGAAGTTCAGCAGAACAGATATCCAGCGTTCAATGCGTGAGTTGGCAGCTTTAACCTACTTTGATCCTGAGCAATTGGATGTAAATCCAATACCAAACCCAGCAAACGGAACAGTTGATATTGAATATAAAGTTGTAGAGAAACCGTCCGACCAAATTGAAGCCAGTGGTGGTTTTGGTGGCGGATTTGGATTTGTAGGAACCGTTGGTTTAAGTCTAAATAATTTCTCGACCCGCAAAATGTTAAAAGGTGATTGGAATCCGATTCCAACTGGCGATGGCCAGCGTTTAACGGTAAGAGCACAGTCTAACGGATTACCATATCAATCTTACAATTTCTCTTTTACTGAACCGTGGTTAGGTGGTAAAAAACCAAACTCCTTAACGGCTAGTGTGTTCTACTCTCGACAAACAAGTCAAGCCAATTTTACAGTCAAAGACGACCCTAATCGTCAACGACTGCATACAACAGGAGCATCTATGGTGTATGGTAAGTTATTGAAATGGCCTGATGATTTTTTCACTTGGAGTCATTCGTTAAGTTATCAGAAATACAAGCTAGAAAACTGGCAGGCTTTTGGGTCTTCCGAGATTGGATATACAGACGGTATCTCAAATAGTTTTTCATACAATACTATTCTGTCGAGAAACTCAACCTCTGCCCCAATATATCCACAAAGCGGGTCACAGTTCTCTTTGTCTTTACAAGCGACCTTGCCGCATTCAAAACTGGGTCCTAAGAAAGACTACACAACGATTGCAGCACAAGAAAAATACAAATGGGTTGAATACCACAAGTGGAAGTTTAATGCGAGCTGGTACATGCGTGCAGTAGACAAATTGGTATTTGTCCCACACTTTGAAACTGGAATTATTGGACTTTACAATAAAGACGTAGGCTATTCGCCATTTGAACAATTTAGAGTTGGTGGTTCTGGGTTCGGCTCTTGGGCTGTTTACGGGACAGAAATTATTCCGCAAAAAGGATATGGCGAAGGTGAAATCTCTAGTGATGGTGTAGGTGGAAGTGGAACAGACGATGCAGATCCATTATATGCTAAATACTCTATTGAAATGCGTTATCCGCTATCCTTGAATCCAAACGCAACAGTTTATGGGTATACCTATTTTGAAGCTGGTAATACCTGGAATAAAGTACGCGAATACAATCCATTCGAATTACGCCGTGCAATCGGTGTTGGGGTGCGAATGTATTTACCAATGTTTGGCTTGCTTGGATTTGATTACGGATTCGGCTTAGATAAAGCGACTCAAAATGGCAAGTTTGGAGAAAAGGGGCAATTCCTATTCTCTATCGGTCAAACCTTCTAAAACTACTTCGGGATATAGGTTAAGTAGCTTAGTTTGCTTGGCGCTAGAACATCGTTTGCTACTTCTTGCAACTGCACACTGGTGATGGAATCTATTTTGTCCAACACGATTTGTAGTGAATCTACATATCCAAGATCCAGAAGGCTCCTGCCAATCACAAACATTAGGCTGCTGTTACTTTCTTCAGCCATAATTAACTGCCCTCTAAATTGTGTTTTATACTTCTTGAGCAAGTTCGGTTTGATTAAGTTCTTCCGTATAGATTCTAACTCTCTAAGAACCGCCTTTCTACTTCTATTTAAGTTGCGTTGGTCAGTACCATAATAAATGGTCAAAAACCCTGAATCAGTCAAACTCTGTAGACTGCAGTCTACGCCATAGGTATAGGCATGCTTCTCGCGAAGTTTCAGGTTCAGTATAGAATTTAAACCAGGCCCACCCAATATATTGGCTAGCAACATTAAGGCTGGTCGATTCGGATGGTCTAAAGGGTAGGCTTCGCTGCCTATAAGCACGTGGGCTTGAGAAAACCCATTTTGCTTAACCACATCGAAAACCGTATTGGTTTGCGGTTTAACACGTTGAACTGTTCCACTTTTTATTTCTAAACCATCAATATGCTTTTGACAGACTCGAATAACCTTTTCCGCCTTTAAAGGTGCCACTACTACCAATACGATTTCATTGCTGAAGTAACGCTGGTTTACAAAATCAAAAATATTTTCTGAGCTAAACCCTGTTACAGTCTTTTTCGACCCTAAAATATTATTCCCCAATGGATGACTGGCATAGAACATTTCTTGGAACTCATCAAAAATTCGTTCCTCCGGAGCGTCCAGGTACATATCAATTTCCTCACAAACCACTTTTTTCTCCTTTTCAAGCGGTTTTTCAGGGAAGCTTGAGTTAAACGTTACATCGACCAATAATTCGATACACCGCTCAAAGTGGTCTTTTACCACACTAGCATGAACTACTGTTTTGTCTTTGGTTGTAAACGCGTTTAAATCTCCACCAACCACTTCTAATCGGTTTAGTACTTGATTGGTGTTTCGCTTTTTAGTGCCCTTAAACAGCATGTGTTCAAGCAAATGAGCTAACCCAACTTGAGAAGGTAACTCGTCTCGTGAACCCGCATTAATGAAAAACCCACTGTGTGCAATCTGAGTGTTTTCTGTTTGTTTAAATGCTAAGCGTAAACCGTTTGAAAAAGTATGGAGTTTGTATTCCAATGTTGTGAAATAAGTTGCGAAGAAACAACAAAAATGTTAGAGTAAATGTTTGGCTGCTTGGCTAACTGTTGTGTTATAGTCCAAAATAATTTCTGCTACGATATCCTTTACTGTTTCGCGCTTCGATATCATACTACTGACTTGACCGATTTCTAGTTCGCCTTCATCCATGTCGCCATGAAACATTCCTTGCTTTGCCCTAGCTCTGCCAAGTAACTCAAGTTTTTCTTCTTTGGTTTTACAAGCGTTGTAGGCTTCTTCTAAATCGTTAAAGAACTTGTTTCTTAGCAACCGAACAGGAACGATGTCTTTTAACATCAGTTTTGTGTCGCCCTCTTTTGCATTACGTATGGCTTGCTTAAAACTGTCATGAGCACTAGACTCTTCACATGCTGCAAAACGGGAACCAATTTGAACCCCTTCTGCTCCAAGCGCCATTACGGCTGCCATAGACTTACCGCTGGCAATTCCTCCCGCAGCGATTACCGGTATTTGAACCTTTGATATAATTTCAGGTATTAAGCAAAGTGTGGTGGTTTCTTCCTTTCCATTGTGTCCTCCTGCCTCAAAACCTTCAGCGATAATTCCATCTACCCCAGCTGACTCAGCCTTCAATGCAAATTTTGCATTGGCTATCACATGTAAGACTTTAATACCTTCCTTCTGCAATATCGGCGTCCAAATCGATGGGTTTCCGGCAGAAGTGATTACGTACTTAACTTTGTTCTGTATGATTATATCCATCACCTCTTCTATGTTGGGATATAATAGTGGAACGTTAACAGCAAACGATTTGTCGGTTGCTGACTGCAGTTTTGTGATGTGTGACTTTAACACATCAGGATACATTGACCCTGCGCCAATTACGCCTAAAACACCCTCTTCACACGCTGCATGAGCGAGTTTCCAACCACTACACCAAATCATACCCGCTTGAATAATTGGATAGCGTACATGCAGTAGCTCTGTTACTCTATTTATCATCTTCTACGTTTGTAATATATCTTAATGCCATTTTGTACCCTTCGAGACCAAAACCGAACAAACAGGCAACACAATGTTTCGCAAACAAATCAACGTGTCTGACCTCTTCACGTTGGTAAATATTGCTCAAATGCACGCCAATTACCTGAGCTGGAACTGCAGCTACAGCGTCTGGGATTGCTACAGAAGTATGGGTATATGCAGCAGCATTTAGAATAAGGTAATCTGATTTAAATCCATGTGACTGAATTAACGATACCAAGTCTCCTTCAACATTGGTTTGAGCATAGTTGATTTTCACACTAGGGAACTCAGTTTGCAATTCCGTCAATAAATCTTCAAACGACCTGTCACCATATATATCTGGCTGTCGCGTTCCCAACAAATTTAGGTTTGGTCCATGCAATATGGATACATTTAGCATGGTTCAAAGTTAGTTTAAATGACGCAATGTCGTCTTTAGTTGCAGTGATATCTAAGGACTAATCACGTTTTACGTTTGTCTGATTCTATCGTTTTGTCGTTTTTCACAAAGGATTAATTGTTGGGTGTTTGCGATACAATAATGTACTACATTTGTATGCTCAAACGTCACAATGAGCGACCCAATAAAGCACGAATGCGGTGTAGCATTTATCCGCCTTTTAAAACCTCTTGAGTTTTACAAGGACAAGTACGGCTCTCATCTCTATGGGCTGAAAAAACTCCAACTATTAATGGCCAAGCAATTAAACCGAGGGCAAGACGGCGCCGGTTTAGCAACCATTAAGTTAAATCCAGAGTTTGGTAAAAGATATGTCGCAAGGAAGCGAAGTAACAGCAAGAGTGCCCTTTTAGACATCTTTGAAGATATTATGTCAGCTTATGCGGCACTTGATCCTTCTAAGGTCAATGACACCAAATGGTTTAAAAAGAATTTCCCTTATGCAGGAGAGCTTCTTTTAGGACATTTGCGTTATGCAACGCACGGCAAAAACAGCATAGAAGACATTCATCCGTTTTTTAGGCAAAACAATTGGATGAGCCGTTCATTAGTACTCGCAGGGAATTACAACCTTACCAATGTTGATGAACTATACGAATTGTTAATCAACTTAGGGCAGCATCCAAAAGAGATATCAGATAATGTAACCGTTCTTGAAAAAATTGGTCATTTTTTGGACGAGGAAAACGAAAGATTATTTCATCAGTATAGAGATGAAAACATTGACGGCATTGAAATAGCCGCCAAAATCAAGTCAAACTTAGACCTTGGCAACGTCCTTCGAAGTGCCTTTAGAAACCTTGATGGTGGCTACAATATGGTTGGCATGGTTGGTGACGGAAATACCTTCGTATTGCGAGACAATCTAGGAATCAGACCTTCATTTTACTATCAAGATGACGAGGTTTTTGTTGTTGCCTCAGAACGGCCAGCAATAATGACTGCCTTCAATTGCAAATTCGAACAGATAAAAGAACTTACACCAGGTAGCGCTTTAATAATTGATCGTCAAGGCAATATTAGAGAAGAAGAGATTATTGCACCTGCGCCCGAATTAAAAAAATGTTCGTTTGAACGGATATATTTTTCGAGAGGCAGTGACAAGAATATATACAATGAGCGACAGGAGCTTGGTAGACGGCTGTCACGTGTTATCCTAGATAAACTTGACAGTGATGTTCGACCTGTGGTTTTTAGTTACATCCCAAACACTGCGGCAACAAGTTTCTACGGCGTTATCGATGGTGTTTACAAGTATATTGATCGCTATAAGCGTGAAGCAATATTAAAACTGGGCGAAAACCCAACAGCTGAGGAACTCGACAAAATATTAAGCATCAAAATTCGACGTGAAAAAATTCTCGTTAAGGATGCAAAGATGCGCACGTTTATCACACAAGATAAGGATCGTGATTCTATGGTGGGTGATGGATATGACGTTACGTATGGCGTTGTAGATACCAAACGAGACACGCTGGTTGTGGTTGACGACTCTATTGTACGTGGAACGACACTAAAGAAATCTATTTTGCGTATCCTAGATCGACTAGGCCCACGTAAGATTGTTGTCGCCAGTAGTGCACCGATTATCAAATATCCTGATTGCTACGGTATCGACATGAGCCGAATGAACGAGTTTATCGCATTTAAGGCTGTTCTAAAGTTACTTGAACGAAGTAACCAAATGCACAAGTTGGATGAAGTCTATAAAGCCTGTAAGAATCAATTAAAGCTACCTGCAGCCGAACAACGGAATGCGGTTAAGGATTTATACGCGTTGTTTACAGACCAAGAGCTAACAGAAGAAATAGCAAGATTGGTAACACCAAGTGATATGAAGGCTGAGGTACACATCGTGTATCAAAAGGTTGAAGATTTACACAAAGCCTGTCCAAACCATAAAGGCGACTGGTATTTCACTGGAGATTACCCTACCCCTGGAGGAATTAAAGTGGTAAACAAGTCATTTGTGTACTACATGGAAGGTAACGACCAAAGAGCTTACTAAGAAGCGGAATAAGATTTATACTAATTGCTGTATTGTTTTATAGAAACAATACATAATGGTCTTACTTCAAGACCATTTTAGGACTACGGTCTACCTTGAATAGGCCCCAATGTTTCTCAGGTTCTTGCGCATCATTCGACCCCTTCCAGTTTTCGTCAAAGGCTTCAAATACGTACGTAATTATTTCTGACGATTCAGTCCATTCCATTAACTCGTTGATGTAGCGCTTCTGTAGCTTTTCATTCACGTTAGATGGATCAATGCCTCTTCCATTAGACTGCGTTGCCCAACCTGCTTCTGATATTAACACCGGTGTATCTGGGTATAGATCCACAACGTCCTGATAATTTTGTTGCGTATAGGTCAACGCTTCATCTATCGACTTGTATTCCCAAACCGGATACGTGTGAATAGAGATAAAATCTAACTCCTTAACTAAGGGTTTCAATTTATCTAACCATGGAACATAGTTTTCACAAAACGTCACCGGTTGATCAAGATGTCTTTTGACCTGCAAAGTCATCTCCACAAGTCTTTCCACCGGAACCATGTGGTCGGTCCAGCTAACTGATGCTTCGTTTCCAATAGACACACAATTCACAATGGTTGAATGTGTTTGTGCCATCTTAATCAATAGTTTGATTCTCTCATTGTTGAGTTCGGCATTCGCGTCCAATTCTGCATCCGACAAATGTGGAGTATCCCACGGACAATCTGGGTTGTTTTGCTCTCCTACTATATAAGCACCGAGCATCACTTTGAAGTCGAAGTTCTCATTCGCAATAACTTCTAGAACTGTTTCTGCGTGCGCATCACAGTCGTATAAACGCAAATACTTCCAATCATTTTGCAGCAATTGTAAATCTGACTTAACCTCGGCGTAAGTAGGGAATAAGCCACCTGGACTTTGACCATCTCTAAAGCCAGAGTAACAAATTGCCTTTGCATATGGGAAAGGGTTTCTTGATTGCATACCTTACTTATTAATATTTCAACTCTTCATTTGCGTCCCAAAGACCCCAAAAAGCGCCTACATCACCCTCGTCCTTTGTTTTCCATGATTCATCAAACGATGCAAAATAAAAGATGTCTACGTCTTCATCTCTCGACCAATGTTGTGTATTTAAAAAATATTGCACTGCTCCTTCTTGTGACGGTTCTGCGCCATGAAATACTTCACCAATATTTGGCCAACCTGTTTCGGTAATAATCACTTTCTTACCTTGAGCAACTGCTTGTGTTCGTTTGTACATGTCTTTCATATACAACAACGAGTAGTCTAAATGACATCCCTCCCAAAAAGGATAACAATTGGCCAAAATCACATCGCACGCTTCAGTAATTTTTGGTCTATTCTCAAATTCATAATACGCATCGACATAGCCAACCTGAACATCAGGAATGGCTGCTTTAACTCGCTCAATATAATCCAGCAATTGCTGTTCGGTTAAGTCGCCTCGATACATCACTTCATTACCAACTGCAGCAATATCAACATGACCACGTTTAGCTGTTTGAATCAAGCCATCGATTTCTTCTTCATTTTTCTCTAAATCCTCGCCAAGCCAAGCACCTACAAGGGTTTTCATACCCAGTTCATGAGCAACTTTAGGTATCATCTCGTTACCATCTGTACAAGAGAATGAACGCACCCATTTTGTGTAAGGAGCTATAATTTTCATTCTTCTTGTTATCTGATCTTCCTCCAGTTGATCACCAGGCTGTTGTCCTTCTTGATATGGGCTGAAACCTATACCATGCATGCCTCCTTCAAGGCAGGCAGTGAATTTCTTATGTAAATCTTGATTTCCTTGCTTAACATCTTGTCTGATTGCTAAGGAAAGTACTCGATCTAATCTTTTTGACATGTCTTTATTCTAAAAGTCGCGAAGTATACCAAAATTGAGCATATATCAAGCACACTTTGCATTTTTATAACACGATTATGTACAAACTGTTTTTGATTCCAAAACGCATACGGTCGTGAATCACATTTTTAGAAGTCAAAGCTTGTATATTTGGCTAAGGCCCTCGGCATCATACCTAATAAATGCAATATGAATAAGACAGTTTTATTAATTCTTCGGATCGCAATTGCTATAATTCTGATTCAAACGTTGCGTTTTAAATTTACCGGTCATCCAGATAGCATTTACATATTTAGCCAGGTAGGACTAGAACCAAATGGTCGTATCGGAATTGGTGTGTTGGAGTTGATTTCAGCCATCTTAATTGTAATTCCTCGAACGATTTGGATTGGCGCTGGCTTAACTATGGGCATTATTGGTGGCGCTATTGTAATGCACTTAACTAAGTTAGGCATAGACATCAACGGAGACGGTGGCGTTTTGTTTTATACCGCAATCATTACCTTCATTATGAGTGCTATTGTTTTATGGTCTGTTCGTAAAACAATCCCGTTTTGGCCTAAAACCTTGTGATCGTTTAATACCTCTAATTATTACCTCCATTCTCGATGCAATATGTTGTTGAAACCGATAGATTACTGCTTCGGAAAATTGTTCCGCAAGACGCACATGACCTTTTTGTTTTGGACAGCGACCCTTTGGTCAATAAATTTCTTGGGAATAAACCCGTACAAAGTATCGAAGAGTCGATCAAAATAATTGCCCATGTGCAAAAACAGTATGAACAGAACGGTATTGGTCGATGGGCTGTAATCTTGAAAGAATCAAATGCACTGATTGGCTGGTCAGGTTTAAAATTGGAAGACGGTATAAGAGCTGAAAGCTATTATGATTTAGGGTATCGATTTATGCCCAAATATTGGAATAAAGGCTTTGCTACTGAAGCGGCCATTGCATCACTCAAGTATGGTTTTGAAACGTTAAATTATCCTTCAATCTGCGCCGCAGCAGACGTTAATAATGAGGCGTCTAACAACGTTATTCAGAAATGCGGTTTAGTATTTATTGAAACATTTATGTTCGAAAATGCCTTGCACAATTGGTATAGACTAACCAAAGAAAAATGGTTAGAGACCTAAGCTAAAACCATTATTTTTGACATGCTATGGCGTACGACGCATACTTTGGGGAACGAATAACCAACATACTGAAAGAAAGGAAGGTTGATTTCTTTTCAAAAAACATGATGGGTGGTCTCCTTTTTATGGTCGACGATAAGATGTTATGTGGCATTCATATAGACAAACGTTACGGAGACTCCTTATTAATGGCGCGTATTGGAGAAGAGGCTTATGAACTTGAGTTAAAAAAGGACGCATGCTTGCCAATGGATTTCACTGGAAGACCTATGCGGGGCTACATCTTTGTGACCCCTGAAGGTTGGGATAAGGAAGAAGATTTGGTGTACTGGATTGATTTGTGTTTGACTTTTAACCCTATGGCGAAGTCAAGTAAATCCAAAAAGAAAAAAGCGTAATAGTGGAGTATAGAATAGAAACATGGCCAAAAACTCTAGTGGTTGGAAAGCGTCAGGAAATGTCTGTTAGCCAAAACAAGACAAAAGAATTATGGCAATCATGCCTTCCCGATATTTTGCATACCAAACACAGGACATCTGAGGATATATTATCACTTCAGGTATACCCAGAAGACTATTTTACAAGGTTTGATCCTGATAAAATATTTACGAAATGGGCGTGCGTTTCTGTTTCTGAAATAGAAGATTTGCCAAATGACTATGACGTGTTAGAAATCCCTGATGGATTGTACGCGGTATTTAAGCATGTAGGACCAGCATCTGCTGCAGGGAAAACATTTGGTTACATTTATGGGCAATGGCTGCCACAGTCAAGGTACACCCTCGATTACCGACCACATTTTGAAGTACTTGGCAAAAAATATAAAAACAACGAAATCGACTCTGAAGAAGACATATGGATTCCTATAAAACTAAAAAAGTAATCTTAACTGGAGCCTCTGGAATGATTGGAGGGATTATTTTAAAACTTGCCTTAGAACACGCAGATGTGCATGAAGTGGTTAGTCTAGCCAGACGACCATCAGGAATAAACCACCCAAAACTGAACGAAGTCATCCTTGAAGACTTTACACAATTGGACTCAGATGCGACATTCTGGAAAAACGTTGACGTTGGATATTACTGCATTGGTGTGTACACCGGCTCAGTGCCTAGAGAAAAGTTCAGAGAAATCACCGTAGACACCCCAGTTGCATTCGGCAAAATCTTGATTGAACAAAATCCAAATGTCCGTTTTGTTTTATTGAGTGGTCAAGGCGCAGACCGATCTGAAAAAAGTAGGATGATGTTTGCCCAAGATAAAGGTGCTGTTGAGAATGCACTCAGCAACACGTTTAAAAACCGGTTTCACACTTTTCGACCTGGCTACATTTATCCAGTAGAAAAGCGAAAAGAACCCAATTTAAGCTATCGATTAATGCGTCGGCTTTACCCTGTTTTAAAACGCATAGGAATGAACTCCAGTGTAACTTCAGAACATTTAGCTAAAGCCATGTTTAGGGTTGGTCTTGACGGTGGTCGACAAGAAATTTATGAGAATAAAGACATATTAAAGCATTCGAATCATGATTAAAGCTTTAAAAATAATTGGTCTAGTCGCCTTAGGTGTTTTAGTGTTTATGGGCAGCTTCAAGCTGTTGGTACGACACATTTTCAATAGACAAGATTGCGAAAGATTTAATATTGACAATATTGAATTACGTACTGGTGTCAATGTGCCTTCTATTTCGGATTGTGACTGTAGAGTAACCGAAAATATGAAATTATCTACCTTCATATTAGACACGACGGTAGTTGACATAGGTTCGTATGCAGAAACGAATGGTTTTAAAAAATCCGGCCCTTTGTTTAAAAAGTCTAACGAAACCAACAACACCAGTTGGCAGGCGACTTTGGATGATAAAAAAGCAGAAATTCGTTTTCTAATTACGTATAAGTAATCATTCCCAGTCTGATTCCTCTAGTTGGAAAAGGTCTCCAACCTCTACGTCAAATATAGACGCTAAACGCAACGCTAAAACAGTAGACGGAACGTATTTGCCAAGCTCCATTGCATTAATCGTTTGGCGACTAACTTTAGCACTTTTTGCCAAAGCAGCTTGCGTAATGTTCTTTTTCGCTCTTTCTACTTTGATATTATTCTTCATGCCTCGCGTTCAATTTTAATTTTTGAAGTTGCCAATTAAATCGGATAATAAAAAACAGTAGAATCGTAAACATATTGAAGATCATCACCCATAAAAACCCCATGTCATAAACAAATATAAAAGCCAACAACAACACGATATAGTTGACATATGTGGCCCACACCAATGACTCTAATCGAATTTTGGTTATGAATTCGTCTTCATTTTTAAGTCTGGAGAAAGCGACCAAGACACCCCCGACAATAATTAGAATTCCAAAAATTTCATTGAGCACGTTGTTATCCACCATGCCAAAATAGGTTGTTTCTCCTAAAATTTCATTGTTGTATAAGGCTGGAACAGTCCAGTCGAAAAAAGCAGGTTGCCACTCTGCAAACAAATCAGCAAAACCCAATATAGCTGAAGGAATTAGAATAATCCAGCCCCACATTTTAAACCTAGTTGGGAACAAATATTTTACATTCATACGTCTAATTTTTCAACAAATGTATGCCAAACATTACATTATGTCAAGTTTGTTTTACTTTTTGTAAAAATAACACGACTACGCATTCTGAATACCAAACCAATACCTTTGCCGAATGACCAACAACGATATCCTCAAAAAGCTGAGATATGCATTTGACTATAGCGATTACGAAATGATTGACATATTTGGCTTAGCGGGGTATACTGCAGATCGTGCCAAAGTAAGCAACTGGCTCAAACCAGAGGATGACGAGGAGTATAACAATCTGCCAGACAAACAATTGGCACTTTTTTTAAATGGCTTAATCTATAAAAACCGTGGTAAACAAGAAGGTAGGCCTCCTATGCCAGTCGAATCCAACCTAGACAACAATATCATTCTAAAAAAGATTAAGATTGCGTTGAGCCTTACTACGGACGACATTATTGACCTCTTTGATTTAGTTGATTTGGAGGTTAGCCCTCATGAGCTTAGTGCATTTTTGAGAAATCCAAAACAGCCTCAATTCAGAAAATGTAAAGACCAGTATTTGCGTAATTTATTATACGGAATTCAAGAAAAACACCGTCCGAGTTAATTATTCAAACGACCTTTGCCGGTGGTAACTGACTTGTTACCGAAACGATATGTCAGCTAGTAAATCTCAAATTTCAACAAAACAAAAAGGTGGGACTGAAAAGGTAAAGCCTAGGTTACACCCAAGAAACAAACACCGCACAAGGTATGATTTTAAGAAACTTACTGAGGCTTGCTCGGAGTTAAAACCCTACATCTCTGTTAACAAATACGGAGACGAATCCATTGACTTCTTTGACCCCGAGGCGGTAAAGTGGCTTAATACCGCATTGCTTAAGAGTGGATACGACATTAAAGAATGGTCAATCCCGGAAGACTACCTATGCCCACCAATTCCAGGGCGAGCGGACTACATACATCACATCGCCGATGTAATCAGCCACGTGAATTTGACTGCTAACACACGAAGCATCCCAACAGGGGCAAGTATAAAATGTCTGGACATAGGTGTTGGTGCTAATTGCATTTATCCTATAATCGGCCAAGCTGAATATGGCTGGTCTTTTGTTGGAACTGAGATAGACCCAACGGCCGCATCGGCTGCGAATGACATCGCGCAAGCCAATGACAATCTAAAAGACCGAGTTAAGATTAGAGTACAGAAAAAATCAAAAGATATTTTCTACGGTGCTATAAAAAAAGGAGAACGTTTTGATCTTACAATTTGCAACCCGCCTTTTCACGCGTCGATGGAAGAGGCTAAAAAAGGAAGCATTCGTAAATTGAGTAATTTAAAAGGCAAGCGTGTTAAAACGCCAGTGTTAAACTTTGGTGGCCAAACCACCGAGTTATGGACAGAAGGTGGTGAAGAACGGTTTATTCGCGACATGATCATTCAAAGCAAACAATTTGCAGAATCCGTGTATTGCTTTTCAACACTAGTATCTAAAAAATCGCACCTTAAAAGTGTCTTTGCTTCGTTAAAGAAAATACGAGCGGTAAAAGTGAAAACCATACCGATGGGACAAGGCAACAAATCTAGCAGGCTTGTGACTTGGACCTTCCTTACCAAAAAACAGCAAGAATTGTGGCGTACAACGCACTGGAAAGAAACAAAAGATGTTGAATTAATCGATTAAGCTAAAAATGGCATTCTAACCACTTTCGCTTTCAACGATTTTCCACGAATTTCAATAAATATTTCAGTATCGCGTTTGCCATGACCTCTGGCTACGTAACCCATGCCAATGGCTTTGCCTAAAGACGGACTTTGCGTTCCACTGGTTACCTCACCAATAGCATTTCCATCAGCGTCTAGAATGGTATAATGTTGACGAGGAATACCTCTGTCAATCATTTCAAAACCAACCAATCGTTTAGAAGGCTTGTCTTCCTTTATTTTTAAGTGATATTCCCAATTCACAAATGGCTTGTCAAACTTCGTTATCCAACCTAAACCGGCTTCTATTGGAGACGTCGTATCATTTATATCATTACCATACAGGCAGTAACCTTTCTCCAGACGAAGTGTGTCTCTACAACCCAAACCACAAGGCAAAATGTCATATTCCTTACCCGCTTCCATAATGGCATTCCAAAGTGCCTCAGCGTCTTTGTTCCAAACATAGAGTTCAAATCCTCCTGAGCCAGTATAACCCGTATTTGAAATGATAATATCATCCAGTCCGGCAACCGAACCAGCACCAAAATGATAAAATTCTATTGCACTTAAATCAACGTCTGTTAAACCCTGAATCAACTTTTGCGCATTTGGCCCCTGCACGGCTAACAACGACAAGTCATCAGACATGTCCTTTAACTCTGCACCAAATCCTTTTTCCTCATTTTGTGCAACAATCCAATTCCAATCCTTTTCAATATTACTTGCATTAACAACTAGGTTGTATTCTGTATCGTTCCATTTATAAACGATCAAATCATCTACAATACCACCGTCATGATTAGGGAAACAGTTATACTGTGCTTGCATGTCAACAAGCTTCCCAACGTCATTAGAAGTAACCCATTCGATTAAGGCCGTAGCACCTTCTCCTTTAACCAAAAATTCCCCCATGTGCGAAACGTCAAACATACCAACTGAATTTCGAACAGCCATGTGTTCTTCTTTCAAATTAGAATATTGAACGGGCATGTTAAATCCCGCAAACGGGACCATTTTACCTCCCAAAGCTTCGTGAACATGTGTCAGTGATGTGTTCTTTAATTGTTCTGTGCTTGACATACGTGTATACTGTTATGAATTAATATTAAAGGGTGTCAAAAGTATTGCAAAAAATGCAAATGAAGAAGTTGGTTTCTTAGACCTAGTATTTACTCAAATGTTTGTATCGCTCTCTTACCGGGGTAGGAATTGGCGTAGGGTCTCCGCCTTCGTCAATACGAACAAATGTTACCTTGGTTGTTAAAACGAGGTCTTGTTCTTGACTATAAACACTTTCTTTTCGCGCTTCAATAGTCATGGTGATGGATGACTTTCCAATTTGAGCGACTTCACCGTATATTTTGATCAAAAACCCTTCTTTCACCTTCTTTTGAAAAACAAGTTCATCAATCTTTACGGTTACCATATTTGGTGAATGACAGGTCTGGCATGCCAATACTGAGGCTGCCTCATCAATCCACGCCATCATGATTCCTCCAAATAAGTTACCATGTACTCCCATGTCTTTGGTCATGGCGATGTGTGTTGTTATTAATTCCATCTATTGTACGTTTGCTTTAAGATCGTTCATATTTATCCGCCCGTGGCTAGCATGATAGGTAGCTCGCCCATTGCTTAAGACGATTACTTGTGGGCTCTCATGTCTCACTCTATATTTATCAGCAATGGTATTACTTACATCACGATATGATAGAAGGTCTAAGTAATAAATCTCAGGAGAATTATCGTCCGTTTCCCCTTGTAATCTTGACTTAGCCATTGAACTAATGCTGCATGAAGTACTGTGTTTAAACAACACTATGGGCTTACTAAATGAAGTTTTGACTGCCACTTCTAGTTCTTGAATAGATTCAATTTGTTTCCAAGATTCAGGCAGCTTTGGTTGATTTCCGAAAAGTCCGAACATACTTTGTTTTGATTGATACAAAGGTAACGCCTGACGGCTATAAAGTGTTTACTTCCAGATAGATTTCCGTTTACCAAAATGTAGAAATGACCACGTCAACATCGTATACGTCAAATTCCCTAAAATCAGATGAAAATATGAAGCTGTCTTGTGGTCTTAAGTCAACGGTAAAGGACTGAAATACAGATTTGGTGTATTGACCAAATTCATCATAGAGTGCAATTTCTATTTCGACATATTCAATAAAGGTGTTGCCATCATTAAAAATTTCACCATCGACTTCCACGTTTCTTGCGCCAGACCAAAAGTCAAAGACAACGCTCGCTCGGGGATTATTCCCTTGGACTTCGATGTTGTCAGAACATCCGTTAAAGGTGAAAAGTATAAGTAGGACTGTAGCAATTGGTAAAAATATTTGTCTCATAATCTGTACGTTTTATTATCAATGATTTGTCAAACTATATGGAAAACTAGCATTCGCTGGATTTCCATTATCGTCTCGCATGTATAAGTTCAAAAACCAATCCATTCCGTTCTGGAACAATTTCTGCTATTTTTGACATATGAAATTTTTTGCGATTGTAACCACCTTGATTTGTCTGACCTCTTGTGGCGTTTTTAAGAAAAACCAGAAGGAAGACCCGACTAAAATTGTTGAAGAACCTGTGGCCCAACAAGATCCTACACAAGCTGACCAACCAATCAAGAACATCGAAGTTCAGCAAACACCTCCAGAAGGAATACAAATGGCGTACGGTGAAATCTGTGAGTCGTTTTTGTCAACATTACAATCAGGCTCAGCAGACCAGATATCGCAATACTTCCTCGATGTAACCGTTGCAAGAGCAATTGCTGGCAAAGAAACAAGCGGCAAAACAGACAAAGAAGTACAAGTGATGGTCGACGGAATGACAAGTAGGTTTATGGAAAATGTCAATAATCTACGCACAGATGCGGACGAAAACAATGTGAATTTGAATTCCCTGCGTGTTAGAAACTGTTTGTATTTTGACTCGGATGAAGAAGGCTCAATGATCAATTTCTTGACCCCAGAATTAAGTGACGGCACTAAAGACTATAAAATCACCATGACCATTGTCAATTATAGTGGGAAAACTTATGTTATGGAAATTGCCAAAACAACCAATGTGTTTAATAAGCCCTAGTTAAGGCACTTACTTCATAAGCTTTAAAAACTTATTGAATATTTCGGTATTCTCATAAAAACCTTGGAATTCATTGGCTCCAGGACCATAGGCAAAAACGGGGATCAATGCGGCTGTATGTCCACCTGTATTAAATGACCCTTCTACTTCATCATAATTGTTATGGGTAATACCATCGACATCTAAATATGATGCTGGCTTCAAGGCCAACCCTCCGGTTTCATGATCTGCAGTCACTACCACCAAAGTATTACCATCTTTTTCTGCGTAGTTCAAAACAGCACCAACCGTTTTATCAAAGTCTTTCATTTCTGCAAAGACGTATTCGTAGTCATTGGCATGTCCGCCCCAATCAATTTGAGATCCTTCAATCATCATGAACGATTTTCTATTGTCTATGTACCGCAATGAGGCTTTTGTGGCATTATAAAGAAAATCTCCTCTCCCATTCACTATCGTTCTCATTCCATTTCCAGACAATAGATACCCATATTTACTGTCAGGGTGAAACGTAATAGACTTCCAATCTTGTTCATCACTCGTGTCAATATTCCAGTTGTACAACTGCATTTCTGCGCTCATTTCTCTCAGAAAATCACGTCCTCCACCAGCAAAAAAATCGACATCAGACTTTAATAGTTGTTTCGCTATATCAAATTCATTTCTCCGGTGACTGGTATGCGCATAAAAACACGCTGGGGTTGCGTGGGTTATGGATGAAGTGGCAATCAAACCCGTTACATAATTCTTTTCGGAAAATTTCTCAATTAGATTTGCTTTGGAGTTCGTATCCATGTCTACACCAATAGCCCCGTTATACGTCTTTTCTCCACAAGCAAACGCCGTTGCTCCTGCAGCTGAATCCGTTATTTTGTGTGACCCTGATTGCGTATTAATAAAACCAATTGTCTTAAAGCGTTTAAAACTATTCGTATTGTCTTTCTGCAAAAACAATGTTGAGATTTGACTCAACCCCATTCCATCCCCGACAAGGAAAATGATCCGCTTTGGTTTTTTACTAGGTGTAATCAAGCTTTGCTTGGCCGAATTGCACGCGGTAAATTGTATAACAATTGAAAAAATAAGAATCCGAATAAAAATGGGCGCTTTCATAGTTACAAAATGACAGCAACAAAACTCTGTATTTTTATTGAGAACCATACTCTGTTAAGGCTTCATAATTGCAAAACAATGGATGAGTTGACATATTATGATTAAGGCTTGCGCAATTGCGCAGCTAATTCATCGTATTTATCAACGCTCTATGTTATCGATTAATCTACTTCATCATATTGATGCTAAGCCAAAGTTACAATAGTTATTGTCCCAAGTCCCCTTCGAACACACGAACTGGGTGTGCCGACAGGATAACCCCTTGTTCTTGAGCCGTTAATAGTTCGAAAGACGTTCCAAACATAGATTCCGCCTGTGCATTGTGTAATTGGCGATATGCCTGTTTTATTTCATCATAAACGGAAACGTAAGCGGTATAACTAGCTTGCTCGTGTGATTTTAGGTTAACCCTGACATCCGTATTCAAATCCCCCATAATTTTTGATATTTCAGAAGACAAACTCACCAATTGCACAGATTTATTTTCTAGCATAATTTGGTCTTGCGCGTTTAACCAAATCTCTATGTCTTTTGATTCATTTTGGACGGCCTTTGCCTCAAGCGGCGGTAAAGTTGTTTGGATTCCATCTTCGTTTGGGAATTGAGTTGTAATCAAAAAGAAAATGAGAAGTAGCAGCGCAATGTCTGCTAGGGCGTTCTGTGGCGTTTCGTGTTTACGTTTCATCGGAGAATTGTTTTACAAGAGACGCATAAAACTGGAGTATAGATACGATTTAACCTTCGAAATTGACAAACGGTCGAGCGCATTTTAAAAACGGTAGAAATTGTTAAAAAAATAAGTGGCTCTAATTCAAACAGTTACCACAACATAACTTTTTGACAATAAAGATGGTAGTCATTTTGTTGCTAATGACCCTTTAAAAAGTATAATTTCGTATCTAAATCGTTCAAAAAACAAGTAAAATGAAAAAACTTTTCCTTTTAGCATGCAGTACAGTATTGTTAAGCATGACAGCACGCGCTCAGTGTAGCGAGCTTTATTTCTCCGAATATATTGAAGGTGGAGGAAATAGCAAGGCAATTGAGATCTACAACCCAACAAGTTCTGCTGTGGACTTGACCAAGTATTCCATTTTTAACATTGTAAATGGAGGCCCAACCACTAACACTTTTGAATTGTATGGAAGCCTGCCTGCTTATAGTGTTTTCATTTTATGTGCCGATGGAGCAGACGCGGCAATTACAGGCGTTGCAGACTCTGTATTAAAGTACCCGAGTGTTTGTCACTTCAACGGTGACGATGCTGTCTTACTTTTGAAAGGTACGGATACAATAGATAGAATTGGTGAGTCATATGTAGATCCAGGGTCCAGTTGGACTGTAGGTTCAGGGTCGACTAAAGACTACACCATGGTTCGAAAAAGCACCATTAAGTCGGGTCAAACAGATTGGTCTATGGCTGGTAATGAATGGGACATTTATCCACAAAACACATTTACGTATATAGGCTCACATACCTCTGATTGCTACGTACCTACAAATCCAGAAATTGGTTTTGCTAAAACCAGTACTACCGTGAGTGAAGCCGATGGCGTAATAATGGTAAATGTTTCAATTTCAAATCCATCTAGCAGCGCTGGAGCAACAGTTGAGGTTCACGTTACAGGCGGAACTGCTGTGAATGGAACTGATTACTCTGCAACGTCTCCTTCAACGTTAACCTTTGCAATGGGCAGCTCTGACGACCAAAGCTTTAACATTACGCTTAACGACAATAACATGTCGGAATTAGACAAATCCATTGAGTTGACATTAAGAAATGCTTCAGGTGCTGATCTTGCTGATTCAACAATGACCATCAATGTTGAGAATGATGATTACTGGAAAGCAACAATCAAGGAGGTAAGAGAAAATGATAACAACTGGGAGCCAAAGTTCGACAAACTAAAAGTTGAAGTTACTGGTGTTGTTTATGGTATCGATTTAGACGGTAACGCAGGATTGTCTTTTACCATCATTGATTCAACTGCAGGTATCAACATATTCAATTTTAGAGACGTAAACGACTATGTAGTTAACGAAACTGACGAAATCACAGTAAGAGGTGAAATTACTTCTTACAACGGCCTTATAGAAGTATTTGCAGATAGTATTTTAGTTACAGGGTCAAGTACACTTAAGACACCTCGCGTGGTAACTAAACCTTCAGAAGATACAGAATCTGACTTTATTGAAATTCGTAAAGTATGGATTGCAGACACAACTACTGTGTGGCCAAGTAATGGCAATGTATCTATTACCAACGGAACAGATACTTTCCTTTTACGTGTTGATAGAGACGTAAAAGACATGGTTGGTGTTTCTGTAGATCAAGACACTATGGACATCTTAGGAATAGGTGGACAATTTGATGGGTCTGCTTTCCCACTTGATGCGGGTTACCAAATCTTCCCACGTGGAATTGCTGACATCATGCAATGGGACAAAACAAGTGTTAAAGACTTCTCTTTAATTTCTTCGGTTTACCCTAACCCTTCAAATGGTGTGTTAAATGTGAGCGCAGTTCAACCTATTACGAGTGTATCTGTTATAGATGCATTAGGTAACGCTGTTATGTCTCAAAAAGTAACAAATAAGTTAGCCACTGCTATAGATCTATCGTCTGTGGCTTCTGGTGTATACTTTGTGACTATTAACGCAGAAAACGCATCTAGCGTGAAGCGCGTAGTTATCAAATAGCGTTAATCCAAAAATTTTATTAAGCCTTCTGTTCTTAAACAGAGGGCTTTTTTATGTCTGAAAATTGCCTAACGCCTCTCACAAAAAATTGATACACAATGCTAAGCTTAAAATAACCGTGTAGATGAGATGTTGACCGCGGAATATCGTTTTGCTTACGCTTAGACCAATAAAATCGAAACCGTGTAAAGAAAGCCCAATGTGCTTTTACAACCATCCAGGTAAGTTTTGGGTTCCCGTCTAAGATAAACTTAACTCCTGATATTCCGTCTAAGATCAAGCGAATGCCAAGTATTTTGACTGCGTGCAAAGCAGGCAAATTTTTAGTTAATAGCACCAAGTTGTTTCTAAAATTCAAGAATACCTTTTTGGCACTTTGTGCATTCAAGGTACCTCCACCAATATGGTAAACAACAGATTTGGGTTCAACCCAAACTTCAAAACCAGCATTTTGCATGCGCCAACACAGGTCAATCTCTTCCATATGTGCGAAAAAGTCTTGATCTAAACCATTCAAATCTGTATACACTTTGGCCCTAACCAACAAGGCCGCTCCACTTGCCCAAAAAACAGGCGTAGCTGTATCATATTGGCCAGTATCCGTTTCAATTTCGTCAAAGATTCGCCCGATGCAAAATGGATACCCATATTGATCGATCATTCCCCCACTGGCACCAGCATACTCAAATCTTAGCCGGTCATTGAAGTCTAATATTTTTGGTTGAACTGCTGCTATCTTGTCATCACCTAATAGTCTTTCCATCATCGGATTCAACCAGCCAGAATCAACTTCAACGTCGCTGTTCAACAACACCCAAAAATCAGTGTCAAGCTGTTTTAGTGCTTCATTATATCCACCTGCATATCCCAAATTTGACGTTAACGCAATGCATTGAACTTCTGGAAACTCAGATTGAATAAGCGCCAGACTTCCATCAGAAGAAGCATTATCGGCTACCACGATTTCAAATGCTGGATAATCCGTTTTAAGTGCAAATGGAATTAACTTTTGGAGTAATTCTTTGGTGTTAAAATTTAATATGACAATAGATACCTTCGGATATTGCATCGACGGCAAAAGTAATTGGTTTTTATGGTTCTGTTTATCCTATGAAATCCCTTAATTTGCTTAAAAATCTATTTACCTTAATGAATATCGTTGTAAAAAATCTACCAGAATCTGTAAACGCCTACTACCTTGAAATTCTATTCACAAAATGTGGCGAAGTGGATTACACCAAAGTTGTTTACGACAGAGTAACTGGTGAGCACAAAGGGGTTGGCTTTGTCGAAATGCCAGATGACAAAGAAGCGGAAAAAGCGATTGAGGAACTAAATGGAAAAGAAATCAATGGTCAAACCATTGAAGTAGAAAAAGCGCGTCCTCGAAAAGTAAACATTTGGAGTTAGTCCTTTCTTCGTAACAACACCACATTTTCAACATGATGGGTATGCGGAAACATATCTACCGGTTGAATTTTTGCAACCTCATATCCCTCGCGCATTAAATCTAAATCTCTGGCTTGAGTTGCTGGATTACAGCTAACATATACCACTTTTTCAGGCGCCAATTTTAGTATTTGTTGCACAACGTCGCCGTGCATACCAGCCCGCGGTGGGTCAGTAACAATGACGTTTGGCTTGCCGTGTTTGTCTGTAAATGCGTCATTTAATTCATCCTTCATGTCGCCAACGACAAAGGTGCAATTCCCGATTGAATTGACTTCTGCATTTTCACTGGCATCCTCTATCGCTTGAGGCACACTTTCTATGCCCACAACCTGTTTGCAGGCTTTCGCTAAGAAAAGAGAAATCGTTCCAGTTCCACAATACAAATCGTAGACATTTTCATCTCCGCTTAAATCTGCAAATTGCAATGCTGTGCTATAAAGTAACTCTGCCTGTTTTGGGTTTGTCTGAAAAAAAGACTTTGGCCTAATCTTAAACGTCAGGTCATGCAATACTTCTGTGAGGTACGGCTCTCCGTTATGCAACTCAATATTCAAATCGTACAAGCTGTCGTTGACTTTTTCATTTACCGAGAACAGAAGTGACTTAATATTGGGGAAGTTTTTTCGAAGGCCTTCCATCATAGGTTCAATTACCTCTGGTTGATTGTACCGAAAGGTTTGCAAAACCATCCAAGCACCGTCTTTCGTATTGCGTAACATCAAATTCCGCAACATCCCTTCTTGTTTACGCGCATCGTAAAAACTTATGTCCTGCTCTTTCGCATATGCGTAGCACCAATTCCTGATTTGATTCGCATAATCATCCTGCAGATGACACTTCTCAATATGTACTATTTTGTCGTATCGTTTTGGAACATGAAACCCTAACCCCGATTCTTCAATAAATTCTGTCTCGGCCAATTGCTCGCGTGTTAACCAACGGCTATGGCTGTAGGTGTATTCCATTTTATTTCGATAGCGCTTGGTATTTGCACTGCCTAATGCCAAAGGCACTTCATCATACTCTACTTTTCCGATACGATCAAAAGCGTCTTTTACCTGTTGGGTTTTAAATGCAAGTTGATCAGCATATTCCATCTGCTGCCATTTACATCCACCACACGAACCAAAGTGCTCGCAAAATGGCTCTATACGTCCTGGTCCAGACGCATGTAACTTTACAATTTCGCCAAGTAGAAATTTTTTCTTTTTACCTATGACCTTGAGGTCACAGACGTCTCCTGGTACTGCGTTTTTAACGAATACAACTTTCCCTTCCCACCGAGCAATACAATTGCCCTCGGCACCTGCTGATTCAATGGTAATATTTTCTAGCAGCTTGCCGTAAAACTTCCTAATCTTCAAGAAATAACTGTTTAATTTTCTGTTTCAGTACCGTTGTGTGCTTGAGCCAATTTATCCAACAACTCACCGAATTGTGTCTCGTTCATGTATCCTGGATATTGGAACATTTTGTTTTGTTTAGGTAAATAAAAGAACGTCGTTGGATAACCACTACTCTTACCACTATTCAAGGCTGCCAACAATGTACGACCATCATAACTTGTATCTCCAACCGTGTATTGTCCAGCTAATTCTGGATTAAACTTGATTGGAATAAAGTTCGCATTTATCTTGTCGACTATACTTTTTTTGGCATAGGTATCTCTATCCATTTTTTTGCACCAACCGCACCAATCTGTATATGTATCAATCAGCGCAATCTTGTTTTCAGACTTTGCTTTTGAGAAACCATCATTCCAATGTTGCCATTGTAATTTCTCTTCGTCTGTTGTAAATGCGAGTAGGGTTAGTACTGTCAAAAAGCCAAATGCTAAGAATCCTTTTTTCATTTTTTGTATCTTGTTCGTGTGTTTATCGTACTTCAACAATCATACCGTTATATACGAAAGTAGTACTTAAATTACCATATTCTGTAATTAAATCCTCATAATTGCATGGGACTAATTACGCGAAAGTTGAGCGCTCAATCATCAAAAAAAAATACAAAATTTGCGATAGATGGCGACATTCAATCACCAAAAGAGTCGTCTTATTTAAAAGAACTTGACAAGTTAAAAGCAAAGCAATTTAAACGGTTTACCATTCTATTAAGTATTGGTTTACTTGCCTGTATCGCTTGGTCTTTTTCTCAGCAGGTAAGATTGAAGAAGTTGAACTCCGAAAACAACGAATTGCTCACCAGCCAGTCAAACATTTCATTAAAACAATCATTAGAAAACGCTCTTCAAGCCAACGACAGTTTGTCCTTATTGTTAGCCAAAGTGGAGTTATCCAACGACCTTCTAAAAGAAAATTTTGATGCTTCAGAAGGCATATACTTTGAAGTACATATGGACTTTGAAGGTGACTTTGATTTACAACAGTATAAAAAAGAACTAGGCAAATTGATTTCAGCCGAATACGACGAACGAGACAAGTTAGTACTTGGTCGATTTAAGTCGTTTAAAAAAGCCCTTCTTTTTGAGAATGATTTGAAGAAAATGGGGTTAAAACACTTGTATTTACTTGGACGAGTAGATGGCGAAATTATGACGTTTAAGGAAGCACTTGCAATAGCTCAGTCCCAAAATAATTAGCTACATTTACCGTTACTCTTTTCAAGGTACTAACTATAGTGAAAAACGCTTCAAACATTCTTATAGAAAAACTAGATGCTTTCATTCGAAAGTATTACAAAAACAGACTACTCAGAGGATCTCTTTGGGTTGTAGGTGGAATTGTTAGTGGCTTGTTAATTGCTAGCTTGTTAGAGCATTTTGGTCACTTTAGCATTCGCACACGTACGTTTCTATTTTTAACACTGAGTGGTTTTTGCTTATTTATATTAATTCGATTCGTCGTACTGCCTTTATTGAAGTTGTACAAATTAGGTGATCGATTGGGTTATAACGAGGCCGCAAACATCGTCGGAGTTCATTTCCCTGAGATTAAAGACAAACTACTCAACACCTTACAACTTGGGGAAAACGCATCGAATAACACCTTACTCAAAGCGGCTATCGAGCAAAAAACAGAAGAGTTAAAACCTATACCTTTTCAAAACGCGGTTGACTTTCGAACAAACCGTAAATATGTGAAGTACGCTGTATTACCACTGTTAATATTTGGCATACTTGTCGCTGTAAATCAAGGATTTACGGATAGCACAAAACGACTCGTTAGATACAATACACATTTCGTTGAACAAGCACCATTCGAGTTCAAATTGGCCATGGATGGATTGGATGTTTTACAAAACTCCCCTGTAGAAATCACAATGAATACGGTAGGAGATGTCATTCCAAACGACGCTTATATCACCTTAGGTGGTAATGAGTTTAAAATGAAAAAAAACAAACAAGGCTCTTTCTCGTATTTCGTCAAACGCATAACAGAAACGACGGATTTCAACTTTAGAGCTGGTGGTTTTGAAAGCCAGGCGTTTAGATTAAATGCGATACCCAAACCAACCTTGCTCAATTTCGAAACGTTTTTAGATTACCCTGCTTATACCGGACTTAAAGACGAAAGGGTAAAAAATACTGCTGAGTTAACCGTTCCAGCAGGAACCGAAGTTTCATGGAAACTGCATACCAAGAGTGCGCTTAACGCTGTATTCAAAACAGATGACAAACAAGGCAAATCAACTAAGAATGGTGATGTTTTTAAATGGGTTGATAGAATTCTCAAATCGGCAAAAATTTTAGTCAAAACGTCCAATGCCGAGGTCGAATCAGGTGATTCCATGGAATTTAATATTCAAATGATTTCGGATAACTATCCCGAAATTAAAATGGAAGAAAAGCCCGACACCAACAGTAAAAAGACCATTTATATGGTTGGTCAAATCAACGACGACTATGGATTCAACAGGTTGATGTTTCACTTTAAATTTGTTGACTCTAAGGATGAGCAAAAGAAAGGTACCGGCAAATCAGTTGCCGTTTCCATTGATCGTGCGAGGAAAAAACAAGGCTTCTATCACTTTTGGGACCTGAACGAACTTGATATCCAGCCCGAAGACAAATTAGAATACTATTTTGAAGTATGGGATAATGACGGTGTATATGGCAGCAAGTCAACCAAAACAACTCCACAAGTTTTTGCGGCACCTAGTCTAAATCAAATTAATGAATCGGTCGAAAAGACTACAGAAAAAATAAAAGACGACCTCTCTGAGCGAAAGAATGACGTTGAGTCACTGGAGAAAGATTTATCAGATCTTGAAAGGAAACTAACCGAAAAAAAGGAACTTACTTGGGAGGATAAAAAGAAAATTAAATCATTATTAGAAAACCATAAAGAACTTGAGAAGCAGTTAGAGAAGGTTGTTAAGGAAAACACGGATAACAATAACTCAGAAAAAGAATTCAAACAGCTTGATCAAGACATCCTCAACAAACAAGAACAAATTGAAGACTTGTTTGACGAAGTCATGGATGAAAAGATGAGGGAGTTGATGGAAAAAATCGAATCCCTGATGGAGAAAAATCAGAAAGACCAACTGATGGAGCAGCTTGATGAACTTAAAATGACTGATAAGGATGTTAAAAAGCAATTGGATAGAATGCTGGAACAACTGAAGCAGCTACAGCTAGAAAAAAAGGTTCAAGAAACTGTTGACAAACTAGACGAATTAGCAAAAGATCAAGATGAGCTGTCCAAGGAGTCTGAAAAAGACAATAAATCAGCAGAAGACATTAAAAAAGAACAAGAAAAACTGTCTGAAAAATTCGAAGACATCAAGAAAGACTTGGAAGACATAGATAAGAAAAACAAGGACCTCGAGAAATCCCTTAAAATCGATCCAAAAAAACTTGACGCTGAAAAAGAAAATGTCGACAAAGAGCAAAAAGAAAGTGAAGATAAGTTAAGCAAAGGGCAGAAATCTCAAGCAGGTCAGAGTCAGAAAAAAGCAGCTGAAGAATTGAAAAAAATGGCGCAGGAGCTTAACATGCAAATGGAGGCTGCCATGAAACAGCAACAAATGGAGGATTACAATACCCTACGCGGCATTCTAGACAACCTTGTTCAAGTCAGCAAGGATCAAGAAGCCCTCATGGGAGAATTCAAGGAAACACGCGTATACAACCCGAAGTATGTGGAATTGGGTCAACAACAGAAAAAGATTAAAGACGATACCAAAATTATTGAAGATTCATTATTTGCGTTGAGTAAACGCGTCAAGCAAGTTGAGCACTTCATAAATAAAGAAATTGGTTTGGTTAACAATAACCTTGAGAAAACGATTTACCAGTTGGGTGAACGCAACACTTACTTGGTAATTAACTACCAACAGTATGTGATGACCAGCATGAATAACCTTGCTTTAATGTTAGAGAACTCCTTGGATCAGATGCAGCAGCAAATGAAAAGCAAGCCCGGTAGCGGTTCGTGTTCTAAACCTGGACAAAACAAAAAACCCGGAGGAGCAAAGTCCATGCGCGAAATGCAAGAGTCGCTTAAAAAACAGCTTGAACAAATGGGCAAGCAGCAAAAAGAAGGTGGCAAACCTTCAAGCATGCAATTTGCAAAGGCAGCTGCACAACAAGCCGCGATTAGAAAGAAGCTTAAAGAATTAAAGAAGCAACTGGATAAAGAAGGCAATGGTCAAAAACTAGGCAACCTAGGTAAGACAGAAAAAATGATGGACGACCTAGAGAAAGACCTTTACAATAAGCGACTTAACCCCAATGTGTTGAAGAAACAACAGAACATATTGACGCGGTTGTTAGAACACGAAAAAGCAGAGCGAAAGCAAGAACAAGACAACAAAAGGAAATCCAACGAAGGACAAGACGAACAGCGCAAACTCCCTCCTAGTGTTGAAGAATACTTAAAGCAAAAAGACAAGGAGCAAGAGTTACTAAAAACCTTGCCACCTGATTTAGCCCCGTATTACAAAAACAAAGTGCGCGAGTATTTTGAAACTATTGACGAATAGTTAGAACAAATACGCCAACCCAATTTTTACTTTTCCGATTTGGTACAATTGGAGCATTTCTAGAAGTCCTGAATCAAATCCGGCTTCTTCCGGGATGGTATTTTCATAATAATTGGCGCCTGCAAACACCCATCCAACCGAAAAACCAAGGTCTAGAAGTAAGAAGTCCGTTAAAGCACTCGTTGCACCAAATGACCCATTGAGCTCCACGAGATTGTATGTAAACGTCCCATAATTGATCTGTGTAGCAATTACTCGGTTTAAATCATAATCTCTAATTTGAGCAGTAATGTGATCCAAATGAACCTTGTACGAATGGTAGTTTAGCCCAAGTCCATAATAAACGCCTATGGGAGCTAAAGCACCTTTCTTTCTTCTATAGAATTTCGTATTAATCCCTCCATAAACGTCGGTAATTTTTGGGTAACCAAAATAGTTGAAATACTCAGATTGAAACCCAGAAGGAAAACTGTATTCGAAGGCTGAACTCATATTGTTGAGATCAACGGAAGTAGTGTTAAACCCTACAAGTCCTTCGACAATAAAACGATTTGAAAAAATGTGCCCGTAGGTCATTTCAAACTCCGATTTAAAATCCACGCCTGTGAAGTAGTCTGACGATACTTCGTTGTTCTTTTTCCATTTTTCTGGGTGCTCAAACCGAAGTCCTGTATTAAACTTAACCATGGCGTAATTGGTTTTACCCAAATAACCAGACACCACTGGTTTCTGAGATTTTGCGGTTGTTGATAGGCCGACGAATACAATCAGTATCAGTGTAAATCTCATCTTTTTCGATTTAGTTGGTTGAATGAATTATACATATGCGAGTTGATGACGTCTCTTTTGTACTTTGCTGGAAACGTTTTGAGGTCATAGAATCCAACGTCTCCTTTTTTAAGGTCGAAAACAACAAATACATAATCCAAATTATGTAGCGGCCTAATTTGCCAGTATAAGTAGAATGGAATCCCATATAATGACATCACCGATAAAAAGAAATAGGTTCCGTTAAACTGGTTCTTTTCTGTAAAGAGCGAGACATAATTTAAGCCTAAGTAATCGGTATCATACTTTTGACGAATTTCATCCAGGTAATTTGTTGAATAACTGTAAAACCCAACGCCTTCATACAACGCCTCCTCTCTGAGCCAATCTCGAATCAACATAAAATCGTTAAATGCATCCGTGGTCTTATTGGTTGCAGACGGCTTATCTAAGGTAATGAGGTCCACACCAGCCATTTCTGATAACCGCTTGCTTCTTTCGTTTAAGTCTGTCGCCTGCTTGTCTGAGGCAATCAATCGCTTATCCAATTCTTTTCGCAAGTCAATGCGATAAAATTTTGGGCTCAGAAAAAGTAATTTGTCTACATCCGACAAACCATAATGGGAAGATACCCCTTGCACATAGCTATCTGATAGCTGTTTACCGTCATCAGTGTATTCTTCTTCAATTTCCTTCTCCGTTTCTACTTTGTCATATGCTTGACGGTAAGCAACAGTAAAGGCTGAATCTTTGAATAGCTCTACAAAAGCAATTTTCAAAAAGTCCAATTTTTTCGGTTTGCGTTTCTTTTTGGCTGTTGACGTAATCTTATACCCGTAGTTTTCGACTAAAAAATCCTTCTTCACTGTTTGAGCCAAGTGTTCCAAAGACTGACGACGTATCGTGGTTACAAAACTGTCGGTCGGGCTGGGCTTCGTATTCTCCCAAATGTACTTTGTCGCTAAAATGTTTATCCCTCGTTTTGGCATTTTTGAAGCGAAATAGTACACAGCTTGTTGCTCCCCTTCAATTTTACGATACCCCGTGCTGTATGTTGTTTTCTGCAGATTAGAAGTCATCTTTAGCATCCCGTACCAACACATTAACTTCATCCGTTTAAGGAAGCTGTGCTCAGGAAACCGTTTTTCCAAAATCTGAATATGATATAAGGCCGATCCATAGTTACCAGAACGCACAAACGCATTTAACATCTCGAAGTGCACCAAATCTTGAAGTCCTTGAAAATCTGCCGTATCCTTAACCACAAACTGTAATTTCCCTGTTGATATGTCCCTACTGCTGAGGTCCTCTCTAACCGCTTCCTTTCGTTTATGAATATTCGGATGGGTCAGCAACGCATCGTCTACATCGTCCATATCTTTTATCTGAGCGACTGAATCAATGAGGTAGTGTGATGATATTGTCAAACTATCGTTCTCCAAATAATCCCAGTCGTATTTGTGTTCGGCTATTGGTAAATAGCCATGCAGCAACACATCAAAACCAGTGTAAATTTCATCTGTTGAATATCCAGCCTGCAAATAGTAGTCTAGGGCTTCCTTATCCGCTTCAAACTCCGACTCCCTGCTGTATTTATATGTGGTTAGCCGCTTCTCTTCCACATTCAAATCTTTATAACCGCCGCCTCTTGACCAAATGTCTTTTTGATTTTCAAAGGCATGCAAAACATGCTGATTGTTATAATGACTGACTTCGTGAGCCAGCACATACGCCAACTGCGCTTCATTGTTTACTTTACCAACCAAACCCAGTGTAATGTATAGTATACCTTGATTGGTAGAATAGGCATTCACGTGATTGGATTTGATCGTATACACCCTAAGTTTTTCGCGTAATTGTGGTTGTTTAGCAAGTAGTAGATCTAAAACTTCATTGGCATAAGTAGAGACTGGGTCTCCATACAAGACGCTTCCTCCCGTCAATAAGTTATGATTATGGTAATTCGTTAAAACGGCAAATTCTTGAACTTCTTTTCTGCTTAAATCCGTTTCATTTTGACTGGCCAATATGTCCTGTTTGTACTTATCACTGAAGGCCGATTTAAAGTCTTCTGGCATTTCCCCAGCACATGTAATCCGTTTGAAGTTATCTGGCACTTGAGCCGAAGTTGCTGTAAAGCAATAGAGTAAAAGACACAGTATGGATGGTTTCATAAAACAAATAAATGCATTTTCAATCGACTATTTAAGAATATTCTACAATCCAAAATGCTAAGTTTGCGGTTCAATCAGAATTACATGGATTATCGATTTGTCCTTTTATGTTGCATCGCTTTAGGAATCATCTGGTTCGTTTTGTCGGTCGCATACAGGCGACGTGCTAAATTACGTCGCAATTTTGTGATACTTGGTATCGTGTTTGGATTGTTCCCTGTGCTACTTTATTCTGCTACATCCCTATTTCATTTCATTAAAGAAAGGCCATTTGTCGGCAATTATGAGGGCGACACCTACGTACAGGGCATGGCCAGTTTGGACTTGTTTGACGACAATACTTTCACACTAAGAAGTGATTCTTGTGCAAGTGGATTTGTTCAAGGCACTTGGTCTTACAATATGGCCAACAAAAACTTGGAGTTTAGTTCAACGAGTCAACGTATGGGCGAAACAACGGTATTGAGCCAAGACACTTTGGTATTTACAAATGTGCCTGTGTGCATTAAGTTAGTTCGAGAAATGAAACTGGTTAGGAGTGGAAAACCACTTGAGATGCCAATGGAAGAAATGCAGTATTAGCCAACAAACTGTTGCAGAAAGTCTCCTTTTCTTCTTACAGCGATTTCAAGCTCTTCTCCGTTACTTAGCTCGGCGTATCCCCCTTTACCACGCTTATACCCCTTTACATGCTCCATATTAAGAAGATAGCTTTTATGAATCCTGAAAAATCCAGATTCTGATAAAACTTCTTCGAAATGTTTTAGTGTTTTACAAATCGTTTTTTTTCTACCATCTACAAAAACGAAGTCAGTAAGATTGTCGTTGGCTTTGCAGTAAACAATGTCTTTCAATTGTGCTACTTCAAAACCCTCCATTTCAGGCAAAACAATCCGTTTCAAACGGTGCGCCTCAACATGCAAATTATTTTTTAGAATTTGACCAGATCGTATGTCTTCCTTTTGCTCAATGCGCGCACAAACTTTGTCCACCGCTGTAATCAATTCATCAATATCAATTGGCTTTAATAGGTAATATGAAGCACTCATATTCAACGCTTTTAATGCGTAGTTACTAAACGCAGTCACAAAAATGAGTTCAAAATCGATAGACTCAAGCTGCTCCAATAAATCAAACCCATTGCCATATGGCATTTCTACGTCTAAGAAAACAATGTCTGGATTGTGTTCGGCTATAAGCTCCTGACCTATCGCGATATTTTCAGCCATACCGACAACAGATACCCTTTCGCAGTATTTAGATAAATAATTTGCGAGTGTTTCTCTACTCGCTTGTTCATCTTCGATTATTAGCGCCCTTAACTTACTCAATTTCAACTATTTTATTATCGTCAACATCTATATATGGTAATTCTATTTCAACAACGGTTCCAGTTCCATCACTGTTTAAATCCGTTATTGCACAAATGATTTCAACCTTGTGAACGTCGTTCAGCAATTTAAGACGCGAGGCTGTATTTTTAAGCCCAGTTGATTTCCCTTGTTTCTGATTCTTAGTTTTGATCCGTTTACTTTCAGCTCTACCAATTCCATTGTCTTGAATCGTAATTTTAAGGGACTCATCTCCATGAGCTCTAAAATGTACGAGTAAACTGCCCTTCTCTTGATTATATCTCAATCCATGCCAAATGGCGTTTTCTATATAGGGTTGTACAAGCATTGGCGGAATGACGATACGTTCAACATCAATATTACCATTAACAGTAAAGGTATAGTCGAACTGATTCTCGAATCTTATATGCTCTAAACTTAAATACCTTTCAAGTACCTCAATCTCAGCAGAAAGTGGAACAAAATCCTGTTTACTGTGCTCAAGCACCGTCCTCATCAACCTGGCAAATTCAGACAAATATTTATTTGCGCTCCGCTCATCACTTTTCGATATAAAACTATTGACAGAATTCAATGAATTGAAAATGAAATGCGGGTTCATTTGACTCCGCAACGATCGAATGGATAAAAGTTTGTTGGCAAGCTGCTTTTGCCTTGAGCTTCTGTAAAAGAAGGCCAATCCGACCAGCAACAATACCATCAAGCCGACAAGTATGTAATTAATGTTTTTCTGAGCAGCAGCCTTTTCAGCCTCGAGTTGTTGCTTGCTTTGAAGTATGTCAATTTTCTCAGCATCCAATTCCTTATCTCGAATTAAAAACTCAATTTGTTTTTCTTTCTCCGTAAAAACTTGATTTTCTGCCTCTAACGCAATGACTGTGGCCTCCCGTTCAGACAACAATTGCTCCTGAACTTCCACATAGGTATCAAAGCTTTTTTTAGCCGCATCAATCTTCCCCATTTGGGCGTAGGCATCCGACAGAGCCTTATATGTCTCCCCTGTACTTTTCAATTCGCCTTGACCTTCAGATAAATCAATATTTTCTTTTAGAAACGGTATCGCTTCATCAGCCCGATTCATAAAGATATAGTCGTTTGCAATATTGGCATTGTTCGACAGCATGCCCCTATAATCGTTGCGACTCTTATTGATTTTCTTGGC
>Ga0209630_10000506_pt1 | contig 44046 bp, 51 predicted proteins | sample COG_01_FD_184745 | JGI IMG/M metagenome (GOLD analysis project Ga0209630, IMG submission 184745) | Pelagic Microbial community sample from North Sea - COGITO 998_met_01 (SPAdes) (version 2) | ecosystem: Environmental > Aquatic > Marine > Neritic zone/Coastal water | place: Helgoland, sampling...
GATTATCAAACATTTTAAGTTCAGGTAATAAAGGATCATCTTCAGCAATAATTACAGTATGGTCAAACATATAATCCATCCATTCTTTAGGAGATTTACCATCAATTTTAGTTTTAGCTCTTTTCATTCCACCAAAATCCCAAACCCAATTTCTATGATCTAATTCACCTTCAAACCATACTTTAAAAGAAATCCCATATCCATGTAAAAATCTACAATGTGTGTCTTTAGCTTTCCATTGACGAAATACAGTAGAAAAACCATCAAAAACTTTTGTACTTACAAACATATTTAATTATTGAACCAATTTAATACTTGTTCTTTAGTCCAACCACCAGCTGTAGTTCTTTTAATTTCATTACCATTTAAATCAGTTAATACTAAAAGTGGTATACTTTTAACTTGATATTGTTCTGTCATCGCAGCATCATATTCTGTGTTTATACTTTTTACATTTATACCTTCACGAGCAATTTGATCCATTACAGGTTTTAATACACTACAAGGTTCACACCATGGGGCATTAAAAAATAACATTCCTTTATTCATAATTTTATTTAATTTAATTTATACTAATTCTTCTATTATACCTATTACTTCACTTAAGATAAGAAAAGTAACTGCCCAACCCAAACTAAAGAGAATAGCAGCATAACCTATTATTCTAACACCTGACTTTACAAAACTAATTTGTTGGTGAAGTTTTGGATCTGGGATTTTGTCTATTTTGGTATCAGGATAATCCCATCTTTCTTTATTTGCCATATTTTTATTTATTTAATTCTGAAAATAATGTAGATGCTATATTCCATATTATAAATATAAAAAATAGTATTACTAAATTATTTAAATTTGCATCAATACTGTTTAATGCATCTACTACATTATTAATTCCATTAATTGTTACTTCATTTTTTATTTCAAACATATTTTAATTTTTAGTTGTCCCTGGAGGGATCGAACCTCCACTCTTCTGCACCAAAAACAGACGTGTTGCCAGTTACACCAAAGGACATTTATATTAAGCTAAGTGTTCAGCTAGTAATTTTTCTACATGATTTTTAGCAACTTTATATTCTACTGGACCAGTTTCATCAGCATATTCAGTAGGATCAGGTCTTCCTAATTTAATAAATGCTTCAATTCTTTCTACAGAAGAAGCTGATTTATAATCTGAATACCACTTCCAAGAATTAGTTTCGGGTCTGTAATAATGTTTAATAGGTTTGTAGGATGTATTAGTTCTTTTATAAACTTCATCAAAGTCTATTCCTAATCTTTCACACCAAAATAAACCATCTTCTAATATTCCAAACTTATCACCATATAGATAAGGTGTAATATATTTTACTTTTTCTGCTTCCCAATTACCTTGTTTAAAAGCTTCATAATCAGCATCCCTAAATTCTTGTCTACAATCAGGATAAATAGCATGATCACCAGCATGGATACCCATTGCAATATCTACTTCACAATTATTTTCATTAGCAATAGATAGTGCTACTGCTTGAATAATTGATGAAAACATTTTATTTCTATTAGGTACAACTGTATCTTTCATATTATCTTCTTCATAATGTCCTTCAGGAACATCTTCTCCTCCCTTAACTAAATTAGAATTTAATAAATCTACTAAACCCTCTAATTTAACTACTTGATATTTGACTTTATAACCATTTTTACCCAAATAATCTATTAATTGTTGTGCTCTTTCTAATTCAACATCATGCTTTTGACCATAATCAAAACCAACTGCTGTTACTTGATATTTTTTTCCTAGTAAATATAATAATACTGTACTTGAATCCATCCCACCTGATAGGGATAATACTGCTTGTTTTTTATTTATTGACATTCTTTAAATTTTTTAAATTGTGTTAAATTGTGATTAATATTATATAATATTTCTTGAGTCATAGGTGTTAAACCAACAGTATCTATTTTTGTAGATGATTTAGTATACAACCCATTAGAACTATATTTTACTCCCTCTAACCCATGAATAATAGGATTTGAAGTATCTATAGATTCAATAAAAGGAAAATCATTATAATAAGCAAATTCCTGAGGTAAAGCACACCCTAATAAATGAACTCTATCAGTTTTTTCTATTAAACCTGATTTATACATTTTTGAAATAGTCATTATACGACCCATCATTTTACCTACTAAAGGGTTTGGGTGTGGAAATTCTTCAGCATACCAATCTGCCCCATAACTAAATGCTATTTTTTTATAACCTTGTACTTTTAGTATGTTATAACATTGAAATGCTTCATGGTAATTTTGTGCTTGAACAACTGCTACTTTAGTTACACCTTTTGGTAATTTTATGGACATCCACCTTTTAGCATTAACTAATGTTGCTGTTTGATCTTGCCAAACATCTGGTACTACAAATTCATTAGGTTTTAATTCATTAATCCAATACATTAATCTGTCTGAATCATATGCTACACCTAATTCATGAAGTGAATTATCCATTATAATATATCTACCATCCTTTTTAGCTTTATAAAAATGATTTTTGTAAATTTCATTTTGATCTAATAAATGAGGTAAACAATATTCATAATCATTAATATCATAACTCCTAGAAAGCATACTTATAGGTAATTCGTGACTAGTCTTTGGCATATTCCTTTATTTTAAATTTAATATACGAAAAAGATTGTTGCAAACCAAGTCCACCTAAAAGAATAGTCCAAATATTTGGGTGCCAATGCTCACCACAAAGTCCAAGTGCGTGTTTAATAAATTCTATCATATTAGTCTTCTTCTACAAATTCTACATCTCCATAATCATCAATTGGTTTATCTCTTACTAGATCCCAATCTGCATTATCTATAATTTCATCTCGGACATCTTCATCACCCGTTTTCCATAGTGCTAATTCTTCTTTTGTTAACACATATTCTTCCCATCTGTAATTACAGTAATTTACATTTCTTGTTAATTTTGCCATTATATTACTCTTTTAAAAATTGCTTGTTCTTTTAATTTTGCCTCAATTACAATATCTGGTTTTAAACCATAAGTATTGATTTTTTCATAAATTAAATCAGAATGAGCTTGAGGACGAATTGACTCATCTAATTTTTCTTTTCTGCGACTTTCTGAATAATGACAACATTGTGCGATTCCTTTAGGCCATGTAACGGAAGCAGTTTCTAATGCCTCTTTTTCAGTTAAACCCCCAGTATTAAATTTATGATGAAAATAATCAAATGTAATTGGAATCCCAATAGCTTGATAAACAAAATCAAATAAATCAGCTACCGAATATTCATTTGGACTATCATCATTTTCAACAACTAAACGTTTTTTAGTATCTTCATTTAATAATTCAAAATTTTTACAAAAACGTTTTAATGTTTTTTCTTTATCACCATAAGCTCCTCCTACATGAATATTAATTTTGTTATAGGGTGAAGGATCAAATCCCATCATATTAAATTGTTCGCTATGAAAATTTAATTCTCTAACTGTTTTTTCTACAACTTTTTGATTAGGTGAAGCTAAACAATTATAAGGGCCAGGGTGCATTGTAAGTCGTTGACCTGCATCTGTTGCAATTTTACCAATTTCAAGCATTATGGATGCAATTTCATCATAATCCTTTAGATCTTTGACATTATATTCATCTGACCAAGGGAATATTTGGGATGATAATCTAAATAACTTAATACCCATTTCATTATTCCATTGAATATATGTTTTAAGATCCTTAACATTGAGTAATGCAAGATCAGAGACATAATCTTCTCCATTAGCATCATATGTTTTTCGACGCATAGTTCGATTCGTAGTAATTTTATTTTTGCTAAGTGCTGTGTTTATACACGCGTATCCTAAATTCATTTGTCTCGTCTTTCGTTATCAATTTGATCAGGGTCCATTTGTAGGATTTCATCCAATAAATCACCTATTTGAAACATAGTATCTTCTTTACTACGTTTAATTGCTGATTCTAGGGCGCCATCTCTTTCATCCCATACTTCTTTATGGTTTTTTAACCATTTTGCTAAAATTTCTAATTGTAATCTCATAACTTTTATTTTAATATTATATCTTTATATTTAATTTTACCTACTGCTCTTTTACCTAACATATCATAAGTATATAATGTAACACAGGTAGGACCCCATTTAGTAACATTCATTCCTCTATATTCAGAATTGATGGCATCTGCAATATCATTTACCTCAAATACTTTTGGATGGTCTCCATACTCACCATCATCACCTTTACGATAGGTAACAATACCTTTAATATAAAAATCAACATTACCTTCTTGCAATTTTTCTTTAATATTCATATAACCTTTATTTAATTGTTTGTAACTCATTTACAGGGTAAATATACGAAAGATATCTCAGGAAACCAAATTTTTTCGCATAAAAAGAAAAAGTTCTTCAATAGTACCATCAAACTCCTCTATTGTTTCTTTAATAATATCTTTTGAAATTTTAAAATGTTTTTTAAAATCATTTACTAATCTATCCATTCTATCAAATTCATCTTTCATTCCATCTTCAAATAATTTATTATAGCGTTTTCTTGCCCTAATTTCAATTTCTGTATATAGATTATCAAGTTCATAATCTTCACCTTGGTAATTATTAATAAAACTTTCCTGTTCTTCTTTCATCCAATGTAGTTCCCATTTAGCTTGTTCAAAAAAGGGTGAATAATCAAAATCACCATTTTTAATTTTATCAATTAGTGGTGCTTTATATGGAAGATTTCTATGTGTTCTAAATCGTCTCCACCAATAAAAGGGTAATGCTCTTCTACCACTTGGTTTTTTAGGTACTCTCATTACACTTCTCTTTTTTCACCATGAATTACTTTTACAGTTGGGAATCTTAATGAAATCCCACCTTTATCGTTTTTAGTTTCCTCAAAATATTGAACTGTGATTATTTTTCCAAGAATAGATCCATCCATATACTCCAACCTTTGTTCTTGGGTAAACCCACTACCAACTTTTACTATATAACCCTTATGTTCAATCCATACTTGTGATAACATTGTCATTGATTCTGACTTACCATTTCTAACTACTTCATGTGTATCAATGTCCCAACCTAATACTTCATATTCAGCATCATGGAATGACTTAACTTTAACTAAATTTTTAGTACGCTTACCTTCATATCCAACATCCTTACGTAACATTAAACCCTCCCAATTATCTTTATTTTCAACAGTATTCCAATATTCAAAGTGATCTTGATCTGTTATTAGAGTTTGTTCTGTAAAACGTAAAATACTTTTATCAATAAATCTACCTCTTAACCATTGTTTTAAAATAATTAATCTTGGATATAATTTCCTCTCACTTTTTTCAGCTTCAAATTCAGATTTAGTCAACATATCGAATATCATAAATGCTGGATTTTCAATCTGATGGTCTTTACGTCTTAATTGTTTCATAACACCTTGAAAATCTTCATTACCCTCATCATCAACTAAACAAATCTCACCATCAAATACACTATTAATAATACCAGTTGCTTCAATTGCTTCTTTAACTTTATCTAATGTAGTAAATTCTTTACCCATTCTACTATAAAGCTTACATTTACCATTTTCATCTGTAATAGCTAAACAACGAACACCATCTAATTTTCTTGAAACCCACCACCTATCATTCCAATCACATTTACCTTTATATTCTTGGGCTAATGCTACCTTAAATGTAGGAATTAAACCTGGTATTGCTTTATTAATTGTAGAAGCTCCAACTCTAATATCTAAATCTTTATCAATAATTTTATAAATTAACTTATCATTAAACCCATTAACTAATTTAATAGCATTATGACCCGTAACTTCTCTATTTGTTAATTTATCTAATACTTCAAATAAAACACTTGGATATCCAAGATAAGTTTCACATAAATGTGAATTTTTAATGCATGTTTTACTTGTAACGTGATACTGTTTGTATGGGTTATATGTAGCTTCAAGTATCTTGTGTATAAACGTACTACTGCGCGTTATAATCGCAATTTTATCGGTAGCACTACTAGTACTCCTCATTTCTTCTATAAATTTATTTAATTCTTCCATAACTTTTATTTTTAATTATTTATATGAGTTCGGTGAAGGCATCCCTGAGTAATGACACCAATTATCTTCTTTTAATTGTTGAAATGTATCTACAAATCCTCGATCCCATTCATTACGTAATTCAACATCATTATCTACCATTAATTGAGCTATGTTTACACCAGTATCACCTCTAAATTTAGGTTTCCATCCAGAAGCTTTTAATCTTTTTTGTTCTTCTAATATTAAATCTATCATTTTTATAACCTTTATTTGTTTTTAACCTTATTTACACATAAATATACGAAAGATATCTCGGGTATCCAAATATTTTGGCAAAAAAAGAAAGGTGCTGTTAAGCACCTTTCCCTAAAAAATATGTTATTTTAAACTTATTTCTTATTTCCTACGAAAAAAGATGCAAGAATTACTAGAACTACTAATCCTACAAATCCACCATTACCTAGTGCACTTACAAGAGCAGTAATATTAGCTACTACATCCATTCCGAAAACTGATCCACCTGTTAAGATGTACCATAAGATAGTTACTGGAACTAGAGCTAAAAATAAAGCTCCTAATCCACCTAAAAATCCATTTAAATACGAAAATACCTTTTCCATTTTTTCAGTTTTTTAATTAATAATTAGTTTAAAATTTAAGACCTACGCCTAACATTAAGTTAGTCGTTTTCTCACCTGTGTTGTAAACAACTTTAGGATCTACAAAAATTCCTTTGTGGATCGTAAACATTTTACCAAGACCTAAACTTAACATATCAGTGTCTAAATTAGGTGCTGATGCATAAGCAAAATATCCATTAAAGAAATATCTTGCATGTACGTCAATAACTTGATCAGCAGTTGAATCAGCTTGTGAAATATTCAAACCTACCATAAGGTTATCAGTTACACCATATCCAACTGTTGGGTTTACGGACCACTCAGTCCATGCTTGTCCAGAAATGTCACCTGTACCTACGTAAAAGTCACCTTTCTCCTGTGCGTTCACTCCAAAGACTAAACCTAGTCCTAAAGTTAAACTCAAAATCATTTTTTTCATTTTATTGATTTTAATTAATAAATAATATATAGGACCGTCCTATATATGTTAATATGTGAGACTATCTCACATAAATTTTTATACTTTCTTGGAAAAACGTAGCGAATGCCACTTTTGTGCGGCATCCATAACATTTTCCTCAAATGTATGTTCATAATGTACAAAATAGAATTTGTACAACCACACTAAATTAAAAAACTTACGCAATTGTGAACAATGCGTAGTTCATAACTTTATTTTATTAATCTTTTAAATTGTTCCTTTAGAGTTTCACCTCTCCAGTTTACTGCTTCTTCAAATGCACCTGATGCTGATTCTTTTTCTATAGCACTATCACCTGCTGCTGCATCACTTAAATCTACACCAATATTTTCTTCTTCCATATAATCAGCTCCAGTTTCATAGTTAACTGAGAAGAATTCTTCAAATTCATCTTTAATATCTTCATCAGAAGCACCTCTAATATCTTCTATATGAGTTTTAACAAAATCAACTAAGATTTTATCATCCATTCCTGGAAATAATGATTTTATTTCTTTAACTTTGTCTAATATCATATTCATATTTTCTTCTTTTAATTCTTTATTTTCATCAACAGGACCATACATTGTAGCTGCAGACGCTAATTGATTAGCTAATTGATCTACCATACTTCTAATTCCTGTATTTTTTATTTCAGACCAATCACCATCATCTTCATACCAAATATAAGCATAATCGGCACCATAACCATCAATGTGTTTAGCCATTTCAAGTAACGCATCTTCCCAATCTAATTGATCTCCAGTTCCTAGATCTCTACCAAGTTCTATTTTATCAGGATTCCTTTTGTTATTTGGAAAAACGTTAGATACTATATCACCATCATCTTCAAAATATGAAATATATCCTTTATTTGCTACATCTCTAGCTCTTTTATTTCTACTATAGTATGTATCTAATATTTTTCCTAAATGATCAGGGTAACCATCATAGTGATTATAAGTAGTAGTTAATACTCCATCATCATCTAAATACCCTATAAGTGCTCTTGTTGCCATATTATTTTAATATTTATATTCTTCTTCATCCATTGTAGAATTCATTGAATTATCTGGCGCATCATGTGGTTCTACATTATATTCATCAACAATTTCTTTTTTAGCTTTTTTCTTACCATTTACTTTGTCTAATTGTTTTTCATATAATTTTTTAGACCTTTCTAAGAGTTTAATTTCTTTTTGCATTTCTTTAACTCTTTTCTTATCTATTAATTCTGATAGATTTTCATCTTCTTGAACCATATTAATTCTACTATTTTTAGCTTCAATAGCTTCATCAATAGCATTAATTTTAGCTTCTAAAGTAGTAATAGCTCCTGCTTTATCTATTTCAGCTAATTTTTTATCTAAATCAGATTTTTTACCTTCGTTAATAACACCTTCAGTGATTGGAGTTAATATATAATCTCCATCTTTATGTTTTTTAACTTTAGACATTGCATCAATGATTTTCATCATTTTTAATTTTGATATACCTAATTCATCTGCTAAGTCTTCAAATGGATCTTTTCCTGCTGCTCCACCTTCATCTGAAAGTACTTTTTCTACTTTTTTCTCAACATCTTTTTCATCTACTTTATCTTCAGCTTTTTTAGCTTCATAAGCAGCTTGTACACTTTCTAGTGTTGGTAATGGCTCTCCAGTTTTTCTAGTATCATATCCTGGGGCATTTTCGTTTAATAACGTTTTTTCGCTAACAAACTTTTTAAGGTCAAAATTATCCATGTTTTTGTATTTTGTTATAAATATATAAAAATTAAGCTAGATTATATTTTTTGCTATATTCCTTAATAAATGATAAACCTACGCCTATATCTAGTATTTCTGCTTTTTCAGGGACACCTGGCAGTTTTTTAGCTGTTAAAATATAATCAATATTTTCATTTTTCCATACTTTTATTTTAGTTTTAGCATTAGAACGATTTGATGTTTTAAAAGCCATAACAACCGGCATTTTTCCGTATGCCTTACCTTTTTCTATTTTAATTTTTTCTGTTCGTTCTCCTTTAGGTGGAAATTGTTCTACTTTATAAGCGCCATTTTTAGATTTTTTATCATCAAAATGCCAAATAGATTTACTACCTAATTCAGGTTTTGTTGGATATTCTAAAAATTCTAAAGTATACTTAGTTTTACGAACTACATTTTCTGATGGTCTACCTCTCATATGTTTTATTTATTTATAGGATAAATATACGAAAAGTATCTTGGAAAGCCTAATTTTTTATTAATTATTTTTATTAGGTTTTTTTATTTTAGATAATTTTTCAAAATACCAATTAGAATCCCACCCCCCATCTTCTTTTTCCTTTTTTAAATTTTCTACAGTATTTTTATATTTTAATTCTTCTTCATCAATTATTCCATCTTTATTTAAATCAAACTCATCATAATGTAATCCATCATTACCATTTTGACCTATAATATCCATTCGTTCACCAAATTCCCCTTCTTTTTTTAGTTTTTCTTGATTTTCTTTTACTCGTTGTTTTAAATATTCAGATGGTATTGGATATTCTTTATTAAACTCCATTCCATCAGGAACAGACATTTTTACTTTTTTTGGTTGTCTTATTCTTATTGGTTGTGGGATAAAAGAGGGGGATTTAATCTGGTCAAAAGCAAAGTTAGCTGCTACTACTAAAGCAATTGCTAAGGGATCAAATACAAAAATAATAGTTAAAAGTAACCAATTAATAATTTTATCCATAGGGGTTCCAGTTAATCCTGATAGATATTTTAAAGGACCTAATTCACTAGAAACAGCATCACTAGTTTTTACTTCAACTATTTCAGTTTCATATTGAAATATTTTATCATTTAAATCATCAACTTTAGAATTTATTATTGTTTGTCTATCTATTGCTTGATCTAATTGTTTTTCTAAAGCTCTACGGGTTGATGATGAGGTTGTTGTAACTATATTACCACTTGTGTCTGTATACTGTATTACATTGTTGCTTAAACCATTACGTAAACTTGTTATGGATTTATTTATACTTGATTTTTCTTCATTATATACAATTAGTTGTTCTTTTATATTATCTCTTTTAGTTTCTATTAAAGTAATTTGGGCATCTATATTTCCGGATTTGGCAGCAGTTTCTTGATAGGCTGCAGATAAAAACCCATAAATACCCATAGATGTAATTAATATTAATACTACACAGGCTATAGATAAATAATATTTTAATAATTTAGGTAATGTTTTTCTGTATTGATATAAAAGAGATGCTATAACTAATTTAGCTATTTCTAATGATGCCGCCATTACTATAACTGCAAATGCTGCTCCTGCAAATAATTTACTTAAACCACTAATTGAATAAAATGCTGCTGATAATGAAACTGATAATGCTGAAAAGGCAATTAACAGAGGAAATAATCTCACTTGGATGTTTTTCCACATAACTTAAATTTTAATTAAATAATATCTTTTGACTCAATAAGAGTATAAGTAAATGAATTACCCCAAAGATCTTTTGATTGGTTACATATTTTCATAAATACAGCAAAATCATCATTTGATGATATTACTTGACAACCTGCTGACCATTTATCTACTCTTGTTGATTTACCTCCTGTTTTAGCAGTTGCTCTATGAATATTAATTCCAAAAATACCTTTATCAATATCTTCTTCTAAACAATCATAAATTCCATCTTGATTATCATCACGATAAACTTCTAAAGGTTTTTGTTGTCTTAATGCTTCATATTTTCCTTGGTGTAAACCAATTTTATGAGAACTTCTATATTGCCCTGGTTTTAAAATTGCTACACCATTAGGATTAAGTAAATTTTCTACCCAATGAGTTCCTGGGTCTGTAGTACATTTAAAGCAGTGAAATTTCCATTCACTATCTAATTTATAAGATAAAGTAATACAATCATCAAATGCATTTGTAACTCTATTTTTTGTTTCTGAATTTCTAACTCCTACAATGTTAAGATTAAGATCTCCTGACTTAAAATATCTATAACCTTTTTTAGCCATAGCATTTTCTATTTGTTCTCTTGTATAACAATTCATAGTTTATTATTTAATTGTGTCTTTTGTTGTTAAATCTTTAATTGTTCCATCTGCTTGTATTGATCCTGCTAATGGTTTATCTAATTTTTCATTACTACTACATCCTATAAATAAAAATAAAAATAAAAGTAATAATTTTTTCATTATTTTTTTGTATTAGTTTTAATAATATTTTTAATAATACGCCTTAATATTAAATTATCTTCATTTGCTGACATATTAATAAAGGCTTCTAAATAATTAATGTCATCATTACTTAAACTATGACCTTCAGCTAAATACGAAGGTTTAAATTGATTAACTATTTGATCTACAGCTTTATATAAATCTAATTTATACCCTGGTGATCTAAATGATCCTCCTACTTGTTCTAAAGCTTTTACAGCTTTATTCATTTCAATCATTAATTGTCTAGTAAATTGATCAATTACAGCTTGTGCTTGTTTTTCTTCACCTTGGGAAACAGTTCCATCTGGATTAGCTTCATTAAGAAATACTCTAAAGTTTTTTAATTCTTCCATATTTTTATTTTTTTGCAAATTTTTCAGCCCCTGCTATTCCAAAACAACCTATTACAACCCATGTAAATGAATCATATATTGTTTCATTGATTACTAAATCTTTGCCTGTGTATCCAGTTAATAAATCTAATAAAGCAAATAATACCATTACTAAAAAAGCTATAAAACCTACTACAGTTTTTTCATTCCACTCATTATCATTTTTGAATATTGACCACATAATTTTTTAATTTTTAATTATTCTTTTACTATATCTTTTATCTTCATGTATTATTGTCATATTATAAATACCTGAAGGGAAATTATTTATATCAATTCTATTAGAAGCATTATTAGATTTAATTAATAATTTACCAGTCATATCATAAAGTTCAACTTCTATTTTTAATCTAGTTTCTATATGAATTAATCCTCTTGTTGGGTTGGGATAAACAACTATACCTAAAGCAGAAACATCAGGAATATTAGTTGGCCAACCTAATTGACAATAATCATACATTGATTGGCATGTAGGATCCCAATCATTTGTACAACAATAATCATCTACATCTATTACCCAGGCATAACATTCATCATTTAACCAATAAGGTATTCCAGGTCCTCCATAACAACCAGCATCATATAAACATGCTGTTGAATCTGAAGTATTTGCTAAAGGATCATAATTGAATGCTGAAACATCAGTACAACCTGTTATAGGTAAAATACAAGTTCCATTATCTGTGTTTGCTAATATGTCATAATTTAGAGCTGTAGAATCAGTACATCCAAATATTACTGGTGTACAAGATCCATTATCAGTATTTGCTAAAGGATTATAGTTAAATGCTGTTGCATCCATACAACCATAAATGTAAGGAATACAACTACCATCATCACTATTTGCTAAAGGATCATAATTAAATTGTGTAGGATCAGTACAACCATAAACGTATGGTAGACATGAACCATCATTTACATTAGCAAGTGGGTTAAAATTAAATGCTGTTGAATCAGTACAACCTAATACCGTAGCTATACATGAACCATCATCAGTATTTGCTAATGAATTATAATTAATTGCAGTAGAATCTGTGCATCCTAAAATTATTGCTATACAAGAATTATCATTTGTATTTGCTAGAGGATTGTAATTTAAAGCAGTTGAATCTGTACAGCCATATACAAATGGAATACAGGATCCATTATCAGTGTTTGCTAAAGGATTATAATTGAATTGGGTATTATCAGTACAACCATAAATATAAGGTATACAAGATCCATTATCTGTATTTGCTAAAAGATCATAATTGTATTGAGTTGGATCTATACACCCATATACAAAAGGAATACATGAACCATCATCTGTATTTGCTAATGGGTCAAAATTAAATTGTGTTGCATCAGTACAACCATAAATATAAGGTATACAACTTCCATCATTAGTATTAGCAAGTGGATTATAATTAAAATAATTTGGATCTGTGCAACCATAAATAATTCCTAAACATGATCCATCTTCAGTATTTGCTAATGGATTGTAGTTAATTGCTGATGTATCAGTACAACCTAAAACAACAGGAATACAACTTCCATTACTTGTATTTGCTAATGGGTCATAGTTAAATGCTGTTGAATCCATACAACCATATACAAAGGGAATACAACTCCCATTATCTGTATTTGCTGAAGAGTTAAAATTAAATTGTGTTGGATCTGTACAACCAAACACAACAGGTACACAAGACCCATTGTCTGTATTAGCTAAAGGATCATAGTTAAATGCTAAAGGATCAGTACAACCATAAATTGGTAAAATACATGTTCCATTATCATCTGTTGCTGTGATATCAAAATTTAAAGCAATAGGATTAGTACAACCAGGTATTTCTAATTCATCACAAATACCATCTCCATCTGTATCTAATAAACATACATTATTACAATCATAATATTGTGCTGGATATTGGCATCCATTATTAACTGTTGCTGTTATATCAAAATTACAGGCAACTGTATCCATACAACCAATATAATAACACGAACCATCATCAAAATTAGCGAATGAATTATAATTATCTGCTGTTGAATCAGTACAACCATTAATAAAAGGTATACATGAACCATCATCTACATTTGCTAATGGGTTGTAATTTATTGCAAATACATTCATACAACCTAAAATGTAAGGTATACATGAACCATCATCTACATTAGCTGTAGAATCATAATTAAATGCTAATGAATCCATACAACCTAATATTGTAGGAATACAATAATCACCACAAAATGGCACTGCAGAATATGTTACCCAAAATGGTGAGCTAAAAGATTGTAATGCACCTTGACCATTATTAGCAAAAGGATTAACACCTTCATGCATTAATACAACACCATCTGCATTTGTTAGTTTAAATGAATTATGCCAAGTTTGAAATTGTACTTCTTCTGGTGGTTGTTGTGGCCCACCTACTTCAAAATAATATACGTTAACAGGAATACCTGCGTCTAATACTAATAAAAATGAATCTTGATAACTACCAGGACCCATTGTAAATGTACCAAAATTAATTCCATTTTGATAAACACCAATATATGAATTACCCCAACCATCACCACCAGCATCACCAATCCATAATTGATATTGACAATCAGGTACTATATCATTAATAGTTGCATTAGGATTATAATTAAAAGCAGAAGAATCAGTACAACCATAAATGTGTAAATTAACACATGAACCATCGTCAATTGTAGCTAATGGGTTATATTCTTGATAATCATCATCCATACAACCATATATTGGAGGAGATGATAAACAAGGTACACCAAATTGTTGTCCTGAATATAATACATTTCCAAATCCAGGATTATCCATCCACCATATAGTATCTCCTAAACAATCATATATAACAACCATCCCATCTAATGAACCACCTGAAGTAGTTCCTGCCATACCATCACCATATGTATCTGTTATAATTAATTCAAATCCTGCTGTTTGGTCTACACAAAAATTATAAGTATAAGTTTGACCTATATCATTAAAATTATATGCTCCTGGAAGTTCTTCTTGTAATACACCATAACCACCACTTGTAATAGACCAACCAGTTTCACTTGGCCAGTTATCAAATGTAATTTCCATTGTAATTTGATAAGTTGTGTTTGTATCACAAGTTGTACCAGCACATGAACCATCATCAAATGTGGCCCATGGGTTATAAGTTGGTTGTGTTGGATCTGTACATCCTGCTATACAAGAAGTAGGTGTGTAAGCCATAGTATCTGAAAAAGTACTATCTGCAAATTCCACCATACCATAATGTTCTACTGACCAGTTAGGAGGCATTTGCCCATTACCTGCATATACTGCAAAATCTTGTTGATTAGGACCAAGTCCGTATTGAAAAGGACCTACACCATTTTCATTCCAATACCAAAATCTAACTGGATTACAGTTACCATTTGATATATCATTTTGCCAAAAGAATTGAACTAATGTTTGTCCTGTTGGTAGACAAGTTTGTTGTACAGTATCAGACAAAAGTCCACCACAAGCTGGATAGGTACAAGGACCAGGAAAGTATGCTGTTGAGTCATAATTTAATCCATTAGGATCCAAACAACCAAATGTAGGAGGAGCACAAGGTGCAACAGTTAATGTTTGTACTAAACTATCTCCAAAGTTTCCTGCTACATACATTAATGTATCTTGACACGAATTACTAATCATAAACCAACCATCAGTTCCACCCCATTGAGATGAACCTAAACCATCACCAAAAGAATCATATATACCAGCAATTATTGTACCACCAAGTTGAACAATAGTATCATACATTGTATTTGGTAGCATGTTGCTATCGTTTTCTATAATAATAGGTGATCCACCAGGAGGTGTAATATTCCAACTTGTTTCAGATGGGTAATCATCTGTCATCAATTGGATATGGATCCAAGAACCCTGTGTATAACCTAAAAAAGGTATTAAAAATGTTAATAATAATAACTGTAATTTTTTCATTGTTTAATTTTTAAAAATCTGACATTATAATTTCATCAATCTTCTCTTGTACATCCTTTTTAGTTGCTTCCATTTGCATCATAATATTTGCTTGAAATCGTCCAACTTCTTCTCCATCACTGTATATTACAATTGTAGGAACAACTACTATTTTATATTTACTTGCTGCTTCCGTATCAGTTTGAATATCAATAAACTTTTTAGAACAGTCATTTAATTTATCAACCCAGGTTACCTTATTAATTTCATTAAACCCAGCATTAAATTGTACTACACATAAACCCTCATCTTCACAAGGTGATTGACCATTAGCTGTGTTTGAAACTAATATAAGGAGTAATATTAATAAATATCCTCCAAACATTTTTATCCATGTATAATCTTTTTTCATATTATTGGTTTCTACGTTTATCGATTTTTCCACCTTTTATATATCTTATACTATCCCAGGAACCATCTTCATAATCTAACCTCTCTAAAATATATACTATATCTTTTTTAATGTCTGTTATATCATTTTGAGTATTTCTAATTATAATATACATGCTATCTTGATATGCTATATCTTCTTTAGTAGGAACCCACATTTCTTCTTTATTATTATCTTTAATTTCTAATACTTTTATTTCTTCTTTTGACCAAACATTAGCAAGTACTATTGTACTAAATAATAAAGCAACTATAATCATTATAGTTGTAGGTGATGTTAAACAAATATTTTTATTCCAAAATTTCATAAAATTATCTACCGTATAATTTATCTTCTATTTTTTCTAGTGTTTTTTTTATTTCTTCTACATCTTTTTGAGTATCCATAATAGTTTGTCTTACTAATTGGTCTTTCATATCAAATTCCATTCTAGTAATAGCTGGAGGTGGAGGAACTGGTAGTTCTTTTGCTTCAGCTATATCTGCTTGTAATGCAAACCACATACCTACAATTGTAGCTATTAAGGCTGCTATACCTCCTAATGTTTTTAAACTTACCTGTACGTTAGTATCTTCACTTAATTCTTTTGCCATTTTTTAAAATATTATGTAATTCATCCCAACGGAAAAATCATGCCATTCTCTATTCCAATATTTATTATACTTACCTTCTATAAATACTCCTAAATTTTTATTATATTTGTACCCAAAAATTAATCCTCCAGAATAATCCATCCATTGTTCACCATCATTAAAATTATGATATGAAAATTCACTACCATCATTATAATGCCATGGCATCAAATTACCCCATGAATGTAACCAAAATGATTTTGTGTAGTAGTAGTAATCAAATCCAACAACTAATGAATGTTGTATAGTATTGTCTTGTTGATCTCTTTTTTTCTCAGTGTAATCAGCTAATGCCTGTGGAATAACGACTGCTTCCCAAACTTCATTATTTTCTGCTACTATATTTCCTTGTGGGTTTAGGTATTGAATAATATCATGTGAAATAAAATTAACATTATAACCTTCTTCTAATGCTAAATAAGTATAATGTAAATTACCATTTGATAACTTCCATTCTTCTAATGGATCATACCCATAAGGTTCTGATAAGCGTTGTACAGCCCCTATATTAATGGATAATTTTCCTTTTCCTAGTTCACCTGGTAGACTTTCTAATGCTTTTACTTGGTATCTGTATCTTTGTGATGCTTCAAAATATTCAATATCAGCAAATCCATCTTGTAAGTATTCTACTTTAGCAATCCAACTATCATTAACATATCTTAAAAAATGGTGTTGGTCTAAATATTCAATTCCTTCTTGTCTTTTATAATCAACTTCAAATAAAAATTCAAATCCTTTAACTTTACCAATAGTAGCAGCATCCGAAAATGAGTTTTCTTGACCATTTTTAAATGCCTCTTTGGGTTCATAGCCCATTCTAGCTATTTTTCTAACTCCTAATGCTAATGAATAATCAAATGGGGTTTCTATTGTGGTTGTTGTTAAACCATCTGTAACTGAGTAAATATCAACATTAGAAAGAGAAGTTCCGCCATTTGCAGCTGCATAAAATGTAGAAAATTTAAATATTTTCTTTAATTCATTTTGAGAATAAGAATTTAAAGAAAAAAGTATAAAAAATAATAGTAATATTTTTCTCATCATTATTTCTTTTTAGGTCTACCTCTTCTTTTTTTGCCTTTAGAAGCATCAATAACATCTTTAGATTGAGCTGCTACATTTTTTAAAGCTTTTTTTACATCTTTAAATTCATTAGCCATTTCTTTAGCTCTATCCTTAACTTCATCATAAATTTCAACAGCTTTTTCGTCTAGGGTTGTCTTACCTAAAATCCAGTTCCAAAATTGTGTTAACTTTTCCATATAAACATTTTGGTATAAATATATGTTAGTATACTACCCGTCACAAGAAACACATTCAGCTGTGCGAGATCCTAAATCTCCTTTAATTACTGAATCAGTTCTTAAATAATATAGTGTTTTTATGCCTAATTTCCATGCTTCCATATGAACTTGATTAATCCATTTAGGGGAATCTGTAGGAGGGAAACAAAGGTTTAATGATTGTGTTTGATCTATATACTTTTGACGTATTGCTGCTTGTCTAACTAATTCTAATTGATTAATTTCAGCAAATGTTAAAAATACATCTTTATCTTCTTCAGATAATATATCAGAAGGAATATTAATAACAGAACCATCATCAGATAAAATTTGATCCCAAACTTTATTTGTATTTTTTCCTTTTTTTATAAGTAATTTTTCTAATTCTGGATTTTTAACAATAAATGTTCCTTTAGCTCCATTAAATGTATAAACATTTGCAGGTTGTGGTTCAATACCAGCAGAACATCCTGCTATTCTAGAATTTGATACTGTCGGTGCTATAGCTAAAACATGAGTATTTCTCATACCAGTTCCTTTACACCACAAAGGTTCTCCATATTCAACTGCTAATTGTCTACTTGCTGCTTCAGCTTCATTTCTTATTTTAGACATTATAGTATGAGTCCATGCAGTTGAAGCTATTGAATTAAAGGGTAAATTTTTCTTTTGTAAAAAAGTATGCCAACCCATTATTCCTAAACCTAATGCTCTACCCTTTTTGGCATGTTTATGAGTACGTTTCATTGCTTCTTTACCATTAGTTTTTTCAATAAATTCTTCCATTATTCCATCTAAAAAATAAGTTGCAGTTTCAACTACATCTGTATCTTTCCATTCATCATATTTTGCTAAATTTAGAGAGCTTAAACAACAAATAAATGAATGCTCTTCATCTGTATGTAATGTAATTTCAGAACATATGTTAGTCATAGAAACATGAAGATTATTCATCATGTAAGCTAAAGGATTGTTTTTATTAACATTATCCTCAAACATAATATAAGGTTCACCTGTTTCTACACGTGATTTAAGTATTTCTAACCATAAAGACATAGATTCAGCATCACGATCATTTAACTTACGCATAAACGCATCATCAACAACAACACATTGGTGGAGATTTAAACATTGTCTATTAGGATCACCTTTAGGTCTTCTGATTTGTAAAAATTCTTCAATATCTGGGTGGTTAATATTACAATTAACTGATGCTGCTCCTCTTCTTACATTACCTTGATTAGTAGCAATAATTGTTGAGTCATATATTTTACACCAAGGTACTACACCTTCGCTTTTTCCATTTCCTCTAATTTCTGTTCCCCTAGCTCTTATTCTATCAACACTAATTCCAACTCCACCTCCAGATGAAGTTAATTTCATTAATTCCGCATTTGTTAATCCAATTCCTCTAATTGAATCTGGGGTATCAATTCCAAAGCATGAGATTGGTAATCCTCTATCTGTTCCTGTATTTGAAATTACAGGTGAAGCTAAACCAATCCAACCATTCCAAATATATTTGAAAAATTTAGCTGCTAAATCTGGTCTTTTAAGACGATCTGCTGCGGCATTTGCTACCCTTCTATATGCTTTTTTAGGAGTTTCTCCTGGAATTAAATATCCTTTAGATATAGTAGATAGTGCTACCTCATTCATCCATTCAGGGTAATCTCTCCCTTTTTCCCAACTTGTATAATCTGCTATTAAATTATTATCCATTATTTATTGTTTAAAATATTGATCCTGCATCCCAGTCCTGTGTTCCCTTACTATAATTTGTTACTCTATTTGCGAAAAAATCAGTATGTTGTTTTCCTGCTGATAGATGATCAAACCATTTCATTCTTTCAATAGCTGTAGGGTCAATACCATTAACTATAGGTCTATAACCTAAATCTCCCATTTTAGTATTTACTCTATGTTTAATAAAAGATATTAAATCTTCCTTACTACATCCTTCTAAATCACCTTGTTCATATACTTTTTCAATAAAGTCTACTTCTAATTTTAATGAAAGTAAAGCAGCTTCATTAATAGCTGCTTCTAATTCTGGTGTTTTTAACTCTGGTTTTTCTTCTAATAAAGTTCTAAATAACCAACACCCAGCATCTGAATGCATAGATTCATCTCTAATTGACCATTCAACTATTTGTCCTACTCCTTTTAGTTTATTTCTTAATTTAAATGATAATAAAACAGCAAAAGAACTAAATAAATTTACACCTTCAGTAAAAGCAGAAAAGATAGCTAGGGATTTTGCTCTTTCATGCCAATCTACTTTATTACCAAAACTAGCTGCATTTTCAGTTAATGCTTCTATTTTAGCCATTGTAGCTTCATCTTCTAAAAATTCACTAAAATCATCTAATCCTAACTCTTCATTTAATAAAGAATATGCTTCAGCATGAATTGTTTCCATAGCACCAAAAACAGTTGCCATAGCAATAATTTCAGGTTTTCTAAACCACTTTGTAACTAATCCCGTCCAATAATCATTTACTACAGTTTCAGTTTGAGCAAAACCTTTTAAAATAGAACCAATAATATTCTTTTCAGTTTCTGTTAAATTTTGTTTCCAATCATTAATATCACTCATCATAGGAACTTCTGTATGAATCCAATGTGCTTGTTGTTGTTTTAACCAATAATCAAACGCTACTGGGTATTCAAAGGGTTTGTATACTATCCTTTCTTTTGTTATGTCTTTTTTTGCCATTTATTTTATTTTATTAATTTATGAGTTTAATTCAAAAAATTTCTTTTGCAACTCAGATCTATCAAATTTATCTATTCCACTAAAACTATTTGTTTGGGGTGTTGATGGTTTAGTATCACTATCATCTTCACCTTCATAATAAAGATCATTTGATACTTCAAAATGACCTGTTGATGTGTCAGCTTTTACCCCAAATGTTAAACCATCCATTCCATATCTATTTTTCATAATATGAAATCTTCCAGTTCCTTCAACTTTATCTTTACGTTGTCTAGAAAGAGAAATGCAAACATCTGTTATCATAATTTTATCATATGAACCAGCTGCTTTATCTCCCTCTACAATATTGTCTTTAGCACCCGCTCTATTGACCTGAGATACACTCCAAACTGGGATATCTAATTCACGAGCTAAGCCCTTTGTACTAGTATAAATATCATCAATTTCTCCCTTACGATCAACAGTTTTTCTTTTTGATGAAAGAAGATCAACATAATCTATTATAATTAAATCAGGTTCAATCCCCATATCTTTTACTTTCTGAATATGCGCTTCTATAGTAGACATTGTTGCCTTTCCTGTTGGAAATTCTTTAATAATTAAGTTTCCCTTTATATCTCCCATTAAATTTTCAATCTTATCTTTATGTTTTTGAATTTTATCAACTCCAATTTTAGAAAAATAAGCATCATATCTTCTCCCTACATATTGTTCTCCTAATTCTAAAGTATAATGTATTACATTATATCCTAATTTAGTAGCATGACCCCCTAGAGCTACTAATGACCAAGATTTACCACCTCCTGGATTACCAAATATAAGGCCAAAATCTCCATTTCCGAGACCTCCTTGAAGTAGTTCATTAATCTTATCCCAAGGGGTTTTAATTGTTGTTCTACTATCTTCTCTGTATCTTGATTCAATGTCTTTAGCATATTCATGTCCTATATTCTTGTCTTGTCCAGCTTTAATAGCATTATTAATTAATGATCTAATGGATTCATAATCTCCACCTTTTAAAAGATCAACACTTTGTAATAAAGCTCCTTTTAATTGTTGGTTTTTACAAAAAGCTGCAAATTCTTCTTGCACATAATTTAAATCATCACTTGAACTTTTATAAGCTTCCTTAAGTTGTTCTTTTATAGATATTTGTAAAACTTCATTCCCGCATTTTTGTAATTCAACAGCTAATGTTTCCATTGAAGGTGTAGTATGATATTTATCATAATATCTTAATATTTCTTTAATAATCCATTTATGGGCTTGATTATCAAAATAATCCTCAACTAGCATATCATTGATATTTACTAGAAATTCTTTATGTGTTAGTAAGGAAGAAATTACCTTAATTTGGAAACTGGTTCCATATGAATTTAAATTGGTTAATGTCATATAACTATTTTTTTATAACTAAATTTTGAAAACAATCTTTAACCCAAAACTCAACATTTCTAATTAAACCCCCTATCTGATCTTCATTATACATTGCTATAAATTGATCTGGATAATATGAAAGATCATTTGCTTCTACTATCTTATCTAAATATTCTTTATCTTCTTTGCTTAACATTGGATTACTTAAATCCATTATTTTATAATTTTTTTCTAAATCATCCTGACCGTGAATTATTCTAGCATATACAACATGATCTGATATTTTACTTTCACATATATTTAATATGTCATCCCAATTCATATTTTTTTCTACTAACTCAGGGAATTTTTTTAATAATCCCTTTTCACCTAATCCTTTTACGCCTTTAATTTTATCAGAATTATCACCTAACAAGGTTTTATGTAATATAAAATTATGAGGAGATATTTTATATTTATCCATTACAGTTTGGGGAGTATAATATTCTTTTTCCATAGGGCGATACACAACAATATTATCACTAACTAACTGTAAAAAGTCTTTATCTGAAGATACTATAAATGCCTTATCTTTTGGATGTTGAGGTATAGTTTTACTTAAATATGCTATAATATCATCAGCTTCTACTTTATCAATACTTACAGTTTTAACAGGTAATGTTTTTAAATATTGAATAATTCTAACCATTTGGTCTACTTTAGCATCATCTTCATCATCTTTATCATCAAAGGCATCCCAATTAGTAATTCGTTGGAGATCTCTACCTGATTTATACTCGGGCATTATATTTTTTCTATTATTTGCTGATCCTGCCCCATCAAATACTACATAAACTTGAGTAGGATTTATTTGTCTAATCATAGCTCCTAAAGAACGAAAGAATCCACCTAAACCCCCAATATGAATACCAAGGGGATTTACCATATTTAATACAGCAAAATTTCTAAAGAATAAATTTAAACCATCTATAAATAATATTCTTTCATGAACTTCAGTCTCTGGGCCTTGCTCCTGGATGTTATCCAGAAGTCTAAATAATTCTTTTTGTTTCATGTGATGTGGTTTTATGCCCGGAATATACAAAAGATATTCCGGGTATCAAAATTTATTGTGGTTCTTCTCCGAAAGATGTTATATCAGTATAAGCTTGATCTTCTTCTACTACTCTAAAGTCTCCGCCACCTAAAATAGCAGCCCAATCATCTTTTCTTGCATCTTTATAACCTTTTAATTCTCTATCATTATCATTAATAAATCCATGAGGAGTCATAACAATTTTACCTCTTGTAGTAACACCATTAATGTGATTTTTATCAATTTGAATATTTACCCTTTTAGCAAATTCAACTTGTTTACCATCTTTAATAGCTTTAATTTTAGAAGTTCCAGCTGACATAACATTACCAAATGTAACTACAAATGTAGAATCAAACCACATTGCATAACCACCTTTATTCATTAATTTTGGTTGACCCATTGGGGATTCTGCTTTTAATGTCCAAACTTTATTAATACATACAAGTGTATTGGTGTATGGGGATGATTCCTTACGTGACAATGTAATACGTTGATTTACGCTATTACCAAATTGAGTTGACATAGCTCCTGCATTCCATTCATTATTATTTTTATTTGATTTAATAGACATTTCACAAGGTACAGATCCTATAGAGTCCCATAAGAAAAGTAAATCATAAGGTAAATTACCTTTTTTCTGTTCATCCATTAAATCTAAAATAAATCCTGCTACATCTTCAATTGAATTGATAGTTTCTCTATCTACATAAATAAAATTACCTTCATAATTAGTAATTTCACCTGTAGTTTTATCAACTACTTCTTTAACATCCATTCCCATCATTTTAGCATGATCCCAAGACCATTTCATTTCTGTAATAATAAAAACAGGTAAAATATTTCTTTTTTGTGCTGATACTGCTGCTTCTAATAATGCAGTAGTTTTACCTGTATCTGAATGACCTCTAAGAAGTACAATATGCCCCATAGGAATACCTGGGATTGAAGTAACATCTTGAAATGCTGATGATAAAGGGATCCATTCTTGGTCTTTAAATTTAACATTTTGTCTTAGACCTTTTTTATCCTTAAAGGCACCTAGATCAAATTTTGATCTAAGTTCCTTAGAGGCAGCTTCTGTAAGTGATTTTTTTCTAGCCATATTTTAAAAGGGTAAATCATCAGATTTACTATCTTTACCATCAAATAAAGCATCAAATTTGTCTGATTTTGAAGTTGTATCTTTACCCTCAAGTGAGTAATTATTTTTACTTTCACTATCAAAAGCAACAGCAGGTTCTGAAGTAATTGAACCTTCTTCTTCACCTTCAGGTTGCATAAAAGATTGTAAATTAGCTTTTACTTCATCAAAAGTAAGTCTTTTAAATACATTTTTAGGATCTGGTTGATCATCTAATATCTTAGCAACTAAAGCAGCATCGCTACTAATAGGAGATACTTTCATTGATGGAGATATAGTAGTTTTATTATAAGGAGTTCCTGTTACTTCAGGACCTACTGTAGTTAATTTAATATCTCTACCATTTGATGCTTCAGTATAATCACCTATTTCATCATCAGATGCTAAATTTAAAAATGCTTGGTAAACTTCTTTACCAAATTGCCATAATTTAACTCCTTCTGCTTCTTCACCTCTTACAATTACAGGAGCAAAAATACGAGTTTTAGCATCTAATTTTTTAGCTAAATACCAATTATCTTTATCTCCACTTTCACGTAATTGTTTTACAAATTCTTGAATTGGATCTTTTTCACCCCAATTCAAGGGAGAAGCCATTACTCTCTGACCAATGCCATAGTAAAACATCATTTCAGTAAATGGGAATGATTTATTATATTTATTAGGTACAACTCTAATTTGTTGTTTTCCTACTGTTGGTTTCCAGAAAATTGATTTTCCTCCACCCTTATTTGAGTTTGATTGTGTTTGAAGTGACTCTAACTTCGATTTGATTTGGTTTAAATCCATAATAATAACTTTTTATTTATTTTATAACTGTGAATAATATACAACAAATACTTAAGACAACCAAACTATAGTTCAATTATTTTATGTATTTTTGTTTTTAATTGTTTTAACTCATCATGTTGAGTTAACAATACGGAATTTTTGTAGTGTTCCCAAGTTATAGGAAACTTAGTATCAACTACTCCTCCATTTAATTTTTTAATAAGTTCATTTAAGGCATTAATAGTATACAAAGTATTTGTTTCTTTTTTTCTATGAACTAAAATTGTATTGTCTGGTAAGTCTGAAATATTACCTTGATCTATATTGTAGGTGCAGACATACTCATCATTTTCTTTGACATACAAAACAAATATTTTATTATACATTATATTATATTTGTCTGTAATAGAACTTAGAAGTAACTCTAAATTATCTAGGGTTGTAAATGTGCAAAATAGTTTATTATTCAAATCTCCTAAATTTTGATTAGTAATGTCCGAAAAATCGTCCATAGTATACATATTAGGAGTATTATTTAAAATTGTAGTCGCTTCCATAGCATGTTTTTATTTGTAATTTATGTTTATTAAATAGTTCTTTTATTTCCCCCAACACATCTTCTTCTTCTTTATCTACATCAAATAAAAACGAATCATAAGTATATAAAACTATCTTTGTTTTTTTATTTCGTAATAACCTTATTATTTCCCACAATATATGAACATTCATTGCCGTCTCCAAATTTTGTAGCAAATAATTCAATAATTTTTGCGGTTTCATTTCACTAAGTTTATCTTTTTCAAATCGATGTTTTGAAATAGGACATTCAATCCAGCCTTTTTCACAAAACTCTTTCCACAAACTATCAGTATATACTTGTACTTTTTGGAAAAACTCTAAATCTTTATATTGATCAAATACTCCCCCATATAATTGCTTAAATGTTAATTCTTTAGCTTTTTTATACTCCACTCCATACATTTTTGCAAAGGCAGAATGAATATCCTCATCACCAAAATCAAAACCCACCAACTTAGCCAACAAAGTAGGGTGATAAGCACCAATGTCAAACTCAACAAAAATATCATTACGGGGTATAAAACTTTCTCTGCTATTGTTTTCTTTATTAAGTGCTGCATAATTTACTCCTTTAAATTTATTGCTTGGTCTTCCTGTAAGGGTTTTAAAGTTGTACTGCGTGTAGGTGTACTCTCCATCGATAGCATGAAAATGCGATTCAAATTTTTCCCTATTAATTCGTATACCACTTCTTTCGATGGAGTTGAAGACCATTGAAGATTTATCATTGTAGAATTCATTGATTTTTCCATTTATTTTTTCTTTAAGGTTATTATATATTTCTTCACAATACTCATAGTGTTTAACTATAGGTATAATTCTATTCACATCATTTTTATTTGGATATCTCTTATTAAAAATGTGATGTGTTTGTAGTAGTTCTGGTATATACGGAGGGTTTTGTTGGTTTATGTCAAGAAGACCTTTTAATGGTAAATAATGTAAAAATTCTTTCTTATCACGTACATATATGCTACTAAATTTATGTAACATCGTGTTTATCTCCGTCATATTTATATTTAAAGTTTCACTATGTGATAGTGGGACAATAAATCCTTTAGTTGATACTAACGGTTTAATATACAACGCACAAATATTATTTTGTGCAGGGTGTATTAAATAACTATTTGGAATTACTTCTATAAAAACTTCTTCCCAATTAGCATTTGAAAATTGTTCAAATTGAACTTTACTTTCAACTAACCAAAACATAACTTTTTGGTTTTAATATATGAAAATTTTATTTAATATCCACCCCCAGTTGAAGGACTTATATTAGGAGGCATTGGTTGGGTAGGTTCTACAGTTAAATCATTAATAAATTCAATTCTTTGAGTTTCTTCAGTTCTAATAACTCCTTCTTGATTTAATGAATTAACAATTTCTCCTCTATAAAATCTTTTATAAAATAATTTTTGGTGGACTCCTTTTATATGAGTTGCTCCTTCCATTGGACCTTGTTTTGGATGAATGTGATATTGTCCTATATAATCATTACCATCAAATGTTATTAATTCTCCCCCAAGAGTATTTAATTCTTTTGCAGATTCATACTCAAAATATTGTAAATATTGTTTTCCTAAATAATCATTTAATCCTGGTCTTTTTATTTCTTTTTCAGCTAAAAAAATATTTCCTTTATTATTATTAAATACTCTATCAATATCACCCTTTATATACCAATTAATTTTAAAAGGAATATAATTTTCCCAAACCCACGCTTTATTTTGTGTATAAATGGCATCATAAGTATCTTTATTAACTTCAGTATAAATTGTTTGATTAGTTTTAACAACAAAATATCTTATATATTGACCTTTAATATAATCTTCAGGCATTGGTAAAGTTGGAGATAGTGATGGTATTGATTTATATAAATTATAATTAGTATCAGTTAATATTCCATATATTTCAACATCTTGGATATTTTGATATTGTTCACCATAAGTGTAACCATCCCAATTACTTGCATACTCTACAACCCTATCTGGTTGAAGTCCTGATTGTGGGGTAGAGACAATGTATTTAGTTTTAGTGATTTCTTCATTCGGGGGATCATTTTGATTTCTACCTGTAAATACTTTACCACTAGCTAATTCATAATAATATCCTGTGTAAGATTTATTATTTTTAACATAATACCATTCTTCACCAGATGTGAATTGGTTTTCTTTTACTTGTGATTTAGGTATATACGCCATAATTATTATATATATTCGCTATCAAAATTTTCTCCAGTTAGATCTTCTAATTGTGCTATTTTATCTTGCACAGCTCTATCATTATAAAAATCTGTATATGCTGGTTTTTCTCCTCCCCCTAATGCTATGATTTCCATTTTAAACATTGGATTTTCACCTGTATTAAATAATGTTCTTACTAATTTATCTATTGCTTGTTGAGATTCTTGTTTTGATGGAGAAACATATTTACCATTAGCATCAACATAACCTAAATCAGTTCCTGTTCCTCTAGGGTTACCTTTTGGATCATCTTGACCGGTATTAAATACAAATCCAGGTGCTATACAACCTAATAATAAAGGGCCAGTATTTCCTACTGCTGCTTGCATAGCATGTAATAGAACAAATGTTCTATTTGTGGTATTACTACCATCAATAGGTCCTCCTGCTCTTAGTATTTTATTAATATTATCACTATTTTCATTAGCTACAATAAAATGATTCCCCCATTTATCACTATTTCTTGAAGCAATAGTATAAGTTCCTGTAGGTATACAACTTGCATTATTCCTATTATCATTCCATGGTAGTTCGCATGTTGGTAAAGTATATAAAGTATTACCATTTTCATCTAATACTTCCATTAAACCTAAAGTTTGATAACCATTATCAACTAATCTAGTTAATCTTAATCTTGTAATTTGATCTTCATTAGAAGCAGGTACTATAGGATCCTCAACAACAGCTTCTATTTTTTTACTTACATCACTAGTTGCTTTTGATCCTGAATCTGATACGATTATATCTTCTTTAAATCTTGGGACAGATAAGGTATCAAGAGTTGTTTTCCAAGATTGTACATCAACATTATGATTAATACCTTTAACTATAATATCAACACTATCTTTAGCATATGATGGGGGTAAAATATCATCTGTTACTTGAAATTTTTCAAATAATCTCATTCCAGATAGTCCTTCCATTTCTATATTTAAATTAAAAGGTAGAAAAAATGGTTTGGGGATTCTATTAAATTGAGCTGCTAATCCTTGTACTAACTTTATATAAGTTGTGTAATTTTCAGTAAAATTTCCTGTTACATCTGGGTGGAAATTATAGCTTTTACCTTCTAAATATACTTCTTCAAAAGGTCCAATTAATTTTTCTCTAAAAATAGTTTGAATTTCTACTATAGGATTAGGTTCTTCTGAGGTAGGTTTAGCTGTTTTTGTAGGGATAATTCTATCTACTAATCCCCTATTATAAGTATTAAAAGAATAAGCATTGCCTTGAAGATTATTTCCACCATTTATTTGTGATCCAATAGATACTAATGTGGAGAAATTTTGTGGAATTTCAGCATCTAATCCTATATTAGTCACAAAAGATCCAAATTTTACTGTTGAAACTTCACCATTATCAAAATTAACAAATTCTTTTTTGGATTGAGGCATACCAAAAATATTTATTGTAGATAATTTATCATCTTCTATTGAGGGTGTAACATTAGGCATTGGGGATTCATCATAAATTTTAATATATCCACTACTTTCATCATTTACAACCATAAAATTATTAATACTTCCCATTGAAGAATTTATTCCTTGTAATATAGTTTGTAAATAAGATATTACAGCTACTCCCCCATCTTCATCTCTTGGTGCCTCTGATAGAGCTTGAGCTGCAAATCTTAAATTTATCATTACATTACCTAATCTCCCAACATAAGGATTACCTTCTACTATAAAATCAGAATTTTCAACCATGGATTTGTTTAAATCTGTGTCTGTTTTAAAATCTATTTTTACTCCTTCTTCAACTTTACCCTGAGAGGTATAGGTAGAATAAAGTTGATCTTTATCTACAATCCCTTTAATAACAGCCGACACGTAAGGAACAGCACATTTTTGGGGATTTGTAGATATATTAGGAGGTATAATAGCCATATAATTTTCATCTTCTTCCATATTATTATATTGAAAGTCAAATTTCATTAAAGGTGTTCCATTATTAATAGATGAAAATAAATTACAGTTCTTTTCAATTATTTGTAGTAAATAAGCAAATTTTATAAAAGCACTAGTTGAAGATTGTCCTTGACCTGGTATTAATATTTCTCCGTTATAAGTGTTAGGAATAATCATACCAGCATTTTTCATTGAAGGTATTTTATTTTTTGAAAATTGAACACCTCCATCTTTAATTGAATCTAATGTTTGATATGTTTGATAAAAAATATTATTTAATATTGTAGTATCTTTGTTAGCTATTAGGGGATTATTGTCATCATTTTGTTGCTGTGCATTTGCTGCCTCATCTACTCTTGTTTTATATGCTTCGTATCTTTGATTAATTTCTTCTTTAAAATTTGTCCAAGCTTTTGTACTTTCTGCTTCTTTAGCAACAGCAGAACCCCCAACACTATTTTTATAGTAATATTTTTTAGCTGTTTTACTTCTTTGTACTTGTTTTACAAATTCTGTAAATGTTGGAAATTTTGTAGTATATTCATCATTTAATGCTCTTGAAATTTGGTTTAAACTGCTACCAAAAAGTTCTTCAATCCATTCATCCTTACTCTGGTAAACACTAGTAAAGCCACTATCTTTTGTTTTTTGAGTTGTTGATTTTGTAATTTTAATTACATTTAATTTTAAAGATTCAAGAATACTACCTACTCCTATTAAATCTATAGAACAATTATAAACACCATCATTATCTACACTCCATTTAAAATTAGTTACTTTCCCATAAACTGCTTCATAATTTCCTGAATATTTGGCTCTTTCTAAATTAATAAGAGATTGCATAGAATATTGAGAAGGTTTATAGTTTGATGAAAAAGCTTCAGGATCTAATAAAAATTCCAAAGGATCTGTTTTAAATGATGGGAAAGTAGATATTCCACCATAACTATTATTTTGTAAATATACAGACCAACCAAATTCTAATAAAAGGGTATATCCTGGTCTTAAATACAAAGCATCTAACAATGCAAACTGAGCCCTATTAAAACATTTTACATTAACTGTAGCTTTACTTAAAGCTCCATTGTTATAATATTGAGTAGTTGCAGAAGTAATACCGGGCATTGGGACAAAACCCCTTTCGCCAACTCCTCCAAAACCATATGCTCCTTCAAAAATTGAATTTGAATCTAAATTAGGACTTAATCCAAATTTTTGACCATTAAATTGTAAGTTTTCCCCATCAATATCATTACCATTTTCATCTTTAAGTTTATTAACAGATACTACTCCTCCTTGAAGTATTAAATTTCTAGATAAATTTTCTCCTCTAATTTGATCTTCTGAAAAGCCTGCTAATAATAATCTATTATAAACTGAAGTAGGATCTTCGGCTCCATTAACTGTAGTTGCTTCTACATTAATTGAACTAGCTAATCTTAACCATGGAGTTTTTGTAGTATAATATCTTAAAGCATCATAATCAATATTTTTAGATTTTCCTAAGGTTTTTTGTCTTAAATCTATTTGATCTTTTACAAATCTATCAAAGGGTGAACCAATAATATTACTCATAACTTTATCTATTTATTTTCTTATAATTTGAAATTACATTATCTATATTTGTAGGAATTCTAATTGTAGTACCTATAGGAATAAATAAAGAACCAAAATCCACTAAATTTGGATTAGCTATAGATATTATCCACCATAAAGTTGGGTCTTGATAAAATTGAAAAGCTAAATTATCAAATCTATCACCCCATTCTGTTATAGCATATATATCATTAATATTCTGAGGGATTTCAGGATATTTATTTAATTGTGTAAAACTTTCTCTTTGAAAATTAGTAATATTATATCTATTCATTATGTTGGGGTTAAGTTGTTAGAGATTTATTTGGTTGTTTATATTTTGTAATCCCATTATCTCCATCATAATTATTATCTGTATTATTTTTTAAACTAATAAATCTTTGAGGTCCAACATTTGTTAACTCACTTCCTCTATTACCCTCTATATTATAATCTAAGGTTTGATATGAAGGTAAGAAATCTTCTATTGGAGAAAAAGCTAAACTAACCTCTATTCTATGAGGAAGTTGTTTTACTGAAGCATCTTTTTCACCTAAAGCATCTATTCCTATTTCCCATGTAGAATCATCAGGTACTGTATAAGTTAAAGATGTTATTACTCCTGGTGTTTGGTGTAAATAACCCCCTACAGTCATTTTAACCATATTACCCCTCATAAATCCTGCAGTAGAATAATCAGGTGCTAATGATGATGCTAAAATATTTAATTTAGTAAACATAGGTATTAGTTCTGCTTTAGAAGTAGCCATTACTGTAAAATTTAAAGCTATATCTCTATTATACCCACTATAATTCTTAAATGAATTACCTCTACCTACATATTGAACGTCATTCCAAGTAGCTCCATAAGTATCTGTAAATCCTGATATATATGCCCTAAAATGTAAAAATGAAGATTCTCCATTAGCATACTCTCCATTACTTATAATAGCAATATTAAAATCACATAAATCATCAACTGGTAATAAAGAATCAGGTGATCTTGCAATATAAGGTTTTAAAGCTGTAATTTTATCTAATGCTTCCATTTGAGAAGCTGGTATTCCATAATTAAATACATTTCTTACTACTGCATCACTTCCACTAACGGCATATGTAGCATGTTGACCTGGATCCCCTAAATTTACACTTAGTGATTTATTTTTAGTTTGGTAATCGGGGGATGTACTAATTATTTTAGATACAGCTGTGTTTAACTCTAATTCTTCAGATAATATTACTTCATTAATAAAATTTCTGGGGTACGTAAACCTAAAGGAATTTTTAGCATCATCAGAATATGTAGCAAAAGTATCACCATATAATAAAGTAGATCTTCCATTAGGTTGAACACCATTATATAAAGGATTTGATGCTGCTAAATTTTGATAGTTTCTTATTGCATTGTATGTAGGTTGTTCCCTGAATATATTTGTTTTACCTACACCCAATATAGAACCAGGACCTCCACCATAAGAATATAATACAGGAGATTTTTGATTTTCTCTATTTGCTTTTGGGTTATAGGTAAATCTAGCACCATTATTTTTACCTAATCTTTGAACTAAATTTAAATCTTGCTGTTTTTGAAAATTTTTATTTTCTTTTCTAGATTTACCCTTTTGCCCCGTTTGTATAAAATATTGAAGATTTGTTAATCTATTAATTTCTTCTGCTTGGTCATTTTTAACTACAGCTGAGTATAAATTTAATGCTCCTCCCCCAACTCCAACTTGATTTGCTCCATCTGATTTTAAAGGATTATCTATACCTCGAATCATACCTGAGGGGCCACCTAAAGCTCCAATAGGGTTTATTCCATTTTTATTTAAATGGGCACCAGCCCAACCAAATCCTGCTTGAAGTAGAGTACCTATAGGTAGGTAAGCACCCTGATTCATAATTCCTGCAAAATAACCTACTCCAAATGATGATTGAGTTTTTACACTTGCTCTTGATAATAAATTTTCTTTTAAGATAAATTGTAGTCCCCTTGGAGATTTATCATCAGTAAACATTTTAAGTAATCTACTTGCATCTTTAATTGCATATAAAGGAGCTAGTAAACCTCCTCTTAATAAAAAATCGGGTCCTGATTTAGCGGGCAATCCATTTTCTAAAAATTGAATTGCTGGGTTTAAAGCATTACCTATCCCACCAGAATTCCCATCAATTATTTGACCAGGAATAGGTTCTACCATATAAGGTTGATTACTAGTACCAGAGTTAGGTCTATCCCCTCCAAATCTTAAACTTTTTAAGTTTGTTTTTAGATTAACCAAACGGCCATTACTTTCAGGTGTTAAAGTACTAGACATATAATTTTATTTTAACAAGATGCTCCGCTAGGTAAATTATTTTTGTATCTATTTGCTGGATCTTGTTGTCCAAAAGATTGTTCACCTAATTGTGATGTTGAAGGTGTAGAGTAAGCTATAGCAGATGCCCCAAAATTAGTGTATGCTGGTGTTGTATTTTCAGGGGTACCAATATTAGAGTACTCATTATGTAGTAATGAATTACCTACAACACTTACATTATCTGGTGTAGATGGACTTGAATTTGGAGAAACGGGTACAGCTAATGTTGAACCGTTTGTTTCAAACTTATTTTTTAATGAATTTTCTGATGCCATTTTTGTAAATTTTAATTATTAATTATTGTTTATTATAAATATTAACCCATTTTAGAAGTTACAAGTGCTAATGATTTTCCAACTTTATTCCCATCCATAAACACATCACCACCTTTTCTAACTTCTGATATTAATTCTTTTAGTAAAGCAACAACTTCTCCATTATTACCTCCCCCTAAACTAGTTCCACCAACTATAACATCATCTTTTCTAAACTTTTGAATTGGTTGACCTGGTCTTGAAATAAAATCTGCTGCCATACCACCTCCTCCAGTTGCTGCTTTATAATCTTTAGCTGCTAAACCTGCATCTATTGCTACTGATGCAGCTGTTCCTAATCCAGGAATAGTACTAGCTGCTCCTGATGCTAATTCTAATGCAGCTCCTGCAAAATCTCCCTTCATTGCTCTTTGTATACCAAACCCTACACCCGCTAATAAACCAATAACTGGTATCTTTTTAAGTAGTGATTTACCAACAGCTTTTACTCCTAATTTTGCACCTACTTTTAATCCTGTTTTACCTGCCATTTTACCCCCTTGCTTTGCTAATTGATCTTTTGCTGCTTTTCCAGCAAATCCTGATGCTATTTGTTTTGTTGAAAATTTTCCTGATGCTTTTGCTAATGCGTCAGGTTTTTTCTTAAAAAGACTTTTAATACCATCAAAAGTTTTAGACATAGCACCCCCTTTACCAAATACTACATGCATAGGATTCATCGCTGATCCCATCTTCATTGCTGACATGCCTATTGCTGCTCCTCCAGCTACAAATAAAGATGTAATTGGATTATCTTTTATCATTCCAAACATCTTTCCTATCATAGGTAAAACACTCATAATTCCATCTACTACTTTACCCATTACACTTGCCATAGTTTTCATCCCAGTTTGAAAAGTTGTACTATTAACAAACTTTGAAATAGCATCTGCTACTTTAGTAGCTAAAGGTGCTAATGAATTTTGTAATACTCCTTTGGCTTGTTCTAATGCTCTTTGAGAAGCTTCAGCTGTTTTTCCTTGTTTAACTGTGTCTGCTAATTCTTTTTCAACAAGAGATGCTATAGCTTCTTTTTGGGTTTTACCTTCCTTCATTAATTGATTTATCTTTTTTTCAGCTGCTTCTCTTGTAGCTGCATCCATGTCACCAAGTTTATTTTGAAGTAAACGTGTTTGATTCATTTTATGCATTTCCTCAACACTTATACCTAAACTATCAGCTAATGCTTTTTGTTGGATTTTATTTCCTTTAGTAGAATCATAATTTGCAGCAAGAATTCTTTCCATTTCTTTAGCTACTGTAACTTCATCTCCTCTTAAAGAAGCAGATCTAAGTGCTTCTAAATTAAGATTTTTTCCTAATAATAATTCAGCAGCCATTTCTTTTTCAATAGAAGATTGAAAATCTAAATTTGCTTCACCCGCAGCTGCAACCTGATCTAATGTCATTCCTAATCTTTTAGCCTGGAATGCTGCTTTTGCTAATGCCTCAGGGTTGGCCCCAATATTAGCTATTGATGATGCTGAAGCTGATGAAACTTCTTCCATTACATCATTCATACTTATAGCTGAGTCAGTTGCAAAATTTAATCCTTTTACTATTGTACCAATTTCTGTAGCTGTGTCACCAAATTCTTTTCCAGATAATGTTGATACCTTAAATAGTCCCTGTGCAGCTTCTTCACTTAAACCTAAAAAATGGGTGAATTTTTGATAGTTATTGATTTGTTCTTCAGATAACATTACTGAAGTACCTGCTACTTTATTTAAACCTATTAATGCTGATTTAGCTTCTTCAAAATTAAGATATAAATTACTATCTGCCATATCTGCTAAATTATTCTTCATCATTTTAGCACTAGTATTTGCTCCCATAAATGCTTTTCCTAAATCAGCTGTTTTTTGAGCGAATTTTTTACCTAATTTTAATAATGCTTGAAAACCTTTTACCATCATAGTAATCATTGCTACAGGATCTGTTATAAATCCTATAAAACTTTTACCTAATGATCCTATACCAGCACCTAATACTTTAAATTTACCAGTTAAACCTGATGAATTTTTAGCTACTTCTAAAGCTGCTGAATTTGCATTATCTAAAGCAGTGCTTATACTTCCTAATCCTAATTTACCTGCTACAGTTTTAAGAGCACCTAAGGCTGCCCCTGTAAGACCCATCTGACTAGTAATTTTAGCAGATAAATCTAATTGTTCTTGCAAACCTTTTTCAAATTCATCATTATAACCTTGAACTTTTTTTAATTCATCTTGTAATGATTTTTTTTGCTTTAACTCACCTCGACCCAACATTGAAATTTGGTAGTTTATAGCCTTTATTTTAGATTGTCTTTGTTGAATAAGTTTAGCAGCATCAGCTTGTTTAAAAGCTCCTTCAGCTGCTTTACTATTAGCATCTGCTAATTCTTTTGATACCTTAGCTAGAGAATTTAATGATCCTGTAATATCTTTAGCTACTGCTTTAGCTACATTATCAGTTGATGATAGTGCTTCTTTAAATATATCACCTACCTTATCAGCAATATTTCTTAAAGCATCTTCAACAACTACTGCTGTTTCTTTTGCGCCCTTTTCTGCATCTATTTGGGATTTACTCTTTTTGGCCATAAAGGTATTTTGTTATAAATATTAGAAAATATTATTTTCTTGATGCTTTGGCAACATATGAGGGAGGTGAAACAGTTCTTTTAGGAGGAAGTTTTGATTTATTAGGATTAGCTAAATCTATGTCATTTTTACTTTTAGGATTATTTGCTTCTGATTGTTCTTTGTAAAATTCTGCTATTTTCTTAAAAGTAAAATTACGAAGCCACATGGGCATATTATACACAGTATCCCAATCATATCCTCCTTTACCATTAAATACTATATCATGGATTTGAGAAAATAAACTACTTCTATAAGTTAGTGCTTCACTAGGCGTCAGGGAAAAAAAAATTTAAAGAAATTGGTACATCTATTTCTTCAAGCTCATCATACTCATTAGTAATTGTGGCCTTTAATTCTATATCAGGCTGTATTTTTACTATATGATCTCGTAATGCTTTTGCATCTCTAGCTAAAAGATAATTATCAACAAAATCTCTAATAGTTTTACCTGATGTATCTCCTTCTACTGAAGTGATTAAATATTTCATTCTAGTAGAAATTTCAGGTGATGATGATTTGTTTATTTTTTGAATACCTTTAATTTCGGCATCAATTTCTTTATCTAAACCGTCAGTTAATAATCTAAATGTTAATTTAGTTCCTGATGATGGTAGTTCCCAATCAAATTTATTTTCTCCACTTTTAAATAAACTTTTATCAAGTTCTTTATTTTTCATTAGACTTAAATCTACTATATGTTCTTGACCTTCATATCTAATTTTATAATCTTTACCGTATCCTAAAATACGTGAAGCAATTAAAATAGCATTTTTATCACCAATTAATATATCTTTAAGTTTTACATCAGTAATAATTAAAGCTTGTAATAATTTATCTAATACTATGCCTTTAGCTATATAATTTTGATTAGTTAATATATCTTCTTCTTTAGCAGTCATATATTTCATTTCAATCTTACCAGATTTTAATGGATGACCTTCAGGATATAATAAACCTTTTGATGGTAATTCTACTTCTTCAGTGGGGAATTTAAATTTTGATTCAGACATAGTTCTTATTTATTAATAACTTAATTTTGTTATACATATATAATATACAAAAAAGCTTGACGTATGCCAAGCTTAAATGTAAAATATATTGTTTTTCTTTTAGAAATTTAATACACAATAATCCATTCCTAATGTTAATGAAATATTCATTACAGTAGTATCATCATCCCAATTCATATCTCCAAATGAAGCATCTTTAATAAATGCACCTTTAATAATCCACTCAGAAACCACATCACCTACTGGGCCCAATACATCAATTGTTAAGTCTTTTTTATAGAAATCAGAATAACCATCTCTACCTGTAACTGATTCATGATGTAATCTCGTCCACTCCATTACGGCTTGTGCTCCTGAAGGTGTAATAGGATCAAATAATTCCATTGTTAAATCATTCCATTTTAATTTACCTTTTACTTTTCTATAGGTGTTTATATGATTTAATACTATTTCATCCTGCGCGAACCCCATTCCACTAACTCCTTTAATTATATACGATGGTATACCGTCAACATACAGTATAAATCTGTTAGCTACTTTTGGTTCAAAAGCTGTGAAAAATATTTCGTTTGGGTCTAATACTGCCATTTTTGTTTTATTTTATTTTATTATAAATATTATCGTTTTTCATTTTTATGCTGGGAAAGTTGCTCCAGTTGGTAAAATGTTAAAGTCTAGGTAGATAAATTCAGCTGTTTTGGTTGGTTGTAAATAAACAGCACCAATTAATTCATTTCTATCAATTACATCTGGTGTGTTATTTGAATTATCCATTACAACTTTAAATGCATATAAACCTTGTCTTTGTTGTACTGACTCTAAGTAAGGATTAACTTGACTTAAGAATGTATTTCTTGTAGCTGCAGTATTTTGTTCAAATACTAATGTATCAGCGATTTGAGAAATATAATTTTTAAGTGTAATTAATAATCTTCTTACATTTACTCTATCTAAAGCACTTGCTTTAGTTTGTAATGTTTTTTGTCCAAATACTACTATTCCTTGTCCTGGGAATGAAGCTATTGGATTTACTTTTCCAGTATATAAAGTATCTCTATTAGTATTAGTTAATTTTCTTTCTGCTTGATTAACTGCTCCTAATCCACCTCTATTAATACCTGCTGGTGCAAACCATGGCTCACCTGCTCTATCATTATAAGCATAAACACCTGGTATCATTGCTGAAGCTGGTACCCAAACTAATTCTCTTGAATCTGGGTCAATTATCTGTAACCATGGCCAATAAGTTGCAACATATGAAGAATCAACTGAAGCTGCTTGGCTAGTTACTTGTGTTAATGAAGAATTATAATTAACTAAATCTCCTACAAATATTGCATCTCCTCTTGTTTCACAATTTGATTGAATTGTTGTCCAACCTGCTCCTGTAGTACTATTTGCTAATATTAAACCTGGGGCTGTAATTATATTATATCTAAAATCATCTCTATTAGCTAATAAATTAATAGCTGTAGTGTAATTTGTTCCTACTAAACCTTGAGAATCAGTATTATTAATTTCTTGGTAGAATTTTGAAGGTGTTCCACTTCCTGTTATATCTCCTACACCATCTCCAAATGATCCAGATGCTGTAATTGGAATAGAACCTGTAAATTCTGCTTTAGGACTTCCATTATTATCAAAATAATTAGGAGTCTGCATATTTACAGATTTTACTCTTACATATCTTGAAGCATTTGGAAAAGATCCAGATGATTGTAAATAAACATCAGTTCCTGTTCCTCTTACTGTTTGTATTTGATCACCAATTACTTTTGAAACATAATTAGGGGATAAAGGATCTAATGATAGGTTTGAAAAAGTTTCAACTACTGCTTTAGATGTTTGAGTATCATTACCTTGTCTAATTAATAGTGAAAATACTCCTGATGAAGTACTTGGATTTGTTATTTCCCATCTAAAGTTATCAGCTGATCCTGAATCTAATGTTCCATTAGCTCCTGTAGGTCCTGCACTATTCATTATATTACCATCTGCTAGTGTTTCTAATACAAAAGCTTCTTCATTTGGAATATTACTACCTATTAATGTTAATGTTAAATCACCAGTACCATTACCTATATTAGCAGCAGCAAAAGTTAAAACATCTCCTACGTTATATCCAGCTCCATCTGCATTAACTTGAACAGCTGTTACTTCTGTAAATAAATCATCAGCAACTAATGTAAATATTGGATCAGTTCCAACTGGAGAAGCTGCTCCTCCTAATGATGCTGAAGGAATTGTAATAGTTTCACCGAAAGAAAATCCTGAACCTGTTGTAGTAGCTGTAACATTTGAAATATTTGTTGCTGAGTCTAATTGAACTGATAATGTTGCTGTTCCACCTCCACTTCCAATTACATTAACTGAATAAATTCCAATTGCACACTCCGCAGGTTGTGTTGTAATACTAGGTTTTAAAGCATTAAGAGTTCCTATTAATTTACCACTTGCAGATGATAAAGTAACAAGAGACGATCCTACTGTAGTTGGTACTACTGTTACACCACCTCTAGTAACAGTTGGTGCAGCCGTATAACCTGCTGCTAATACTGCTCCGTTTTCACCACCAAAATTACTTACTTGAGGAAATAAATTAGTAGAACCACTTATTAAATTTCCTGTTTCTGTTGCACTTTGTATTAAAGATGAAGTAGCAGCACTAAAAGCTCCTGGAGTTACTCTAGTTACTAATAATGTATTCCCCCCATTCTGGAAATAATTATAAGCTGAAATAGATGTAAAATATGTATATTGGTTTGATCCACTCATAAAAGTACTACCAAAATTAGCTAAATACTCTGAGTAACTAGTTACTAATTTAGGAATATTTTGTTGACCCTTTACAGTTGGCCCAATAATTGCAGCTCCTGCTTGTATAGGACCTGCTGTTATTTGTGATTGGTCGTTTTCTCTTGCTAAAACACCCGGTGATATTAATACTTCTGCCATTTTTTATATTGTTTTATTTTGTTATAAATATTGTGTTTTTTTTTAAAAATTATTCTATTGGGGTAAATTCTCCTGTTTCTAAAGAAATATTTCCTTTACCATATTTTTTTTCTAAATCTAGAGCTATTTGTGATTCTTTTGATTGAATCTCTAATAATTCTTTTTCTAATTCTTTTTTTCTTCCATTAAGGTTCATTATAGCTATCTCAACATCTCCTACATTACCTACTAAAATTTGGAAATCTTCTCTTACTTTTTTAATATTTTCGATTTCTTCTTTATTTAAAACTTTTGCTTTTGACATTACTTTTATTTTTGATTAATTATTGTTTTTTATTATCAATTATACATATTAGTAAATGTATTAAAAATAAATATATTTTAATTACTCTTGTGAAGGAGATGGTGGTATTCTACGTGTATTAATTTTACTATTAGGTATTAATGTTGAAGGAGGATCTACATAATTTACATTACCTGTGTGTGGGATATTTGTTCTAATAGGTGGGGGTGGATCTATATCATTTATATTACTTACCATTTCACTATTAAAAGTAATAGATGATTTAGAATTATATTTTTTTATTGAAGATAAATCTTTTTGAAGAATATTAGGTACTATATACCCATACATTTTTATACTAAAAGTACTTTTAACTAATCTATCTTGATCAGATGGCATTTCAACGTTGGTAGCTACTGAATCTATCCTAGCTCTAAATTGGTATCTTTCAGGATTACCCCAATATGAATCAGATGCATAATTTATAGCTTCTACTATTCCATTCATCTGTTCTACATAATAAGTAGAAACAATACAATCATAATTTAAAGTTACATAATCAGGAACAACAACAGCATACATATCTTTTGTTGGCTTCCTATTATTCAAAATATTAAACTTATCATAAGTGTTTTTAGTGCTATAAGACTTTTCATATACTCTATAATTATTTGGAAAATTAGCATCTAATTTATTAGTAACATTTCTATTTTTTTCAATATTAGTTCTTTTAAAAGTAATTAAAGGCATCATTATTCTTCCTTTTCTATCTCTAAAATAGCCATCTTTTTGTATTTGATTCCATCTTTCAGAATCAGCATAAACAACTGGAACTTCAATTCTTTTACCATTTTGGACTACAGTAGGTTTAATTACATTATTAAAATAATATAATATAGTTTCATCAATATCATATAATCCAACTGTAAAGGGTTTTACAGTATCTCCCTTAAATGATGTTTGATTACTTCTATCAGTTCTTTGATATGCAGAATCATTAGGATTACCTATTTCCTTAGAATAAGGGGTATGCATTTCCTTACTTATCTCTTTTTGAGATTTAGGCACTACTTTTCTTCCTTTATTTGACATGTTTTATACTTGATATTAATCTTTCTTCTGATATTCCTACTCTATCTGCTGGGACATAATGTGTTTCTGCTATTATAGATACATCATAACCAAAATTTGCTAAATCTGAATTTCCATAAGGGTTATAATTATTATCATCTTGATTAGGATAATTTGGGTCTTTACCTACAAATAATTGATTATTAATTAAATTATATATTTCATAATATCCATTTTCATACCATATAATATCTCCTACTTCAGGAACAACTACTCCTATTTTACCTGATCCATTAGCTTCAACACCTGCTAAATCATCTCTTAAAAATTTAAATGTACGACCCCCTGCAAAATCAATACCTAAATCAGAATTAGGTGTACTTTGGTCTTGTCTATCAATTAAAGTATTAAGTAACATAGGAGCTTCGTAATATTTTTCTTCAGCTGCTTCTCCATAAATATTAACATTAGTTTCTTCTAATCTAAATTTATAAAGTGCACATTCTTGTACTATAACATCCCACATTAGTTCTCTACTAATGCCTCTAAACATACTTACATCTCTTGCTCCTCCAAATAATGCCATATTATCCTATATAAATTGGGTAAGGTACTGCTGCTTCAATTTTTTGTAATGATTCAGCTTCAGCTGCTTTGACTGCTAATAAATTACTTCTTGAAGTTTCATCAAAATATTCTCTTAATCTTGTAACTAATGCTTCTTTTTCAGATGTGGCTGCTGTTAATAAATCTGATTGATTTAATGTAGTTTCTGCCCCGGGAATTGGTACTTGTGTATATTTACCTCTAATATACCCTAAAATTTCTTTACATACAGCTAAAGTATAATCAAATATCCAACTTCTACCAATTGAATTAATTTCACAATAATCAGGATTACAATAATTAACATTTGAAACATTTGTTACATTATATTGTCCTTCAGGATATTTTGAAATTGGATTATTTCTTTCTGATAATTTTATATATTGTATATGCATACTTCCACTTCTTTGGGGTATAGGAAATATTCTTAAATTATTATTAATTAATTCAAATGAATATTGTGATCTACGAACTTGATCACTCATTTCTATAGCTTGAATTTTTTGCATATCAAAACTAAGAGGCATCATTACAAAATTAATCGCTGGTGAATAATTTCCCCACCCAAAAGTATCCATCATATTTACCATTCCTGTACCTGTACCTGCATAAGGATCGAAAAATTTAACAATTGCGGGAGTTGCTTCATAAAATATTCTTTTTACCTCAATAAAATCTTTATTATCTAATCCTAAAGATTCTGATGCCCATGTTTTTAAATCATAATCTTGTTGTCCCGCTGTAACTGGAACTGATCCTGTATACCAAGTTGTAGTTCCACCTGTACCTGCTTCTTCCCCATATTGCTCTGTATAGCGTACTACACTAGCAAAATTAGGAGTTATTAATTCATGGTTTAAATTTGAAGCTGTTGGGGATCCTTCAATTGATAGATAATTTTCTCTTACTTTATAAGCATATAATTCATTACCATAGGTAGTTACGGCATCTTCAAATGCTGCATAAAAATTTAAATCTTGTAATTCAACATCCATTATAGGATAACCTAATCTTCTAGAAACATATGTTACTACTTTATCAGCATCTACTTGAAAGTCAATTTGGTTATCATAAAATCCAAAAGGTGTATCTCCAGGAAAAAATGATGATGAACCAGGATAAATAGGGATTACAGCCATAATTTTAATTTTATTATAAATATGGAAAAAACTCGTTTAATCAACAATAATTTTAATACAATAATAATCTTTTCTATTGAAATATTTATGTTTCATAATTTTAATAGGAGGATTGACATTTACTTTAGTAAGTGTTAACTTACCATCTATATTTTTAGAATTATTTTCTGTTATATGTTTTAAATCTGGGTTGTAATAAGTTATTATTCCTTTGGGTCTTAAA
>Ga0209630_10000508_pt1 | contig 43881 bp, 48 predicted proteins | sample COG_01_FD_184745 | JGI IMG/M metagenome (GOLD analysis project Ga0209630, IMG submission 184745) | Pelagic Microbial community sample from North Sea - COGITO 998_met_01 (SPAdes) (version 2) | ecosystem: Environmental > Aquatic > Marine > Neritic zone/Coastal water | place: Helgoland, sampling...
TACACCATTTGCGACGTGGTAAAAGAAGTTGAAATGGTTTTATTTCCTCTTGCTTATAGCACACTAAAACAACAAGAGGCTATTAGCATCAACCAATAATGGCATCGGCTACAAATGACTTCGCTCAGCGTATGGCGCAAGTTCTCGTGGCTAACCCTGACGGACGAACTCGCCAACACAAGCAAGCCGTCAAGGACGTCTACGAGACCACCATCGCCTCGCTTATCGTCAAGCTTTCGACGGAAACCGCAAAGAACAAGGATATGCGCAGTCGTGTAGCACTCGCTAACACAGACGACGAGCCCACCCCATCGTGCTCCATCTGTATGGAAGATATGTGCGGTCGCGTCACTCTGGTGTGCGGGCACGAGATGTGCCCCGACTGCTTCGCACAGCACTCGCGCGTCAACAACACATGCCCGTTCTGTCGCAAAGAGTTCGCGCCTAAACCCAAGAAACAGAGTAAGATGCCTCTATATCAGCTTGATGGTATTGCTGAAACGTGGGCCGAGTATCTTACAACGCCCAACGCTCAAGAGGACACGGGCTATTTTAGACGCCATGCAGTTACGCTTATAAATAAAAACGATGGCACGCTAGCCGGTCGTCAAGCAGTAGAAACGCACATTCGATGGCTAATCACGGCAAACGGTAAAATCCTAATGCAAAAAGTTAAAGACTGGTATGACAACGATATCGCTTAAATGCGCAACAACACTATCGATTGTCATTCGCGCGATATGAGACGCAGTGAGTGTGAGAAAATGTGGAGAGGGGGAATATGTCTATAATGTAGATTTTTTTGCCAATACACTAAGTCCTTTTACTTTAAGATGTGTTTTCGGGTTACGCTCTGGGTTAAAAAAAGTTGAAACGATAAAATCCACAATATTGTATCAATATAATAAAACGAAACCATGAAATATCTTAAGACAATGAGCTATCAATGCGCTGAGTGTAGCGAGCTTATAATCAACGACGCTGTCAACTATAACGCGATGTATCTTTGTGGTGACGCACATGTATGTTCACCGACTTGTTCGCGAATAAGGTTAGGCAAAATAATATTAGTTGACCCAAAGTTAAACAACCCCATTGTCTGGCAAACATTACCACAGCGTGGGTTCGTGACAAACAAATTAAAGCGAACACAGTCACTGCCAAAAATAGATACAAATAATTTAATCATTAATATCGAATCACTCGAAACGATAGCTGAAAGTAGTATTAGTAGTTATCACACTAAAGAACACGATTACGGCTATGAAACATTCACATTTACAATAATTACATTAATAATAGAAGGTATAATAAACATTATTGACGTAATTATCAAATTATTTTATTAGGCATATTTTAATAGACATAGCGTATAAATGTATTTTCCAGCATATAAATTACGCGACTGGATACCATTAGAAAATTTAGACTGGGATTTTCTGTGTGATAATCCCCGTGCTATTTTTTTACTAGAAAATAATATGAAGCGTATCAACTGGATACGAATATCTGCGAACCCAAATGCTATAGGTCTAATAGAAAAAAATCCAGATAAAATAGCATGGGATTATCTATCTAAAAATCCATCTGCGATACATATACTTAAAAAAAATAGGAAAAAAATAGACTGGAAGGCGTTATCGAAGAACCCAGCCGCGATTTCACTAATAGAAAATAATATAAAACGAATTGATTGGTTATATCTCTCTAGTAATCCAGCTGCTATACACTTGCTCAAAGCAAATCCAACCAAGGTTGATTGGTATTTTATTCTTTCAAATCCAGCGGCGGTTCATATGATTGACAATATTATTAACCAATCAAACCCATATCTTACGTTAGATGACTCGTGGAACATCAAACATATCTACAATTTTCTATGTTATAATGAAAACGCAATATCATTAATTTCTAAAAACATAGATAAGATATGCTGGTCATCACTTTCTACTAATCCAAACGCCATTGAATTAATACGTGATAATATGGATAAAATAAGCTGGTCTGCTATCTCATTAAACCCATCGTGTATAGAAATCCTAGAACATAATAAAGATAAAATAGATTGGATTAACATTTCTCGCAATCCAGAAATATTCGTTCTGGATTGTGCCGAATTAAAGAAGCACGCCCGTCCTTTTGTTGAAGAATTAATGATGAAATGCTATCATCCTCTCCGTCTAGAGAGATATTTATGTAAATATAAATATGATATTGGGAACGATACATATGAAATAAATTGAATCATTATTAATGTTAATAAATACGTATATTAAATGACTACTTATACGAATCCAATGTGTATTTTCACTGGCGTTAGGTTTTGTAATAATAACGACGAGTCCTACATAAATTACGCACCATACAAACTACACGATTGGGTCGACGTTTCTAAACTGGACATTAAACTTCTCGCACAAAACCCATACGCAATAGATTACATTGATGTATTCATGAACAGCATACCAGACCTCGATATTTGGAGTAATCTCTCCAACAATCCAAATGGCACCAGAATCTTAGAGAAATATATCGATAAAATTAATTGGGATTCAATGTCTATGAACCCTAACGCAATAGACCTAATAGAGAAAAATCTGGACAAGGTAAATTGGAATATTTTATCAAGCAATAAATCCGCGGTTCACATACTAGAAAGAAATCCAGATAAAATAAACTGGATAAACATTTCAAACAATCCAAATGCCATTAGTATTATTGAAAAAAATCTAGATAAGATTGACTGGTTCTGGTTATCTGAAAATCCGAACGCTATACATATTCTTAAGGACAATATGGATAAGATTCACTGGCCGTCGCTATCAGTAAATCCTAACGCGATAGAAATACTCGTAAACAACATAGACAAAATAGATTGGGCGTGGTTATCTGGAAATGTCAATGCCATTCCAATTCTTGAAGATAATCTGGATAAAATAGCATGGTATAGACTGTCTACAAACATCAATGCTATTAATTTACTCAAGAATAATCAAGATAAAATTAATTGGGACTTGTTAACTATGAATCCTAATGCCGGCGAACTCTTAGAAAATAATCGCGATAAAATTAATTGGGAATGTATTAGTGAAAATCCGGCAATATTCAAATTAGATTACGATGCTATCAAAACCCGACTTATCTCCGTGATAGAAGAAGACCTTATGAAAGTATGTTATCATCCTGACCGTTTAGAGCGACATCTTTATAAATATAACTACGATATTGGTAGCGATGACAATTACGAATAGTCGGTTATTATACCTCTTCATTAACAGGTTCAACCTTATTATTTAAACTTTTAATTATAAAAACTCTTCTATACTTTTTCTTATGAAATTCGTCATATCCATCACACAATCGTTTAGGTTCCAGTTTATACCCAATAGTTTTTAAGGTCTGTCTTACAAGATTAAGTAACGGCCATTGTTGTGTTTTTTCTGCACCAGAATGTAGCGCGGTGTGTGACGACGAAGAAAACATTTTTTTAAGCTCGGGTATAAAAATACTCACCTCATAATATAGATTCTTGTTTAAAAGTCTCTCGCGCGGAATCTGGATACCATCAAGCTCGTCAATATTTTCACACGGAATTCCGCATTTATTAAAAAAATCTATTAGACGTTCCATTTACCATTATTATATATTAAATATTATGATTAAATACCCAATCCAGGTATTGTATATTCGTCCTTGTTATTTTTAACCCATTGTCCAATAATGTCCGGAGACTCCTTATTATTCATGATATCCTCATTTTTATATACATTATTGCTATCATCAATATAGTAATATATACCATTAATCTCCTCATACCAAACCTCTATTTTTTTGTGTTTTTCATCAGATGCTATATTTGTTACATTCATAACGCCATTTGGTGTCCCCTTCCTATGCGTCCCACAATATTTTTCATTTGCTTGTTGGCGGCGCGTGCATTGGTCACCATCTGCTCTACAAGCCTCACATCTATCGCACTGTGGAACTACATTTTTAACTCGTTTGCGTTTCTGAAAATCGTCTTGGGATAAAGTTACACTATCATAGTCGTATACGAATTTTAGAAACTCGCTCTTTTTCTGGTTATCTGTGAATATATTGTTAGTATCAATCCATTTCTGAATTTCACTCTTAAATACAACCTGTTGTTTATCTAGCTTATTTTTAATACGCTTTTCCATTTACATTATATACTGTAGGTTATTTATATTCAATTTTATATATAAATATTCTCCTACTTAAAGACAATTCGGATATATTTTTTCTTCGTTATGTGAATTGTCAGTTACAACTAATTTAATACTACTATTAAGAACATACATAACTTCATCTGTTGTAGCAGACATATCATTCTCTGTTGATTCCCTTTCTGATTCACTGGTATCACTTGTTTCGGTGGGTTCTTCTAAATTGTTGTCATTAATATCTTCAGAGCTGTCTACTGATTCTACCTCAGATTCTTCGGTGGGGGCTGGCTCTTCGGTGGGCGCGGGCTCTTCTGTGGGCGCGGGCTCTTCTGTGGGCGCGGACTCTTCTGTGGGGGCTGGCTCTTCGGTGGGCGCGAGCTCTTCGGCGGGCGCGGGCTCTTCGGTGGGCGCTGGCTCTTCGGTGGGCGCGGGCTCTTCGGCGGGAGCGGGCTCTTCGGCGGGAGCGGACTCTTCGGTGGGCGCGGGCTCTTCTGTGGGAGCGGGCTCTTCGGCGGGAGCGGGCTCTTCTGCTATATCAGACGCCGGTTTCTCTATACCATCGCTCGCTTCTATATGGTGTTTTTCAGAATCAGATACATAATAATTATCCTTTACAACCTCTATACTAGTATCGCTCTTACTCGTATCTATTGTAGAATTAGACGAGTTGGTGTATATAGGCTCCTCAATGTCACCACGACCATCATCCGATTTAGATATATTAGAGACAATCGTCGTCAATTCCTCATTAATATTATCACTATCGCTGGTGCCAACATATTTAAGAATACTTTCCTCATCGCTAATCTTTTGTTTATTAGTGTTACTATTTGATGTCCCAGAGGAATTAAGCTGTTTTATCATTATATCCTCATTTATAATTCCTATAATAAGTTTGGTCTTTATAGACAGACGAGTCAAATATTTCTTATGGTGCTGATGAAACACTTTAAGGTATCTTACAAACATCTTTATTTTTTCGCATAATAAAGCATTTGAGTATCGATATGAGTTGACTAAATTTCCTATATTAAGTCCCTGATTGGATTGCTGTGTATCGCTGGCTAACTCCGCGTCTTTAGCTATGCGGTATGACTCTAATTCAACAATCGTATTTGTAATATAGTCGTGTAATTCAATAACGTGAGCAAACCTATATATACGATATGGTTCTAGCACTTTATAAACTGGAAATTTTTTATTAATTAAAACCTTACTGCGAAGAGAATCATTAGTTATATCGCTCTCAATATATTTACGAATTAACACATATAGCTGATAATATTCACAATACATACGATTATTAATTTTCTTAAAGGTATTTATCATGTTATCGTAATCAGAGGTAATTAATTCGTTCTGAAAATGAAATGAGTCTATACCAAACATATACTCCGATTTACAATGTGCTTTTATCATATCCTCGTATACTTTATTTAGTGTATTAGATTTAGCCTTTATGGTATCAAATATGTTTTGGATGTCGCCGCGCAGATTTTTAATATTTTCAAAGCTATGTTTTAATTCTAAGGTATCTTTCATTAATATATAATTAGAAATTTTTATAAATTATATATTATATAATGGCTGTTGACACACCAATTGTTAATACATTTTCCGACGCAGTATCCGAATATGAAGAGCCCAGTGTATGGACGGAGCACCACGAGAATATTCTCATCGAATGGGCAGATAAAGCAACTTGTTTTAGGTGGCTTCACGCGAAATCACACATTGAATATTCCAAGGCAAATACATGGTTCACAATCCCAGTAATCGTAATGAGTACGCTTACGGGAACGGCAAATTTCGCACAGGACAGATTCCCCCCAGATATCAAACCCGCCATTTCATCGATTATAGGTACGGTTAATATCTTCGCCGGAATCCTAACTACCATCCAACAGTTCTTAAAAATAAGTGAATATAACGAGGCGCACCGTGTCAGTAGTATTTCGTGGGGAAAATTTTACAGAAATATAAAGGTTGAGCTCGCGAAAGATCCGAGGGAGCGCACCGATGTGAGACAATTAATTAAAACACAAAAGGAAGAATTTGACAGGTTAATGGAAACCAGTCCACCGATTTCAGAGAAAATTATTATACGGTTCAAGCGCGAATTTTGTGATGAAAATGGTCCGAATTATGATGCGGACCTTAAGAAACCCGAAATATGCGGCGCATTAGAAACGACAAAAAATAGTGTATTCAAGGAAAAGGAACAACTTTTAGATTCGGCTACTGCTGTATTATTTAAAGGAATTGCCAAAAATCTAGATTCGCGAAAACGCACCGACGTTGTAGAAGGGATAATTACTAATTTTTATACTGTTAAAAAACGATACCCTACACCCGACGAAGTAATGAACGAAATGGACAACCGGGGCAGTATTGAGTTAATTCAGAAAATACTAGATAGTAAAAATACCGAAACTACAAATCCTATTGATGGTGATGTTGTTTGAATTTATTGAACATCTAGATTTACCGCCCCCATAAATATCTCTCCCGAAGTAGATGGTAGAATCCAATAAAAAATAAACAACGCGATAAACCATATTAAATAGCTTCCATATACATCAAATCCAATGTTCAGGAAATTGAATGCGGTGGTAATTGCCATTACAAAACCAGTAATAACAAAAATAGACACGGCGAAATAGAACAGTTGCTGGGTTGTATTATCCATTATATACACTTACAATATATATTATTCAATAGTAATATCGTGTAACTTGGCTCTCACGACATTACTGGTATCTATACTATAATATGCTATTGGTATAGTCAGTTGGTTGCTTCGAATCACATATTGTGGTTCATCAATATTGGTAGTTTTGTCCAAAATAATTGTGTCAAAATTATCTACCCATAACTTATCGGTTTCTTTATAATTATCAAATCCCGAATACTCGTTGTTATCAGCTCCTGATTTTATTTTATCGAAGCCTGACTTTCTCTCGCCTTTACGTTTAACAGACATATTGGTGCTGCCAGAAAAAAATACAAATTTAACCAGACCACCATTATGATACTTACCATTATTATCTGTTATGGGATTCCCGTTAATATATCTCACTTTATAATCAGAACTCCAACAACCATACCTAATTCCTCTGCTATACGAACCTAAATAATAAAATGGACCCAACGAAGATTTATAGTTCCCCTTGTCTGCACCAAAAACTGATATGGCGGTAACCTTATTTATTGACTTTCCATAATATCCAGTTAATGGTGTTTCTAAATTATTATTATTTTTGTCAACCAGATATATTAATTCCGAGTTCTTTAAAAATAACTGTATTAAGCTATCATCAATATCATAATGTAATGATTTATGATGATTAATTATCTCTTCTACGGTTACAAACCATAGAAGATCTGATTTAGATTTATATGTGGCAAAATTATAAATTGTGTTAGTTTCAAAAAATAATATGTTACTCGCAAAATATCCCATATATTCTATAGATTTATGGTCATTGAACATTTTGTTCAACACACCTATACAATCGTTGCTCGGTGTATTAGAAGTATGAAATATCTCTGGTAATAATAATTTACTATCTTCGCGGTGAAGTAAAAATTCTAAAAAAGGTTTATTATTACTATTGTATGATATTGAATACAAACATATCTTCATAGTGTCGCCTATTTTTATTATTGGTTCTTTCGTAGTCAATATATCTAACCCTCCATAATTTACGTTTTCAGACATATAACCTAAATATATATATTATTTCTGGGGTTTATGTCTAACTCCCTCTTTAATTTTCACCTCTCTATTTTCAAGAACAAACTCGGCAACATCAGTTGAATCTATGTGCGGATTTTCTGCGAAATATGCCTCTAGACTATCAAGTAAATACTTCTTGCTTAGTGGCGCCTTAACTTTGTTTGCCGTATACATAAGTTTTCCACCAGCCATATCAAAACAGTCAATCTCATTATTTTTCATAACATCAACAAGTTTCTCCGACAACATTTTTTTTTGAATTCGTCTTGTTTTCAATTCGCTTTGTAATAGTTTCATTTCATCTTCTAACTTTATCCATTCTTTGATTGAACTCACCAATTCCTCTTTAGTTGTCATTATAATAATAGTTAAATTTAATTATTTTTATATTCTTTATCATCATTCTTTATCATCATTCTTTATCATGATTCTTTATCATTAACAGAATCTTTTGATATGACAACCTCTTTCGCAATGCTCTTAATAATCTTGTTATCACCCTTGGTGTCTTCACAATCAGTCAAAGACTTTACCATTTTAATATAATTATTGGTTCCGTCTTCCGTCTTGTTCCACTCTGGGTGCTTATCCTCCCATTCCTTAATTTTATCTATCTGTCTCTTGGCTAAATTTGTGAGAGCATTTTTCATTATGGTCTTATCCTCCGTATCCTTTTCCCAGGCATCATTATCCTTAACATATAGAATCTCGCGCTTGTAGTCACTGCAATGAATAGGGCGCTTATGTAAATCCAGTTGTTTTAACCCTCGTATAAATATATTAGCAATACCATTAACATAACCATGCTGTCTTGTATTGTCTAGGTCAATTAATTCTAAATTTAATGTATCGATAAATTCCGTCAAATTAATAGCGTCTTTACATTGTTCGTTTAGAAAGACATTGAGATTGAATTTGTTATTTATGGTTGTATTACCAATTTTAGGAATCATATCTTTTACCATCTCGCGCATCTCGTGATTTTCCATAAGCATATTTTGATTCTGTGATACTAATAACGATACCATGGACCGCAAATCCTCCTTTTCTTTATCCCCGGCCGAGGATTTACAATTTCTCTCATGTCGGTTGAAACTTTGAACGTGTTTATATTGCTTGCCACAACCACACGTATATACAGGCGCATATATTTTTGAGCCGTTTGAGCATTGTGACCTATTATGTTTCTTCGTTAAACAGTGCTGTTTAAATAAAAATATTTTGTTACACGAATAGGAGCAAGGTTCGCAAATATATTTATGAGGTTTGTTACCATCGCTATTATAGCATATTTTAGCCGGCATATATGCTTATATAATGCTCATAAAAATATGCTTAAATCTGTTTTTTTCAAGGTTTTTTCCCGGGTTTAGTGCCTTTTTTTCAGCTTACCAACCACTCCCCTACATAAATATATGAAAATATCTGGTTTATACTACATAACTGAAATTTTTAAAAAAATTTTTTTTTTTTTCAATTCTCAAATGAAAATATCGAAAATGGACATTTATTTTTGTCCATTTTGGGAAAATACAAATGAGAATTGAAAAAAAAAAAAATTAATTTTTTAATATTATCCTAATTACTAATTCTTTCTTATTTCCGGATATTTTCATATTTCTAGCACGCAATTGCTCACGCAACTCAACCATATTGGTTGAATCGTATAATTCCTGCATTTTATCGGTCCATTCTATAGATTCTAGCTTGGTTGTTTTATTTTTACTATTCCAGTGTTTTTCACATAGTTTTCCGTGTTCGCTAGCGAATCCCGCATTTCCGCATGTGCTACCTTTATTTTTACCAGATTTGAATTTCCAACAGCATTCCATATGAGGAAGTGTATATTTCGTAGGTATAGTAACCCCTATTATTTTACGTGATGTTGCAATGCACGGGACATACGGTAGAATATTCGCTGTTTTTTGCCTACAATAAGGGCATTTAATTTCGTTCATTCGCAATTTAGTTACTTCATTCGGGTTATACCTTGTTTTTTGGTTAACAACCTCACGAAATATCGCATCATAATTAAACTTGTGATTACATTTTAGAGTGATATAATTATCAACTAGTGGTTTATTTGTAATAAGGCACGTATTTACATCATTATCTTCTTCTTCTGAATCGTCAGATTTCATTAATTCTTCGTAAAAATTAATACTAGCATCAAGTGTGTAGTTCATTAGTATTATTTATATTATGTCTTTATATATATTAATGGCATCTAAAAAAGAGTGGGGTAATATTGTTTGGTTTTTATTTCATACACTGTCCTATAAACTAAATAACGACGCGCATATCAGTAAACTGTTAGAACAAATTTTTTCAATATGTCAGAACTTACCTTGCGAGGATTGTGCAAGTCACGCATCCAGTATATTAAAGACTGTTAATGTTAGTAACATCAAAACACGAAGCGATTTAATCAAATTAATGCTGGATTTTCACAACATTATAAACAAACGGTTGGGTAAGGCCGAATATACTATAGAACAACATAACGAACAATATTCACGAGCAATAACAGGAAAAATAGTATCACAATTTATAATTATAATGAAACATAATAATTATACTGAAAAGGGAATGTTGCACTCTTTTAAAAAGAAACAATGTACACAGAGTTTCATAAAGTATATTAACGAGAATAAAGAGAATTACCAACCTTGATAATTATCCCATTGTGGCGACAATCTCTCCAGATTTAGTATTTCTACATTTGAACTTTTGCTTGCTTGGTTTGCTACAAAAAGGTTTATTACTTTGAAACTCTTCAAAATATAATAGTTGTTCTAATCCGCTAGATTTAAATAGACCATACCATACCAGTCCCATAGATCCGCCCAGCACCATTCCAAGAATAGCACCCATTGTGCTAGTGCAGCTATTTTGCACCTTGGTAATCATATCTATACCGAGTATAACAAGTAGTGTAGTCAATAGATATATATTCATTTGATTATTGTAATACATGGGCATGAATAAATAAACAATGGTAAACGCCAGATATAGACTGCTTGACGACGGGTCTGTGTGCTGCGTCCACGGTCCCTCTAGTAAATTACACATGGCTGGTGGGATTATTTTCTCATTTCCACCCCACGCAAACCCAATCATGTAACTAATGAATGTCGCCAACAACACTCCTGATAAATACATTATACCTTTTAGATTCAAATTAAAGAGTGATAGCATGACTAAAAAAAAGGTTAATAATACTGGTGATAACGTAGATGTTAATTGTAGCATATTAGAAATTGTAAGTTGAATGGCCATATATATATAATACATATAAATAATCATTATAGCATACTTGATAATAGATTTAAAACCAACTACATAAATATACCTATGGGTATTCCCAGTTATTTTTCGCACATTGTTCGTAAACACAGGAGCATATTAGTTAAATACGAGTCATCTCGAATGGCTATCCATAATTTATATATGGATTGCAATTCATTAATTTACGATTCAATATACGAATATGAGAAGACAGAGACGCCATCGCAGACAATCGCGGAAATAGAGATTACAATAATTAAAATGGTGTGCGAAAAAATAATACATTATATAACCTTGTTATCACCACAGAATAATGTATTCATCGCATTTGATGGAGTTGCGCCGATTGCTAAATTAGAACAGCAAAAAAATAGGAGATACAAGTCATGGCTAGAAAAAGATTTGCGCGAGAAAATGGGAATTAATACTAGCAGTAAATTTGACACCGTAGCCATAACACCCGGGACCGAATTTATGAATAAACTAAATAAAGCAATAAATAAGAGATTTGCGGAACCGAGTAAGTATAGTCTTAAAAAATTAATTGTTTCTACATCGGATGAGCCAGGTGAAGGTGAACACAAGCTATATAAATACATTCGTGACAACACAGAAGAACACAAAGATTACACAACCGTAATATATGGACTGGATGCTGATTTAATAATGTTGACACTCAATCATTTACACATAGCAGATTCAATGTTCCTATTTCGCGAGACACCACATTTCATTAAAAGTCTAGACAAGAGCCTTAATCCAAATAGCGATTATTTGATGGATATTCCCAAATTTGCGACGGCGCTTTCATACGACCTAAATGACAATCGTAAACCCGAAACGTCACAAAAACTGAACAGAATATTCGACTATATATTATTGTGTTTTTTTATGGGAAACGACTTTCTACCTCATTTTCCGGCATTGAATATCCGAACTACCGGAATTGACCGAATAATGGATGCGTATAAGAGTGTGGTAGGAAATACAAACGAAAATCTGACGGAGGGGGGGTCGATAAAATGGAAAAATCTGAGAAAGGTGATAATGCTATTAGCGTCCTCGGAAGAGAAACTAATTCACGAAGAGTATCAAATTAGAGAAAAGCAATCGCGTGGAACGAGAAATAGATGCTCAGAGATGGAGGACCGGCTTACATCGATACCAATGTTAGATAGAAGTGTTGAATTATATATCAATCCACACGAGACAGGGTGGGAGAAGCGTTATTATCAGCGATTATTTGACATTAAAATAGACGATGCTCGTCGCAAGGAGATTTGTGTGAATTATTTAGAGGGTTTAGAGTGGACACTTAAATACTACACGACGGGTTGCTCTGACTGGCGATGGACGTATAAATATAATTATCCTCCGCTGCTTAAGGATTTGGTTAAATATATGCCGGCTTTTGACGTAGATTTTATACGGCATTCTACGCCGGCGCCAGTTGCTCCGCTGGTTCAATTGAGTTATGTAATCCCTCGCAAAAGTCTGTATTTGCTACCGGATAAATTAAGAGAACAGCTCCTGAATAAGCATAGCGATAGTTATAGCGAAGATTATGAAATAGAGTGGGCCTATTGTAGGTATTTCTGGGAATCGCACGTTAAATTTCACGATACAGATATTGGGACACTGGAGTCGCTAGTTGAATCGTTATAAATACATATAAACAATAATCAGTATAGTATATAAATGGCAACGCGTGAAATAGTAACCGAACTAGATGTCGCTGGTTTTCAAACTTTATTTAAAAATATTGGAAATAATATCATTATTCTTAAATTCACAGCTACGTGGTGTAAGCCTTGTAAGAAAATAAAACCGCTAGTTGATGAGTGGTTCCAAAAGCTCCCCAAGAACGTTGTAATTGTAGAGTTAGACATTGACGATACGGTTGACTTGTACGCGACTCTTAAAAGTAAGAAAATGGTAAACGGTATTCCGGTTCTTCTTGCATACTATGAACCGTCTGCGCGCGAAGCAGCACACTGGTTTATTCCGTCGGATTCGATTACTGGCGCAGATGAACCTAAAGTAAATGAGTTTTTTAATAGAATTCAGATAAAAGCAGCAACAATGTAGTTAAAAACGCCTTTTAAAAACATCAATATTATGTATATAATGGATAGTATTGATTTAAATTTAGATAATTATGAGCTTACCGATTTACTAACACTATTTAATCTACAGTATGATTTTACAGAGAGCGATCTTAAAAATGCCAAAAAAATAGTGTTGAAAACACACCCAGACAAGAGCAATCTCCCTAAAGAATATTTCCTCTTCTTTTCAAAGGCATATAAAATTATATATTCGATATACGAGTTTAGAGTAAAAGGTAAGGGTTCTACAGAGTATATGTTAGACGAATCAACCGACGTTGAAATTTTTAAAAAACTTACAGGCAAGAAGGATTTTAACAAAGTATTTAACGAGTTATTTGATAAATGTAACGTTAGAACCGCTGAAACTGATACGGGGTATGGAGAGTGGTTGCGGTCTGACGAGGACATGGACAACACCGTAACCACAAAGGAGAATATGCACGATACGTTTCGAAAGAAGAAAACCGTGGCGAGAGACGCAATAGTAAATCAATCAATCCAGGAAACCGGATATAACACGTATACGGATTTGCTTGGAAACGCACCAGATAATTACAGTTCCGACTTGTTTAGCTCATTGGGATACGAAGATTTGCGAAACGCACACCGCGAGAATGTTATACCCGTCACAGAAAAAGATATCAAACAAACCTTTAAAAATCAAGAGGAGCTCAGAATATATAGAGAGAGTCAAAAGATTATTCCGAACTCGCTATCAGAATCAAAAGAGATGCTACATAAACAAAAACAGCAGGAAATAAAACAGGATACCCAGCGCGCATACACGCTCGCGAAACAGGACGAATTATACAAGGATATAAACGCTAATTTTATGTCCAATTTATATAAACTGACATAGTATAATCCAGAATATTTATCTTAAATAATAATAATCTTAAATAATAATATATGATGAAACGAATAAATTTATTATTTATGTTTGTTGTTTTATCTCTGGTGGGAATCGTTTACAACGAGTTCAAGCGTAAATATTTAGATAATGACGATAATAACCAATATAAATTGGTAAAGAAATATTTACTCAACGACACCGATATGTTGCTCAACAAGCTTCCCGATAGCAAACTTCCAATCATTTGGATTCACTCCAAATATGAAGTCAATGCTCGCAACTGGAGCGATTTTTACTCGAGAAATTCCACCGATTTAAACCAACCATATAAGGAGTTGACGATTAAGTCAATAATTGACAAATGTGGTAATGATTTTAATATATGTCTAATAAACGACCATTCGTTTTCAGAATTAATCCCAAATTGGAACATTGATATTAACAAGACGGCAGACCCAATCAAACAGAACATACGAGAGCTCGCTCTTGCGAAGCTGTTAGATGTATACGGAGGTATGTTGTTGCCGGATTCATTCGTATGCTTAGATAGTCTTAAATACATATACGAAACTGGTGTTTCGAATCAGGCTATGTTCGTGGGAGAATTGTTAGGAACGACCAATATTAACACCCCCGAGTGTAAGATGAAAGGACGCGCCGAATATTATCCGAGCACCAAATTAATGGGGTGTGAAAAAGATTGCGACTCTATGAAATGCTATATTAATATGCTGGAGACTATAATCTCTCAAGACTCGACAGCCGAGTCGATATTTACAGGCGAGATTCAGATGTGGTTGAATGAGAAAGTGAAGCAAAAGCGAATAAATATCATAACGTCCGAATATTTGGGTGGACGTGATAATAATGGAAAGCTGATAACGATTGACCAGCTTATGGGAAGCAGCTTCATCGAGTTCCATGACTCTATGTTGGGTATTTACATTCCAGACAGTGAATTATTACTAAGGTCTAAATACTCCTGGCTGTCAAGAATGTCCTCGCAACAGGTGCTAGAGAGCAACAACGTGCTAGGAAAATACTTAGTGGTGGCATCGGGTATTTCGGTGAGTATATAGTAGACTGGTTCATATATTGATTTAATATATACGGGCTTGTTTATATATACTATGTCATTAACATTACATATCTGTCTGATTATCGTGATAAACTGATTGAATGTTGTTACATTATCGATGTATTTGCTCTTTGATTCGTGATAATAGTCATGCATTTCACAGCAGAATGGCGCCAGTAAATTTTTGTATTTTAATTTTTTGTATGCCACTTTAGATAAAACAAAGTATTTTGACTTGTTAATTGTCTCCTCTTCGCAAAATTCTTTTAAAAAATTATAAAATCTCTCATTGGAAATTTTATATTTAAATAACTGTTCGGACATTCTAAATAAATATAGAAATTAAATTATTTGTAAATAACGCAAGTTCGATTTCATCTTCGTGAATATTGTAAAAATACGTTATATATTTACATATAAGTTTAATAATCTTATATTTTTCGTCTTCTGTCAGGTTATTAGTAATCTTAACAAATAGAAAGTAGTTATCGAGAATATCCATTACCGAATAACCCTTATCAAACAGTTTATACAATATAGGTATAGCATTATGAAGGTTCTTTTCATTTTTACATATATTGGTGTATTTTTCAAAATCCCGAAAGCTAATGTTAGTACAGACACTAATAGCGATATCTAGTGTTATTGTTTTGGACAATAACTTGAATTTTTCTAAATAGTTTATTAATATTCTAACGGAATTATTGGAAATGGAAAGAATAAAATCCTCGGCTTCTGATTCAACAACAATATTTTCTATTTTACATATTCGCTTCAGTATTTTTGATAAATTACCCGCATGTAGTGCTTTTATTTTAATGGTGCTCATGCGCGACTGTATGCTTTCTATTACTTTGTTAGTATTAGCACACGAGGCGATGAAATGAACATTGTGGCTGTATTTATCTATAAAATTGCGAAACACTTGTTGACTTTGCTCATTAATGACATCCAGGTCGTCAAGAATAATTATCTTCTTCTTCCCAGGAATATTCGTGGATGTTTGGCAGAATGTTTTCACTTCGCTCCGATAATATGATATGCCCTGGTCTTTCAACGTGTTGATATACATAACATTTTCTTTATACTCCATATTATCATAGTAGTCGCGAACTATGGCGGATATAAGAGAGGTTTTGCCACAACCACTGTTCCCGACAAACAATATATTAAGATTATCCATTTTAATAAGTATTTGTATTAGCTCTAGTAATTTGGCATCCATCTCAAAATCCTGTAAAAACATCGGTTGATATTTATAAATAAAGGGAAGGTCCATTTTATCTAATTCGTAAATTATTATTTAAGTTTATGTATGTATGATATAATAATGTCTGATTCAAAGGGATACTACTCCAGATTAGGATTACAATCAGACGCAAAATTTGATGAAATTAAACGCGCATACCGAAGATTGTCGCTAGAGACGCACCCGGATAGGAACGGGAATAGCGAGGAGTCTAGTAACAAGTTCAAGGAAATAAACGAGGCATACGAGGTTTTGGGCGACGAACAAAAGCGAAAACAATATGATATGGGTGGTTTAGGTGGTTTGTTTGGTATGGATGAAAACGCCGCCAATATGAATCCTGAGGATATCCTTCGTGATTTATTCGGCGGCGGTTTATTTAATGGGATGCCTACACAGTTCGAGACGAACAACTCGCAAACACATTTTTTTCATATGGGCGGTGGAATGCCAAATATTAATATCAGAACCGCAATGCAGAAGCCTAAGCCAATATTGAAACATATCAAAATACCAATGGAGGCGGCTTATGCCGGATGTAATGTTCCTCTGGAGGTTGACCGATGGATTATGCACGGAAATATAAAGAGTCCGGAGACGGAAGTCCTTTATGTAAAGATACCGCCGGGTATTGACGAGAACGAAATAATTATTCTGCGCGAGAAGGGAAATGCTATCAGCGACGCCAATAAGGGAGATGTTAAAATATTTGTCAAGATTGAAAATAAAACCGATTATACGCGCAATGGTCTAGACCTAATATATTGTAAAACCATCACATTAAAGGAGGCGCTTTGTGGATTTGAGTTTACGTTGAAATATGTAGATGGACGAAACTTTCAAATAAATAATAATGAGGGAAACATAATAACTCCTGGTTACAGGAAGTTAATACCTAAAATGGGAATGAAGCGCGATGAAAATGTCGGCAACCTAGTAATAGATTTCACCGTCATATTTCCCGAATCGCTCACGCCCGAACAGGTAAAAAGTATTAAAGACAACTTATAGTAATTCAATTGTAATTGTTAAACAATGGACGTGTATAAAATTATAAAAGAATAATATAAATGGACAGGTTTAGTGCGAAAGGATTCGGTATTTCTAGTGGTATTTCAACGATGATGGGACTGTTAGTGGGGTTTTATGCGACAAACGCGAGCAAAATGGTAATATTGAGTGCGTTATTGTCTTTAATTATAAGCGACCCAATAAGCGACAGTTATGGCATATATATCTCCCTCGTGGGTAGCAATCCCGAACTTGCGAACAAATATTTTCTGGAAATTTTTATTTATAAATTATTAATTCAACTATGGTTTTTTTTGATAATGTTGCTCACCCCATTGAAACTAGGATTCATGCTATCTTTTATAACAGGGACGATGTTAATTATAGTTGATTATGTTACACGTTTTAAGGATACTGTCAGCGTAATTTCTGAACTAGTTAAAATGAGCGTCCTAATTTTCATAATATTTGTGGCTAATAATATATTAAAATTCTACAATGTTTTAATAGATAATTTCTGAACTAGTTAAAATGAGCGTCCTAATTTTCATAATATTTGTGGCTAATAATATATTAAAATTCTACAATGTTTTAATAGATAATTAGTTAACTATAATAAATCATATATATTTATCAAAACATATATATATATATGACTTCAATTAAGAACGGTTCGAGAAGCGAAACTAATGGGTGGATTAGAATTAATATAAGAGGCGGACCATATGATAGAGGATATGCGAATGGTTATCTGGTTTCTGCCGAAATAAAAGACGCTTTCAGAATTTTAGATTTCAGCCTTATGGACACATATGGTTTTAGTCGCGAATTCTTCTCCGAGGTAATTAGCGAATTATATGGCACTAAAATTAAAAACAATTACCCCGAATATTACGAGGAGATGCGCGGAATTAAGGAGGGCGCAAATGCGCGTGGCGCGAAGATATCTATGGATGACATTATAATGTGGAATTGTAATTACAGCATTCCATACATTGCCGACTATATACCGGGGCTCGTTGTTAATAACGAGAAGCTCAATAAAAAGTTCGGACATATGTTTGTGGGCGATAAAACTAGCGAGGTAAAGACGATTGACTATGGTATGAAGATGGATAAATGTACTGGGTTTATCGCGGTAGGTGATTTTACCAAGGATGGAAAAATTGTTTGTGCCCACAACACGTTTGATTTTTTTGTAGAAGCGCAATTCTGTAATATTGTCGTGGAGGTGAAGCCGACCAAGGGACATTCGTTCATAATGCAGTCGCCGCCTGGCCACATTGCGAGTGGCACCGATTATTTCGTAAATAGCAATGGATTAATCTGTACTGAGACGACGCTCGGTGGGTTCAATGTATTTGAGCTCAACGATCCAATCTGCTGCCGCATCCGTAATGTGGTTCAATATGCGAATTCGCTGGACGACTGTGTCGATATGCTGACAAAGAACAATGGTGGTGATTACGCGAACTCTTGGTTGTTCGGCGATACTAAGACGAATACAATTATGCGCGTGGAGTTAGGTCTCAAGTATGTAAAGGTCGAGAAGAAGAAAAACGGATACTTTGTTGGATTTAACGGAGCGACTGATGATAGAATCAGAAACATAGAGTGTAAAAATACCGGATTTGACGACATAAGACGTCATCAGGGAGCGAGACGGGTTCGCCTTACACAATTGATGAAGGAGCATAAGGGAAAGATTGATATCGATATTGGTCAGCGAATTCTAGCAGACCACTACGACGTTTATCTTAACCGTGTTAATCCTAGTTCGAGAACGTGCTGTAGTCATTATGAGATGGACAATCGCGAATACATGTCTCAGGCAGACCGACCGAAGCCGTTCCAGCCTCTTGGTGCGATTGACGGTATTGTAACCGACACAACTCTTGCTAAGAAAATGGGCTTTTCGGGACGGTGGGGCTCGTCGTGCGGTGCCGCGTTCATCGCGAAAGACTTTTTGAAGGCGCACCCCCAATGGGACCACCTAGAGCCGTATATGCCCGACAGGCTCTCACAGCCGTGGACAATATTCACTGGTAAGCGCGGAAAACAAAAGCGGAGTAGAAATAAGAGCGGCAAGATTGGCAATAACTCGACCAGACGCAAACGGTGAAGAGGATAGTTAGAGAGTTAAAATGCTATTTTTTCCCTTGTATTATATATAAATGAAAGGCGGTTTATATAAAAGGCAAATAATTATGTTTATCGTAATGGTTATTATTGGTATGCTGTTCAATCCTATGAACGTATTAGCATATAGGTTGTCGGACCTATACATATCACAAACGCTATTCTATGGTGGGTTATTAATGGCGTCGAATATGATATGGGGTCATGAGTTAGTTCATTACTTATCTATGGGACATATTAATATATTGGTTTTCTGTATTGGAATTGTTTTATCTATTTGTATATCGGCTTTATTGCGTCAGCAGCTATTGGTTGACGATACCCAATGGTTAAGAAGGATGATACCGCACCATTCTACGGCGTTGACCACTTCTCATAAAATATATAACAAAACAAATAATCCCGAATTAAAACAATTAGCGAAAGAAATAATAGAAACACAGGAAAAGGAAATCCGATTAATGAAATCAATGTTATAAATTCGGTTCGTATGTATTTAAATCGCTGCTTTAATTCTGTAAACGGTATAAATATGTCTACCGATATAATATAATGAATCGCCAGTTTAAGATGGTTATTGGTGTGGTAGTTATAATTATTGGAGTTGTGTGTAAAACATTATTTATGTAATAATAATTTAATATAATATAAATATAATTGTAATCATATTTAGTATATGACTACAATAAAGCGCATTAACGCGGATTTAAATGAGATGATAAAAACGCCACCAGCGAATTGTTCTGCTGGTCCGATGGCGGATAATATTCACGAATGGCAGGCAACGATAACTGGCCCCGAAGGAAGTCCATACCATAATGGCGTGTTTTATCTAAAGATTATATTTCCAATAGATTATCCATTTAAACCACCGAAGATTTCATTTTTAACCAAGATATATCACTGTAATGTTAGTAGCAATGGCTCCATTTGTCTAGACATACTAAAAGAACAGTGGAGTCCTGCGCTCTCGATAAGCACTGTATTGCTGAGCATATGTTCGTTAATGACCGACCCTAATCCAGAGGATCCGCTGGTGTGTAGCATTGCCGATTTATTAAAACACAATAAAAATAAACACGATGAAACAGCACGCGCGCTTACTTTAAAATATGCCACCGACAATTTAACTAATTCTTTTAGTGGGGATGGTGCTGTCCACAATGTATAGCGAATTTTCCGTTACGATAATGTATTCGGTCTCAACTTTGAAAATCTTAGAAATAGGCGAAGTGTACTCGTCCTCGCTCTTCACAAGAAGCTTCTCTCCATCCTCCTTAACACCAATGAGGACGTTTTTGTCGTGCGAGTTAGTCCAGTAGTCCATCATAATAGGTCTGTCTTCGACGATAGCGATTTTAACGGCGTGCTGAAGGCACTGATTGCTCGGCGCAGAGTAATTTGTCTCAGAAGTCATTTATATAGGTATTTTATTTTAACGCTTTAAATACTTATATAAACAAAAATATGTAATTGGAGGTATATCAAGACAATCCATTATTTGGGTCCCTTACTATTTCTTAATTAGTATAGTTTTCTTCCGACTTGTTTTTTTGACAATAGGTTTGCTAGTTAGCACTCCGTCCACATTTGGAATGTGAATCTCGTTAAACTCGGTTTCTAGCATAGTTCTTACGAACAAGTAGATTTTATGAAGAATATCCTCGGTGCATTTACCTACGATTAATACGCTGCCTGTCCTAAATATCATGAACGATACTTTTTTGAATTCGTTTGCGATTGGTTTTTTACCAGTTTGAATCGTAATAGTTGAATCATAATAAAACTCGCACTGAATACCAGGATACGAGCAGGGGTCGTATGAACTATTAATGTTATATTTAGATTTAATGATATCAAATAGTCGTTCACGGTCAATAAAATATCCACATTTGAAATTAGAATTTATTAAAACGGTTTCGGTCTTCTTATTGTCGTATGTAAGCTGCGTAGAAAGGTATGGTTTGATGGTATTGATTAAAATATCTAGCGTTTTAATTAGCAAGTCATCATTCTGAATACCGGGAATTTCTAGTTTTCCAGTGTTAAATATTTTAACATGAATCTCTTTGAATGTATTATTATACTTTACCCGAATTATCAAGACGAAACAGTTATAAAACGCCCCCTTCTTTTTACATCGGTAGCTAATAATGTCTTTTTTTGACAATCCTACGCTGATTTTTCTCACGTCCTTATATTTAATCCGCCCGTCCTCATTAACAATCCGCTGAATAATATGCTCTTCAACGTATGTATGTCTCGTTCTTTCATTGGCGATTTTTTTCTGAAGCGTGTTGAAATCTGTCTCCGAATGCGAATTTAGTTTCATCTGTTTTTTAATGATTCCCTCCACAGGGACGTGATAATCATTTACGGGAATCTCCCAGAAAACGTTGTTAATATCGATACATTGAGATAGGTAGGAGATTTTTGTTTTCGTAGAGATGTATAGGTCGGAGCATTTCGGAGCATTTTGCGGTGTGGTGGTATCCATATCTTTTTGCGTAACGTCATACGTTCCGTCACAAAAATCACTCCATGCTGCGTTAATGTCCATCATTCTATTATAGTTGTTTATATATTCTTTAAGTATATCTAATTCAATTATTTAGTATATTCCTAAAATCCCATTTAGAGAACTATGAAGACGTTATACTCATTCTGATAATATTTCGCGCATTCTACAAATGAAGTATGTGATTAAGTAGCGATTGTCATTGCTAGATATGTGTATGATGAACTCCATACATTTTAGCAGTTCTGCGTTAATATACTTAATCTCGTATCTGATAATATAGTTCAAGTAGTCTTTGATAAGATTCTTTTCGTCTATATTATAGGTTCCAATTATACCGTCTATATATGTGGTAATATTGTTGGTGTTTGACTCTGGATTCAAAAACATTTTCGTTAATTCTCTCCATATCTTATTATCAATAACGTTTTGAGATATTTTTATGTTGTGATTTGACTGCATATAATTTATCATACTTCTAATATCGGATTTGTATAGTTGTTGAATTGAAATCAGCATATTATCGCTGAAATTAAGGTTCTCTCGGTCGTTTATATTTTTCAGGAATTTAATGATGTCTTTTTGTGGAAGTTGATTAAACCGAAGTCTCATAAACTCGTTCTGTAGGGATTCGTCAATTCTTGTTATATAATTACATATGAGACAAAAACGAACATTGTTATTAATGCTTCTTAGAAGATATTTTAATGCCTGTTGAGCATTTTTAGTCATATAATCGACCTCGTCTAATATGACAAGTTTAGTTCCGGATACGAAGAGATTTTTGGAGTTGACGAATTGATTGATTTGATTGCGAATAATATCAATACCGCGTTCATCTGATGCGTTAAGATGAATAGTTAGACTTTTGTTGTTTTGATTCTGTTTGCTGTGGAATTTGTTTACAAGATTTATAATGGTCGTGGTTTTTCCGGTTCCTGGTGGCCCATACAATAGCAGATTTGGAAAACTATTAGAGTTAAGAATATTATGTAGAATGTTTTTATTAATATCATCGAGAACTATATCGTCAAAATTGGTAGGTCTATATTTTTCGACCCATGGTTTTTGGGAATCATTCATATTATACAATAATTATCATGTATTTAATATAAAAATGAAATAGAAATATAATGCGTGGAAAAATACATATGAACGACTGTGGATATCTAGAAATGTTTGTTGGTCCTATGTGGTCGGGAAAGACAAGCGAACTATTAAAAATACACAAACGATATACTTTTTGTGAAGCACCAATAGTTTCAATAAATTATATAAGTGATACGAGATACGGGGAAAATATTATATCTTCACACGACAATATAGCGATTCCTTGTAAATCTGTTAAATTTCTGAGTGAATTTTCGGATATTCAATACGGGTGCTCGTCACCAGAGTTCGCGCAGGCGTCTATCATTTTGATAAACGAAGCCCAGTTTTTCGAGGATATTGTTGGTTGGGTGAGGTGTGCTGTGGAGAGATTCCATAAAAAAATATATCTTTGTGGCTTGGATGGAGATTATAAACGCGAAAAATTCGGGGATCTTCTGGAGCTGATTCCATTTTGTGATAAAATAACGAAACTACACTCCATTTGTGGTGTATGTAAAAGTAAAGATGCTATATTTACGAACCGCGTGGGTTCCGAGCTGGAACAAGAGCTCATTGGAACTATGGAATATATACCGGTATGTAGAAGTTGCTACCAAAATTCATAATTGATTTATAACAATTATTAAAAGTATTTAAATTAAAATAACTAGGATATGAATATGACTATTAAAACTGATGAAGTAAAGGTTCCGAAGAAGCGTGGTAGAAAACCGAAGGGTGGTAAAGTTATCCAGAAGCCTGAAAACCCCACAGACGTCATTGTTCCTGAGCCAAATATTATTTTACATTTAAAATGTGGAGAAAAGGATCTTCAAACTAAAAATGTCGGAAAGGAAAACGTTGATTCATTTCAATTCGATACTAACCCAGACCTACCATATCATGTTATTAACAATAAAAAGAAGAAGGCGCTTGTTAATGAGGACGGCGACGAACAAAAGAATATCTGGAAAAAACTAAATGAGCTCGCCGTGAATCTCCATACCAACAATATATCGGATAAGCGGTCGGCTTGTTTTTGGTGCACGTGCGATTTCGACAACCCACCTATCTATATTCCAAAATACGAATTGAATAATACGTACCATTGTTATGGGTGTTTTTGTAGCCCAGAATGTTCAGTCTCTTATTTGTTCAATGAACATATTGATGTCTCAACGCGCGTAGAGAGATATAGTTTGTTAAACCATCTGTATTGTAAAATATACGATTACAACAAAAATATTAAACCGGCACCGAACCCACATTATTTGTTAGACAAGTTTTATGGTAATCTTACCATTCAAGAATACAGAAAATTGCTAAAAAATGAGCGTCTTCTACTCATCGTAGATAAACCGTTGACCCGAATCCTACCCGAATTACACGAAGACAATGACGATTTTCTTCTGAACCAACAGTCCATCCCCTCATCTACAAAATTTACGCTGCGTAAAAGTAAGCCACCTACGAAGAAGGAGATATTGACCGAAAATTTCAATATTAAGTCGTGATTCAATAAATTATAACTAAACAATTTATTGAATATTTATTTACTCTTCTTCTTCTTCAATATGCGCATTTACCTTACTTACCATATTTTCCTTAGCTGTCTCCTTTCTGCGCATATATTCTGCGCGCAATAGAGCTCTGGCCTCCTCTTGCTCTTTATTTCTTCTGTAGTTCCACGAGGCGTTGTCCATCATTCCGCGTATCTCTCCATAAATTTGTTGGTTTGCGCTTGTCACAACTTTTTCATTCCTATTTTCTTTTGGTTTTTGGTCGGGGTTCATAAATTCTCGAACAACCGCCATGACATCGTAGTTATGGTTTACTAATTCTGTCTCAGCCTTTTCCTCACTATAATCTGTCTGTCTCATTACCACATTTCGCATATTTATTTTATGATGAACAGGAATGTCATTTGGAGCGGGCTTATTAGCTTGAGCCATATACTTTAGAATATATAATTATTTAAATGATATTAAACGAATATTATATCTTAATATAGATGGACAGTGATTTGAGTATTGATGCGATTGTTACTGCGCTTCATTTGAGTCTTGAAGAAACACTTAAAGTATCGCTAGGACCTTTTGTTGATAAATTCAACTCGTCTCGCGAACAATTTAATGTTGTTTCTGATTTATTGAAGCAACTTCCCGAATACAAGGAAATTATTAAGCATAATGATATGCTTATGAAAGAGAACCGAGTTCTTAAACAGTATATTCAAAAGCACTGTAGAGATAATAACCGTATTAAACTAAAAATTAACGAGATTGATAACACAAGCGACGATGAAGAGTCAATGTATTCGCTAGATAATCACACCGGAGATAACATTACGGATATTGCGTCTGTGGAGGAGGCGGTTGTAGAGGAAGAAGAAGAGGAAGAAGAGGTTGTAGAAGAGGCGGTTGTAGAAGAGGTTGTAGAAGAGGCGGTTGTAGAAGAGGAGGAAGAGGCGGTTGTAGAAGAGGAAGTCGAAGAGGAAGAAGTCGATGTAGAGGAGGAGGAGGAAGAGGAAGAGGAGGAAGAGGAGGAAGAGGAGGAAGAGGAAGAGGAAGAGGAGGAGGAAGAGGAAGAGGAAGAGCTCGATGTTGAGAAGGAAGAGGATGCGGTAGAAGACGTGGTCATAGATGAAGACGATGAAATTAGCAATAACGACGTATCGCAGGCACCGAGGTCGGTTGTTAACAAGGAAGAGGAAGAGGAAGAGGAAGAGGAAGAGGAAGAGGAAGAGGAAGAGGAAGGTGAATTGTTTGAGATTGAAATCGATGGGAAAGATTATTTCACGGATGATGATGATAATGGAAATATCTACGGAAAAATAAGCGAAGATGAACCAACAGATGACGCCATCGGTGTATTTAAGGACGGAGTCCCTTCATTTTTTTAATATGAATAAAATATACATTAATATTATATGATTCTTGATAAATTATGCACACCCGCTATTTTATATATAGGCTTCACGTTAACACATATAGTTGTCGATATATTTCATAAGTTATACAACACGGCCATATTAAAATTTTTATTAATGATAATATTCACAACCATGTTGGATTTATTATGTAAATCTGGTTTAACGATACTATCGTGGATTATTGTATTTATGCCATTTATATTACTAACAACAATAACTGTATTACTGCTATTTACACTTGGTCTTTCGCCAGATTATGGATTTTTAAAATATAAATTTGCCAATAATGACGAAACTGTTTCGGACAACGTAATCGCAGAGGATGTTACCGTGAACGAGTCTTCGCCGAGCAATTTGACAACGAATGTAACTGTTGAGAATATGTATAATATGTAATTCATTTAAATAATAATTAAGAGTAAAATTATGAATTATTCTCTTAATTTTGTCGCTTTTATATTGTTCTGGATTAATTGTTTGAACAAGGAAACCCAGAACATTGTCATGTCTAAGATTGCGTGGTTATCGAAAAAAGATCCCCGAATTGCGAGTTTATTTCAGTATATATTCTGGTGGGTTATGAAAACTACCACGGTCGCAAGGAAAAAATATGAACTCATATCCAACAATATAAACGACCACATTATAGAGCCGTTATGTTTGTTTTGGTTCGAGGAACAAGAAACACAGGACGTGTTATTTATTAAAGATGGTAAAATAGTTGATAGAGAGGTGTTTATGTATGTCAAAAATAGTAAATCCAAATCGGATATGATTCTCTATGAGTGGACAATGCCACAGGAGAGCAAGTATGATAATTCAATTATGAGGTTCAATACTATTTCGGAAGTTTCGGATAAATTCAAGATGAGCAAGGTTAGCTTTCTCGCCGTAGAACTCCTTGTTAAAATGGATAAGGATAATGAATGTAAATATTCTATTGATTTCAAAAAGGATAATTACTATATTGATAATAATATTCTATTCGACCAAATTTTTATTAAATATTGGTGTAGAGAAAAGCTAGCCATTAAATTAGACGTAGCCGACTATTATGAAGTTAGTTTTTTTGACAACAATATGACGCATCACACAATTAAGCCCAACCAATACATTTTAATCGGAACAGACGATTTTGACGTTGTGGATTTATAATTTAACTTTTTGTTTAAATGATATGTAAATGATATAAAAAATATATTTCCATATCATATATAATGGAGAAATCCATGGTATGTACTGTGGACGCTTCTGTCAATAATGATACTTCAACTTTTCATAAACTAAAGGATAGTTGGACATTATGGGCACATCTTCCACATGATACCGAATGGAATCTTAATAGTTATAAGGAAATAATGTCATTTAACACTATAGAAGAGGCTCTAACTTTATATGAAACCCTTCCCGATAAGATGATAAAAAATTGTATGTTATTTTTAATGAGAAAGGGAATAACACCCATATGGGAGGACGAAAAAAATAGAAAAGGGGGGTGTTTTTCATATAAAATACCAAATCGCCTCATTGTAAACACCTGGAAACAATCGTCATATGCTTTAATAGGCGAAACGTTTACGGACGACGCCGGGCTGCGACGCGACATCAATGGAATGACAATTTCTCCAAAGAAGAACTTTTGTATTATTAAAATATGGATTGCGAGTTGTAACAATCAAAATCCAGATAAAATCAACAGTGTGGCGGGTATTAATTCGCAGGGCTGTTTATTCAAAAAACATATTCCAGAATATTAATAATCTATAAAATTATTATTAATAGTCTAATTTTTAAGAGGGGAGAGGTGCGAGACATAATTTAATCTCTCCAAGCGACGCCACATTATACTTAACGACCAATGGAAGGTCGTTTTCCAAATATATTTCTATAGAGCTACATAAGTTTGTGCACTTGATAAAGTAGCTCAGATTTTTCAAGGAGAACTCGCCCTGTATAATTTTGCTGTTATCCTGTTTGATGATATACTCCATACTGCCGTCCGATTCGGCTCTTCGCACTTCTGCTTGAGCGAACCCACCACTACATTTGAATATCAACTCGGCCCCCTCTGCGGTGGCTACTGACTTAATCTCAATCTTATCGGATATACACGATAAATCTCTAATTATCTTCTGAAAATCAGAGGAGGGGAGATTTAATACGGATGAGAACTTGACGTCAGGAACCTCCAATTCGTCAGTTTCGGGCTCAATTAGTCGCAGTTTCTGTATCTTTTGTTGTTTAATATCACCGTTTTCGAATTTCAGACCTAAAAACTGAACGATTCCGTCGGTATAGTCATCCTCCTCGATATAAATAGTAAGAGTGTCATCATTATCAATAGTGTTGATAAGCTTGAAAAGATGGAACATATTGACACCGATTACGATTTTAGGCTGAGAGCACTCATAGTGTTCAAAATTTTTAGCTTGTAATGATAAATGCGCGAGGATAGTATGCGATTTATCCATGTTTATAATTTTAATTCCTTCGGGTGTGAATGAAATGTTAGTCTCCAATAAAATATCCTTAAGCGCGGTCATCAGTGTTCTGAATGGTGCTATCTGTACTGTTTGTATCTGTAATATATTCTTACTGGTGCCTATTTGTTCTGGAGATAAAGAGGACATATAACTATTTATGTTTATAAAGCCTTTAAATACTTATGAATAATAGAAAATTAAACGCATAAAGTATAAAATTAAAAAGTATAAAATTAAAAAGTATAAAATTAAAAAGTATAAAATTAAAAAGTATAAAATTAAAAAGTATAAAATTAAAAAGTATAAAATTAAAAAGTATAAAATTAAAAAGTATAAAATTAAAAAGTATAAAATTAAAAAGTATAAAATTAAAAAGTATAAAATTAAAAAGTATAAAATAATACCGACAGGTATGTTAAATGGAAACTATGCACAAGACAATAGATGCCTTGTTTGATAAATATTCAGAAAATGAATATGTAATGGGTCGCCTAGAGAATTATGTGGTAGTTATGCTACCCAACCTTCTTGAAAATGCTGATAAAAACAATAATGAACGACACAAACGCAAGCACGACTTATCCTGTAACAGCACCGATTATATTAATAAATTTATGCTAACAAATAAGTATTATTATTGTTGCCAGAATGAGCTATTTATCTTATATGATGGTAAACACTTCATCTCTTGTAGCGAGGATGATATTCAATATAAAATCCTATCTGAGATAACGAACGACCGAGACTTGGTTCCGTGGAAGCACAAAATCAAAATCGGAATAATTAAGCTGATTAAAGAGCGAAGTCCATTGAATGCGATACCGGAGTCAGCAACCATTCAGTTCGTTATTAATCTTTTTTTCCCTACTATATTTGCCTCACGCAACCATGTTAAATATTTTCTAACTGTTATAGGAGATATATTGGGTGGTAAAACCACAAATATCTACATTGCGTCTGCTTGTCTTAAAAAAATAATAAATGAACTCCATCAACAGAATAACACCTATTTCGAGAATGTTAATTTAACACATAATATCAAATATAAATACCATTTATATGACTTTAATAAATGCCGATTGTTGTATATTAATAAACAAATTAACCATTTTGATATTCCGTTAGACTTCTCAAAATACGTGGTTGACATATTATGTGTCGCAGCACACTATTCATCGCGATACACCTCTTCAGACCTCTTTCTAAATCAGTGTAATGAGAAAATGATAGTAGATCATTGCTTATTCTTAAAACAAAACCCCGTAGATACGATAGTGGACAACTTCATTGATAAATACATAGAATGTTGTAATAAGAGCAGAATAACAAATAAAAATATGCTATTCGTCTGGAAAAAATATCTTAACGAACAAAATTTGCCCAATATATTATTACACGATACACTATTAGATACACTTAAGAAACGAATAGAATTTAATGAAGAGGGCGAATATTTTGTAGGGGTTACGAGCATCATACTCCCAGTTGTTGCGGAGTTCATTAACTTTTGGGACTGTAATATTAGCGAAAATATTAACACCGAATACGAGATTGATGAAATATCGGTATTATTTAAAAAATGGACATCTAAAAAATTCAATGATATAGAAGACGCCTTAATTCTGGAGCTAATTCGTCATCTATATGTAAATATTGATGGAAATATTCATATAGATGAGGATAAATATATTGTAAATATTAAATGCGACTTGTGGGATAAATCGCAGGAAGTAATTGACTCACTAACATTCTTCAAAGACGAATATAGTCAGGAGATTACGGAAGAGACGAGCTATAATATTAAATCGTTGTCGGATGCATACGCGTTTTATGTGTTATACAAAAAGGGAGGATTGATAATAAGTAAGCGGTATTTTGATAAAGTTGCTAAAGATACAATTAAGAACTATATAGATTCTGATGATTTAATAAAAAATAGCTGGTTTATTTAACGTTTTTTAGTCTTGTTGCTTTTGCGCTTGCGCGTTTTACCATCCTTTTTGATGTAGCCAAACGACCCCTTCTTGGTGAAGTAGCCGTGCTTCTCTAATCGTTTTTCGTTTTTGGCCGTCTTGTGTTTCTTGAGCGATACAATACGTCCATTCTTGTTCATTAGGAGGTCCTTCTTCTGAAGACCACCGGCGGTCTTGAACGCGGTGCCATGAAAGACGGAGGCGCGCGACCCGATGTATTGGCTGAACTTTTTCCCCTGAACAACGTATACTCCGTCCGAGTTCTTTGTTATTTTTTTAACCATTATATAATTTTGTAAGAAAATATTTTATATTAAATAAGATATTAGCTATTGTAATTAAAATTTATTGCGCGGTGGGGCTCCGTATCCGCTTGGAGCACCAGATGCGCTACCATATTCATTTACTTCTCTAGCCACGTTAATCGTTTTTTTGCGCGAATTGCGCACGATGTTTACATACATTGATACTTGCGTCTCCGTCCATACGGTTTTTTTTGGAGGCAATACTTTGACTGGGCAGGTCCCGTCGCTACACTTCTTTTCGTTAATACGCGCTGGAATATACGAGGAATACGACATATATATTGTTAATTTTAAAATTGAAAGAGTATAGAGATATTTTAATTTCTATAAACACCATGAACTCGTCGGCAAGTTTAGCTAAAACATACCAGAAGAAAACCGATAAGCAGCATGTATTGGACAACCCTGATACGTATACTGGCTCTATGACCAAGACGGAATATGACACCTACGTCTTTGATGCCGATACGAACACTATCAAGCCTAAACAAATTAACATTATTCCAGGACTATACAAGCTATTCGATGAAGGAATTGTTAACAGTCGCGATCATTATGTTCGGATGTGTCAGTCGATGGCGGACTGTAAGGCAAATACCATTCCCGTTACCTATATTAGCGTGTCTATTAGTGACGATGGTGTTATTACTATTCGCAACGACGGTAATGGTATCGACGTGGCAAAACACCCCGAACACAATCTGTGGATTCCCGAGATGATTTTCGGACACCTTCGGACGTCAACCAACTACGACAAAAGCGAGCAGAAGATTGTCGGGGGTAAGAATGGGTTCGGGTTCAAACTGGTTCTCATTTGGTCGGAGTGGGGAACAATCGAAACCGTCGATCACGTTCGTGGAAAAAAATACAAACAAACCTTCAAGGATAATCTAAATATTATTGAGACACCTACGATTACTTCGTGTAAGGTGAAACCGTATACGGAGGTTGTATTCAAGCCCGATTACAAACGCCTTGGCATTGACGGATTGTCAAAGGATATGCTCGAGCTTTTCAAGCGGCGCGTATATGATATTACTGCGGTGACTGATAAGAAAATCAAGGTGAAATACAACGGCGAACCGATTCCCACCAACAACTTCCAACAGTATGTTGACCTTTATATTGGTAAGGCGGGCGAGACGAAGCGAATCTATGAGTGTGCGAACGAGCGCTGGGAATACGCAGTATGTATGGCACCCAGTGAGGAGTTTACACAGGTTTCCTTTGTAAATGGGATTTTCACGGGTAAGGGTGGCAAGCACGTTGATTATTTGCTAAATCAGCTCGTGCGCAAGTTGACCGCGTATATCAAGAAGAAGAAGAAGGTAGACGTGAAGTCGAGCACCATCAAAGAGCAGATTATGTTATTCGTCCGGTGCGACATTAATAATCCGTGTTTTGATAGCCAGACAAAGGATTATATGAATACTCCGTCCAGCAGCTTTGGTTCCTCGTGCGATATTAGCGATAAGTTCGTCGATAAGGTTGCGAAGATGGGCGTTATGGACAATGCGTGTGCTCTTACAGAGGTTAAGGAGAATAAAGCCGCGAAGAAAACCGACGGGTGTAAGACCAAAAGTATTCGCGGAATTCCGAAGTTGATTGACGCGAATCACGCCGGAACGGCCAAGAGCAACGATTGTACGATTATATTCTGCGAGGGTGATTCGGCAAAGGCCGGAATCGTCTCTGGGCTGAGCACGGAGGACCGTAACACAATCGGTGTATATCCTATGCGAGGTAAGCTGTTTAACGTCCGCGGCGAGACACAAAAGCGTATCTTAGACAATAAGGAAATACATGAAATCAAGCAGATTCTCGGTATTGAGACCGGAAAGGAGTATACGCTAGAGACCGTGAAAAGCCGTTTGCGCTACGGCAAATTGCTATTTATGACGGACCAGGACCTGGACGGGAGTCATATTAAGGGTCTTGGTATTAATCTGTTTGATTCGGAGTGGGCGTCGCTTCTTGACATTAAGGGGTTCATCGGATTTATGAATACCCCAATTCTTAAGGCAAAGAAGGGTCTGAATGAACTGAAGTTTTACAACGACGGTGAGTGGGCTAATTGGTGTAGCAACAACGATTCAAAGGGGTGGAAGGTAAAGTATTACAAGGGATTGGGCACTTCTACTAGCAAGGAGTTTAAGCAGTATTTCGCCGAGAAGAAAATCGTTAATTTTGTGAAAACTGGCGATGAATGTATCAATTCAATAGATATGGTATTTAATAAACAGCGCGCAGATGACCGAAAGACGTGGCTAGAGAATTACGACCGCGAGTTGTATTTGGATACGAACAAGGAGGATATTACGTATTTGGAGTTTATTCAGCGCGAGATGATTCACTTCTCCAAATATGACTGTGACCGGTCAATTCCCAACATCGTCGACGGACTTAAAACCAGTCTCAGGAAGATTCTATATACGGCATTCAAGCGTCGTCTCACGTCAGAGATTAAGGTCGCTCAATTCAGCGGTTCGGTATCTGAAATTAGCTGTTATCACCATGGCGAAAGCAGTCTCAACGGAGCGATTGTTGGTATGGCGCAGAATTTCGTTGGTTCAAACAACATAAATCTACTATCGCCAAATGGACAGTTCGGGACGAGGCTTCAGGGTGGTAGCGACTCGGCGTCGGAGAGGTATATCCACACGAATCTCTGTAAGATAACGCGTCTTATATTTCCCGAAGCGGATGATGCCGTCCTCAAGTATCTAGACGACGATGGTACTCCAGTGGAGCCGATTTATTATGCGCCGATTATTCCGATGGTTCTTGTCAATGGCAGCAAGGGAATTGGAACCGGATTTAGCACGGATATTATGTGCTACAACCCTGTGGACATTATTTCGTATATCAGAGGGTCGCTTAACAATACCGATAAACCCATTCTTAAACCATACTACGAGGGGTTTAACGGGACTATTAGTCAAATCAGCGATGCGAAATGGCTTATTAAGGGGTGTTATGAGGTGGTGAGCAACAAGGAGGTTCGTGTTACGGAGCTTCCTGTTGGGTCGTGGACCGACGATTATAAAAAATACATCGAGGACCTTATTGATGGAGGTGGAGGAGATGCAAAGAAGAAGACCAAGAAGGAGATTTATGTTAAGGACTACACCGATATGAGCACCGATGTAAGCGTTGACATTACCATTGTATTCGCTGCGGGCAAAATCGCAGAACTTCGCGATAAATCTCTGGATAATGGATGTAATGCGCTTGAGAAATTGCTGAAATTGTATACGACGAGGACGACTACAAATATGCACATGTTCGACGAGAATGAGAAGCTTCGCAAGTATGAAACGGCGAGTGAAATCGCGGACCATTACATTGGCGTGCGGCTGAATAAATACGTGGAGCGCAAGAAATACCAGCTTGAAAATCTGGAGAAGGAGGCTAAACTAATATCAAACAAGGCGCGTTTTATTAGCGAGATTCTCAAAGACACAATCGACTTGAGGCGCAAGACGAAGGAAACTGTCGTCGCACTGCTAACAAAGCACGAATATGATACTATGGAGGACGATGCCGATTACAAGTATCTGGTTAAAATGCCGATGGACAGTGTTACCGAGGAGAATTATGATAGGCTGATTAAGGAACAGGCTGCTAAGCTATGCGAACTCAAAACACTAACAGGTAAAACGGAGAGTACGATCTGGGGTGAGGAGTTAGATAAGTTGGAGGAAGGATACAACTTATTTAAGAAGAGTAAAGAGAAGGCTGTTGTCAAACTAAAGCTTAAGAAAAAGAAATAGATTAGAACCACTGATGTTGTCTTAGCTGTTTGTTCTTCGTCGTCATTATAGGATTGCTCATTGGTGTGGCGATATTGGTAATATCGCGTTTATATTTCATATAACTCTCTGCCGAGTTGTAGACCTGTGGAACTGCGTATTGTAATACTAGTAAATTTAATTTTTTAATCATAGCAGCATTATTGCCTTGGTCCCTCGAGTTCTCTACAAATATACTGTTCATTATCATCTTTAATTGGTCAGTATTCTGTCTACCTACGTTTAACTGGTTGTTAGACGCGCGACGAACGCCATTTTGAATTTCAACCTGAAGCGCCTCGATATTTGATTCGCTGAAGAAATCACCGTGCAATGTGTTCGTATTGTTGTAAGTCTCCTTGGTGAGCGCATCTCTAAAGGAGACCGTATGGTCAATGGGGATTCTGTCGCTCAAGGTAAATACCGCGGTTTTATTTGGCCCGGTAATATTAATATTGTTTTTTTGGTAGTTCATTATAATACTTTAACAGAAAAAATTATATACTATTATTTTATATAATGTTTTATTCTATGAATTTTCAGTCAATCGTAATGATGGTTGCCACTATATTATTAATATTATCATTAACATTAATAGGTATATCATTATCCAATTTAAATAGCGAGGTTAAATATCCTCCATTAATTTCAGACTGTCCCGATTACTGGACCGTAGAGAAGACTGTTAATAGTAATGGAAATACCGATTTCAAATGCATTAATGCGAAGAGTCTCGGGACAAATGGTAATAATTGTAAAGAATATGATAATTCCCTATCGATTTACAAGGGTACTGGTGGGCTATGTCAGAAGAAAAAGTGGGCAAACGAGTGTAATATTACATGGGATGGTGTCACAAACAATCCGGATTCTGATAAAGATTGTTGGTGAATTATATATTTATACAATTAATATTAATAGTATTAATATATGTTACATTATGAATGCTTACCGGAAGATATACTACATAACATATATTTATATATCCCCTACAGAGAAAGAGCGCTTGTAAGTAGAGAGAATTACTCTATTCACCATACAATGTTCTATGAATACGATACATACCGAACTGGCGATAGCTATGTAAGATTTCTAATACGTAACGATTTATCTATTCCATTTGAAAAGGTTTATCGTAGTAACTATAATAGATGGTTAAAACGAAAAAAATACCTCTATAAAAATGTGATTTACAAGAACTATATTGAGTTTATCAAGTTCTATATGATTGAAAATACTTCTGGGAAATGTATGACGTTTATTCACGAACATTCGTTCCCCAAAAAACAACATAAAAGAAGTTTCTTACCTAATTTAAATAGTAAATGGACACTTTAGATTTCAATAAGATACTTGACCGAGAAATATTGGCAGAAAAAATACGCGCCACGCTGGTCGACTTTGAGAAAAACAAGCACGACTTAACTAGGAAGCGAGGAATGTATATTTATGGTTCGCCTGGTTGTGGTAAAACAACGTTTGTTAAAAACCTTATAAAAAGTATGGACTATGATATCGTATTATATGATGCTGGCGATATTCGCAATAAAATGGTAATAGATAACATTACAAAGAATAATATGTCAGATCGAAATGTAATTAGTCTTTTTAATAAAAAAACAAAACAGATAGCGATTATTATGGACGAGATAGATGGAATGAATAATGGGGATAAGGGTGGAATTAATTCACTTATTAAACAGATACGTCCAAAAAAAACGAAAAAACAAAAGGAAGAAGAGTCTACAAACACGCCTATTATATGTATTAGCAACTATCATGTCGATAAAAAGATAAAAGAGCTCATGAAGGTTTGTAATGTATTCGAATTATCTCCACCAACAGACAAACAAATTAATTCCATCATTAACTCTTGTATGCCGAATATCGACGAAACGCTAAATATTAATATAAAGGAGTTCATTAAAAGCGATTTGAGAAAACTGAGGACGCTATACGACATCTACGTAAATCATCAGAGCATTCTTAAAAACGAGATAATTAAAAACATACTGAAGCCCAAATCGTATAACGAAGATACAAAAACAATAACTAAGAAGTTAATTAACAATGCGTATTCACTCAACGAACATCAGCTGGTAATGAACGAAACAGACAGAACAATAGTTGGGTTACTTTGGCACGAGAACATTGTGGATATGTTGGCGTCAATTCCGAAGGAGACAGCATTTCCGCTATACGAGAGATTTCTAGATAATATATGCTTCGCGGATTATATAGACAGAATAACATTTCAAAAACAGATATGGCAGTTCAATGAGATGAGTTCCTTGGTGAAAACATTTGAAAACAACAGAATATATCGTAAACACGCCGTGATCAACTTTGAACCCGAGGAGGTAAGATTTACCAAAGTATTAACTAAATATAGTACAGAATACAATAACTCGATATTTATCCAAGAAATATGTCAATCTCTTGGTATGGACATTAAAGATGTATTCGCATTTTTCATACAACTTAAGCATAATAACACAGACGATGATATATATAATATATTGGAACCATATGAAATCAACAAATTAGATATGAAACGAGTATATAAATATTTGGACAATTATACAAATATTAATACTTGAATTTAGTTATGGCTGTGGTCAGTTTATCTGATTAATCTGTGCCATCAATTTTTTTTCGTCGTGTTCTATTATATTGAGACTAATATTATCACGTCTAGTATGGTGTAGCAGTGATTGACTTTTTAGATTACCTATTATTTCGTCGCGTTGTTTTATCTCTCCGACAAGAGAGTTGATGTTTGTCTGTTGGTCTCGCAATAATTTAATAATATCGTCATTTGACAATTCCTTTGAGGTGCCATCCTTATTTTGAATGACTATTTTTCCGCCCATCTTGGCGGCCAACTCTTGGAATCGGTTCTCGGCGTCTTTTCGCCGCCGCTCCTCAATCTCTATAATCTGTGTCAAAACATCTGGCTTCATCGTAGGTCGTCCGGGTTCGTAATCTTTTAGTAATATGTCAATTTCGTTCATATAAAAATTGCGCATTTCATCATCCTTTATAAATTCTTTAACCTCTTTGTCGGTCTGTTTGACAAGGTCGGGGTGTGGATTCTCTAGCAATTTGCGCTTGTCAAATGTATTGTGTTCGTGTGAAAACACTAATATAGTTTTGTATGGGTCCAATTGGACAAACGGAACAGTGTAATTTTTCAAGAACTGCTTTTCTTCGGCGATGGCTGCTTTATCGTCATAGCTGCTCGTCTCTAAGAGTTTTCGTTTGAATGCGAATGTCCCCGCAGTCGCGTGATTAGGTCCATATGGTCCGAATTTGTAGACACTGCTATTATGTTTGAAATAGATGAATATCTCGCTGCTTCCACTACATAGTGCGTCGGGATGCGACAGTAACGTTTCCACTGCGTGCGAAACACGTTCAACGGGGTAGTAATCATCATCGTCCATGTAAACTAGTATTTCGCCCTTTGATTTCTTATGCATTAAGTTTCTCTTCTCTCCCAACGACATTTTTGTCGAATAATCAAAGTATTTAACGTATGGTAGATGTGATACGAGGTCCTTTATCTTATCAGTTCCGTCATCAATAATAATCCATTCCATTTTCTCCTTTGGATAGTCCTGGTTTTCTATACACTTAATAATATATGGAATAAATGGCCTTCTATTGAATGTAGGTGTACAAATACTGACGAACGGTTTTTCGACAGGGTTCATTGCTATTATATAATTTGTTCTTTTATATAATAATTACCGTTTAATAATATCAATAAAATTACTGATTTTTAGAACCGTGTATAGCATTATACACACCTCGTCTAAATTTATTCATCTGTACTAATATGTAACCAACAACAATCATTGTCATTCCAGACAATATTGCGTTGTTAAGATATTGTTTCGCAAAGACGAATATAAAAAACCCATATAGAATACCCAACGAATCTTTAATATCGTGCATAGCCTCCATAGCACCCATAAAATTAAATAAGACCGGGCCAAATGGTGGTACAAACGTTAGAATGAACTGAATCGTCATGGCTATTGCCACAAATGACCCTACCAAAGATAATATGGCCATGTCAACTACCGAGAAAAGTGCGTGCCATACCATTCCAAGCTTATAAACCCATTCCCATCTTATTTGGAGTATACTCATTAAATAGAATGATGCCACGATTATTCCAACAAATCCACCCGCCACGATTTTAACATCACTATTAACCAACGACATTAATAATCCTGGACCAAAAATGAAAACACCCAAAATAAGTAACGATATTAACAGTTTTATCCCCCCCGTACAATAGTGCATTCCTTTAAAAATATACTGTAGTATGGCTCTCCAAAAAATATAGGTAGCTGCGATAGTTCTTATTATCCACATTTTTTTTTTCTTTAAATCGAAGAATGTATTCGGTCGATCGGAATAATCACCAAACACCTCCTCTGTGTATGGCCATCGTCCACGATTACCATCTTTTCCGGTCGGCGGAATATTAAACTTGCTCAAACTCACGCCACCGGCTTTTACACTGTTGGCGTCTGTGCCTGTTTCATAAGGACCAAAGTCACCAGAGTTTTTACCAACAAATAGAGCATAATTAAGTTCATCTGGTATGGGAAAATATGTTCCTAACGATTCCTCATCACCGTCGCCGGTTGGGTCATATGTTCCTGACGATTTCTCCTGATCGTCGCCGGTTGGGTCATTAGGAATAAGGCGTGAATAATATATAAAATTTGCTCCAACAGCTCCGATTATTAATACACCTATTATAGAAACACCACACCCCATAAAGAATTTCTTCCATTCGTTGGGTTTCTTTGACTCGCCTTTTAAATTTTTACCCTTACTTTTAAATAAATTTATATAGAAATCAAAGTTGAATATTTTATTACTATCTAAATCGTCTTCTATCTCATTAAATTCGTCCTTTGTTTTACCCATATAATATATTATACCTATATATATTTACTAAACAATCATAAAATATTTATCTCTTATTAATTTATAATATGCATTTTAAAACTAAACTGATGATTTTATCCATAATAGTAATTGCGGCTTGTATGCTACAACTTATACTACATAAAGGCGTATATGAGGGTTTTACACAATTTAGCTCTGACGAAAACAAATTATCATTCAATCAGTTCGATAGAAAATATAACAGTACTAATGATTGTAAGGCAAATGATACAGAATTTGATATTGGTCAATATGTAGAAGTATATGTAAGTGATGATGAAAAAGCAAAGCTTGTTTCAGATGAAAATATTGATGAAACAAAATTTGATGAATTAATAGATTATGATAAAAAGTGGACGTCCGGTAAAGTTATTACTAATAACTTGAATATATATTCAATTGAACTGGAAGACAAGACGGTTATTACTGATGTGAAAAGGGATAGAATTAAAAATCACCATCAAAACGCGTGTAAGGTGTGTGGAAACAACGACAATGAGTGTAGCCAAGATTGTATAGACCCGATTAATGTAGGGGGGGATTGTTTACCTATAAAAACCGGTAAAAATGGAAATGGCGAGGATATTTTATATCAGATTTGTCCCCGAATATGTAGAAATGATAATGTAAATGTAATTGATTTGGCTTGTGGAACCGATAATTGCTGTCGCGGATGTGGTTTTTCGGTATTTGAGGTTAGTGATAATATAGTGATTGGCAAGGATAATAAAGAGACGTCTGGTGTCATTAATAAATTAACCCAAATTCCATACACTCAAGCCAATTATACAGTCGACCCTGATTATAATTACGCTGACGAAATGGCAAAGGAAACGAAGCGCAAGGAAGATGCGTTGGCTGCTATGATGAGTTCGTCTGGAACCGCAACGTCGGCTTCGTCTGGAACCGCAACGTCGGCTTCGTCTGGAACCGCAGCGTCGGCTTCGTCTGGAACCGCAGCGTCGGCTTCTGTCGCAGCACAAGATACCGAAAAACAAGAAACCAGTAACGTGGTAAACGCTCTAACAGATACCGAAAATTGCTGGCTAGGTCCAACAGGACACGATGCCTTTATGTATTGTGGTCCTGCTCCATTTTCATTTTAGCTAAATATATAAACCTATAAGAGGGTTATTTATCTAGCATACGATAGTGCTGCGTTGCCGGAAGAGAAGGTAAGAACATTGTATCTCTCTTCCATTACAGTCAAATCATAAGTGTAATCAAATATACTATCGCGCGTTTTATCAATACCTATCATATTGCCGCTCGCATCACAGACGATATCAACCTGCGACGATGGATCCAGCGGTGGTGTCATTATTCCCAACTCAAATTGAATCTTATTAAACTTGCTCATATTAATAGCACCACTTGGTTGAAAATCTGCGACATTGTTATTGAGACAAAAGTTGTAACAGTATAGTCCATCCGGACCATTTCCATTGGTTCGCGTATACTTTTCGACATAATTGAATATACCCGCATCCATTGTATTCTCGCGATACTTTCCGTCTAATAATAATCCCCATGTTTCCATAATATCCTTTTGGTTTTCTGGATAATATTTACCAGAAATCATTATTGACGATGGATATTGTTGTATATTATTATTATTATCAGAATCAAAGTCATATTCAGGAGTTAAATATTCTGATACGGTACTCCAATCAGCATCATCATAGTCCAATTTGTCGACATTGGTATTATTCGCGGTCTCTACATTATATGGAAGGAAATCATAAGGCCAATTAGTATAATTTGACCACTGATTGCGTTCGGCAATGTCGCTTCGCTGTAAAAACCACATCCAACTAGAAACCATACCTCTAGTTTCAATGTCAATTATATTGGAACTGGTAACATTCTTATATATATGAGTGTATACTTGTTTTATCAAGTAATTCTGTTCGTTCAATTGGAATACGCGCTGTTCATCTTCAGATAAAAATGCGTAGGTGCTTATTAAATGTATATCCGTATCCCAGTTTGTTCGCGTGTCCGTAAAATCTTCATCCAATAGACCAGCTGTTGGGGGTGGGTGTAAAAAACGATGAAACTGCTCTTTAGCTTCATTTAAATTAGATTGATGATAATAGCTCCCGTCATCAACGTTGTCGGGAATGTGGCGGATTACATACAACTCCTTGACAGGTCTTATATCAACCTCAATATGAAATTCGTTGTATTGGAGCGCGGCAATAGGGAACGCCATTTTAGAGGCTATCGTGAACCATATATTAAGCGGAATGTATAGCGAACGCGACCGTATGGATGGTTCGGGTCCTGACGACCCATCCATCTTATACGCATTCGGATAGACATTTACTCTATCGTGCGCATTTGCGGGGTCGTTGAGTTCGGGAACGTGGCCAATCATTTTATAGTATAGCTCCTTCTTATTGGCATCATAATCCCTTTCAATCATATTGTGTAAATATTGCCCTGTGAATTCCTGAATAACTTGGCCGCCAATTGTGAACCGAATACGCTCTATCATTTGAGACCCTAGATGTTTAATCCATTTAAATTCGTAAGGTCTCCATTTATTCATGATGTTATTATCATGTCTCTCCTTATCCGGAGGTATAATTGGACTCCATATGGTTGGGAGCTTAACAACTAAATACGTGTCCATTATTAAATCGCCACCAGTTCGAGGCATTTTAAATTTAAAATTAGAGGTCGCACTCATATTTAAGGTTCTTTGTCCATCATAGTCAACCCGAAATTTTTGTAAGCCAAAATTGGTATATTTAGCATAAGTGCATTTAAAAAAACTTTTAGTAGGATTACCCGTTAGAATTATATTTTGATTGCCTTCTGCTATTAGATTCATAAGACCACCAGGCATATTTATATAATAGTCATATTATTATTTAACTATTATTAAACTATTATTATTTAACTATTATTAAACTATTATGAATCAACATCGTTAAAATATAATTATATATATTATACAACATAATGTCTGACGCAATAAAAAAAAACTACGACAAAATGTTAGATACCGTTAAAAATTCAATTAATTTAAAAAAAGCAAAATTAGTTCAATTAGGCGTGTTCATGGTCGGAACATTAATGGTTGCATTATTGTTTATTTGGTCTTATTCCAAACTGACATTATCCAGCGCCAACTGCAGTAATATAAAAAAAAACAAAATGAATGTTTCTGAATTAAAACCATTCGGATATACAAAACCACAAGAAGAGATAGATGACCCCAATAAGACATATGGCGATTATCGGCTCCGCGATTTCTATGTGAAAACTGCGTATAACTGTTGTGCGAGTGGAACATTTTCCCACGATTTTGTAAACGAGTGTGCTCTTGAAAACTGTATTCAGTTAGGCGCAAGATGTCTTGATTTTGAGATATACTCTTTTGATGATATTCCAATTATTGCCGTGTCTACTGATAGAAGTTTTGGTATTAAAGAAACATATAATTACTTAGAATTTGATAGAGTAATTGCTAAGATTAGTAATATGGCATTCACATCCGGAATAGATAGTGCAGGAGTATGTAAAACTGATCCATTAATATTACACTTTAGAATTAAAACAAATAATAAAGATATTCTGGACCAGATGGCCGATTCACTCAACAAACATTTTTATGATAGGCTTCTTAGTCGAAGGTATAGTTATCAATATAATGGACAAGATTTGGGAAATGTAGAGATGAAATATCTTAAAAGTAAAGTTATTATAATAACTAATAACGTAGAAAAAATAAATATCGAAGGTACGAAATTATACGAGTATATTAATATAATCAGTGGTGGTGAAAATATGAGATATACCAGAAAGACTGAGATTACTGCTGGTGGTGATATGGAGGAGATAAAAAATTTCAATAAAGAACGTATGTCTATATGTATACCCGATATTGATGTATCGCCTATTAATATGGATTGGAGACAATTGACACATAAAGAGGGGGTTGACCCAGACGATAATACTAAAATGATACCTATTGGGTATGGTATTCAATATGTAGGAATGTCGTTCCAGAATAATGACGAGTTTTTGAAAGATTATATTAGCGAATTTAATCGCCATAAGTCGTCATTTATTTTAAAACCAAAACCATTCAGAAAACAAAACGCACAAACCACATTAGAAATTGGAAACGCTATAAAGCTCGCACAAGAG
>Ga0209630_10000509_pt1 | contig 43870 bp, 56 predicted proteins | sample COG_01_FD_184745 | JGI IMG/M metagenome (GOLD analysis project Ga0209630, IMG submission 184745) | Pelagic Microbial community sample from North Sea - COGITO 998_met_01 (SPAdes) (version 2) | ecosystem: Environmental > Aquatic > Marine > Neritic zone/Coastal water | place: Helgoland, sampling...
ATTTAGTGCATTGTTCAGATCCTGTAAAAGGATACGATTATTTTGCAAAAAAATTCTTTTTTATACAGCACCCTGTAAGAGGAAAATGTATATTTGAACCTTTTCAATATCAAACAAAATTATTATCAAGTTATCACGATTTCAGATTCAATATTAATATGCTACCAAGACAAAGTGGTAAAACTACAACTGCCGCTTGTTATCTTTTATGGTATGCAATGTTTCATCCAGATCAAACTATACTAATTGCCGCACACAAATATACAGGTGCACAAGAAATTATGCAACGTATAAGATATGGATATGAACTGTGTCCCGATTATATAAGAGCTGGTGTAACAAACTACAACAAAGGATCTATGGAATTTGAAAATGGATCAAGAATTGTATCAGCAACTACAACAGGAAATACTGGTAGAGGTATGTCAATATCTTTACTGTACTGTGATGAGTTTGCATTTGTCAACCCTGGCATAGCACAAGAGTTTTGGACTTCCATATCACCCACACTGGCAACAGGTGGACGTGCAATTATCACATCAACGCCAAACTCAGATGAAGATGTATTTGCAACAATTTGGCGTGAGAGTCAAAACAAATTTGATGAGCATGGTAACGAACAAGAATTAGGAATCAATGGATTTCATGGATACACAGCATCATGGGACGAACATCCAGACAGAGACGAAGAATGGAAAAAACAAGAACTAGGACGTATTGGTGAAGAAAGATTTAGACGTGAATATGGTTGTGAGTTTTTGGTTTTCGATGAAACACTAGTAAACAGTCTCGTGTTGACCACATTGGAAGGAAAAGAACCCACACTCAATATGGGACAAACACGCTGGTATAAAAAATTAGATGCTCATGCAACATATGTTGTGGCACTGGATCCAGCAATGGGAACAGGCGGCGATAATGCGGCAATTCAAGTGTTTGAATTACCTTCATACACACAGGTAGCAGAATGGAAACACAACACAACTCCTATCCCACAACAAATAAGAATTATGCGTGATATTTGCAACTACATAAAAGATGAAACAAAATCATCAGGCTCAAACATATATTGGAGCGTGGAAAACAATACCATAGGCGAATCTGCATTGTTGGTTATAAATGATTTTGGAGAAGATTCTATTCCTGGCTTGTTTGTTTCAGAACCAATCAGAAAAGGTCATATAAGAAAGTTTAGAAAAGGATTTAATACCACACACAAAACAAAAATCACTGCATGTTCTAGATTAAAGAACATGATTGAAAAAGAAAAACTGAAAATATACAGTAAACCTTTGATAAGTGAATTGAAGAGTTTTATTGCTTCGGGTTCATCATTCAAAGCAAAATCTGGTCAAACAGACGACCTAGTGAGTGCTACTTTGTTGATTATGCGTATAATAAGTGTGCTAAAAGATTGGGATCCAAAAATTTACACATCATTCAGTCAAGCAGACGAAGACACAGCAGATAAGGTTATGCCAATGCCTATATTTGTAAGCCACTAACAGATAAATACACTGTATGAACTTAAATGTTATAGCAAAAGACCTTTTTAACAAGATCAGAGGGCAATTTCCACAGGTTACACTGGGTGATTCAGGAGGACAAGCAACCACTGAACCCACTGAAGCAAGGTTTTTTGACTTCGATTTCAACGAGGGCGGAAACGCACTAGGAAAGGTAAGTATTAGCATTAGTGAAGAAGATGGCTTGGTTGTAATGCACAGCAAAGACTTTGTTGAACAATCAGATGAACCATTAAAACACAGTTGGTACAACTTTTTAAAAGAATTAAGAGGTTTTGCCAAAGCAAGAGTGCTTGGTTTTGACACAAGAGACATAACAAAAAGCAATCTTGAAAAAAGAGATTATGACTTTTTAGGACAAGGGAAAGAGGTAGAAACAGTGAGCGAATCAAATTTATACGGTACAACAAAGACAAGTTTTCAAACTGTAGGTGAAGCGAGATTAGTAATCAAACATTCGGCACCTGTAAATCCAGCAGTAGCCGGTGGACGTACTCACAGAATAGAATCTCTTTTTATAGAAAGCAATGCAGGCGAAAGATTCAAATATCCGTTTAAACATTTAAACGGTGCAAGAGCAATGGCTCGTCACGTATCAGAAGGTGGAAATCCATTTGATGACTTTGGCAAACACATTGCAGAAATGAGTTCAGAATTAAATCAATTAAGAAAATTCAAAACTTACATGAACAGATCAAACGTTATGGCAGAAGGCCTAAAACAATATCAGTCTGTTGTGGATGAAAGAATAGAAGAAATTAAAACAAGTTGTTTAAAATTACAAAAACAAAATGCTTACAAAGAAACATTTGAAACTTATAGCAAATCAGAATTAGCAGAAGTTCCTGAAGATGTTAAAAAATCATGGATAGATGAATTAACGATCAAATCATTCAATGAAGAACTACAAGATGTATTTCCTTACATCTACAAACTGGTTTCAGAAAGAACAGCAATAGAAGAATTAGGACCAACATCATTTGAAGCACATGGATATCAAGGCGGCATTGAACCAAGAACTTTAAAATATGATTTGATTGGAGACTTTAATCCTGAAAAACCAATCAGCGACATGGATATAGACAATGTTCAAAACATGTTATCCAAAGCAGGAATTTCGGCAGATGTTCAACCTGATCCATCTAACTTCCAAGGTGTTGTTGTACACACAGATACAAATCCAGAAGAAATTGAAAAAGTATTAGGTGGTATGATTGAAACTGTGGATAACTTTCATGAGTTTGAATCAGCAATGGACGATATTGTAAGAGAAGACAACGGATTGTTTTCACAAGATGCAGACGAACAAAATTTAGCACTAGAAAAATTAAACACACTGATGGCAAAACATTTTCCTGTAGGTGTTAATGGTACAAACGGAATTGAAAGTCTAGCAGGTATAATTGATGATCAAGAATTAAATGCTCAAATTGAAAAAGCGGCAAATGAAGATTCAGATGCTTGTATGCGTCCAATGATTTTAGATTATATTTCACAAAAAGATCCCACACTGGTTTCAAAAATTGAAACAGGTGACATGAAACAAGATCCAGGAATAAACAAAAAAGAAGAAATTACATTCGAAGATATCAAACCTTATGTGTCTATGTACAAGGGTGATGATGGTAAGATGGTGTATGATATTTTAAACAAAGATGAAAAATCTGTAACAAAATTTAATAATGCCAAAGACGCAATGGAATATCTAAGAAAAAATTTCGACAAATTAAAATCAAGTGATTCAGAAATTAAAAACGAAAACGAAACAGATTACGAAGGTTCAATGGATTATGAATTATCAGGTGATGATGGTGAAACGGCTTATGGTACAATTCATTATAAAGCAATCAACGGCAAAGTTGACCCTAACAGTTTAAAAGGTGAATACACATACGATGGCAATCATAAAATTGACGACGATACAGCAGATGAAATGATTAAGCCAGGTGGTGCAGAACACGAAGAAGCACTAAAAGCCGCACAAGAAGATTACGACTTTGAATCAGATCGCATGAAATCAAAGATGGGTGCAGAAGACCAAGACGAGAAAGCATTTACAGACAAAGAATCAACTGTAGAAGAGTTCGTTAAGAGTTTCTTTGACTACACATCAAATCAATTTCCTAAAGGTGAAACAGCAGTATTAACGTCAGTAGAAAAGAAATTTGGCGACGGTGCTGTGAGCACTGCTCAGGAAACAATTCAAAACTTAATGGCAAACAAAGATCCAGAAATTGCCAAAATCAAAAAATTAGCAGGCGTTCAATAATTAACTTTACCATTTCCGGTTGACTAAATAGTAATATTAGTATATATTTGACATTATGTTTGTCTTGTGCTATACTAATATTTTAAAGGCACATAATATAATAACAACAGGCAATAAAGGAGGCTTAAATTATGGCAACACTACAAGAGATCAGAGCAAAACTGAAAGAACAAGAATCTAAATCAGGAGGCTCTAATTCAAGAACAGGCGGAGACAACGCCATTTACCCATTTTGGAATCTAAAAGAAGGAGAGCAGGCAACTGTTCGTTTCTTGCCAGATGGCGATAAAGAAAACACTTTTTTCTGGAAAGAAAGGTTAATGATTAAATTACCTTTTGCAGGAATCAAAGGTGAAACAGATTCAAGACCAGTGCAAGTACAAGTTCCATGTATGGAAATGTACGGCGAGTCTTGTTCAATCTTATCCGAAGTAAGAGGATGGTTCAAAGATCCTAAATTAGAAGATTTAGGAAGAAAATATTGGAAGAAAAGAAGTTATATTTTCCAAGGTTTTGTGAAAGACGATCCAATCGGAGAAGAATCAACTCCAGAGAATCCAATTAGAAGATTCATAATTGGTCCACAAATATTCCAAATAATTAAAGGAGCATTGATGGATCCAGATATGGAAGATCTTCCAACTGATTCAACAAGTGGTGTTGATTTTAGAATTATCAAAACATCCAAAGGTGGATATGCTGATTATTCAACATCAACATGGTCTAGAAAATCAAGACCTTTAACAGAAGATGAAAACAAAGCGATTGAAAGCAACACTCTTTTCAATCTTAATGATTTCCTTCCGAAAAAACCTAGCGAAGTTGAAGTTAAGGTTATGAAGGAGATGTTTGAAGCATCTGTTGACGGTGAAGCATATGATCAAGATAAATTTGGTCAATACTTTAGACCCGCAGGCTTGTCATCAAGAACTGGTGATCCAGTAACTCCGAAAGCAGAAACTCCAGCACCAGCGGCTGAAGTGAAAGCAGAACCAGTTGCTGAAACAACGCAAGAAGCACCAAAGCCAACTGCTGAATCAAGCGGAAAAGCAGAGGACATCTTAGCAATGATCAGAGCAAGACAACAAAAATAATAATAAGCACATTGTGGGGAGGCAACTCCCCACACAACTTAAAGGTAAAAAATTATGGTAAAAGCATTTGACGTTAGTAAGTTTAGAAAAACTTTAACAAAATCCATTACAGGAATGAGCAGTGGATTTAATGATCCAACAGATTGGATCTCTACAGGTAACTTCGCACTGAACTATTTGGTCAGTGGTGATTTTAATAAAGGTATTCCATTAGGAAAAGTAACTGTGTTTGCAGGCGAATCAGGAGCAGGCAAGTCATACATTTGTGCAGGTAACATTGTAAAACACGCACAAGAACAAGGCATATTTGTTGTGTTGATTGATTCAGAGAACGCACTTGACGAAACATGGTTAAAAGCATTAGAAGTGGATACTGATGAAAAGAAACTATTAAAACTTAATATGAGCATGATAGATGATGTTGCTAAAACAGTATCAACATTTATGGATGACTACAGAGCAATGAATGAAGAAGACAGACCAAAAGTATTGTTTGTGATTGATTCGTTAGGTATGTTGTTGACTCCAACTGATGTTGATCAGTTTCAAAAAGGTGACATGAAGGGCGACATGGGTAGAAAACCTAAAGCACTTACATCACTTGTTAGAAACACAGTTAACATGATTGGTTCACACAATGTAGGACTTGTATGTACTAACCACACATATGCATCGCAAGACATGTTTGATCCAGATGATAAAATATCAGGTGGACAAGGATTTATCTATGCATCTTCAATTGTGGTTGCAATGAAAAAATTAAAACTGAAAGAAGACGCAGATGGTAATAAAATTAGCGAAGTCAAAGGAATCAGAGCTGGTTGTAAAGTGATGAAAACTAGATATGCTAAACCTTTCGAGGGTGTACAAGTTAAAATTCCATATGAAACAGGAATGAATCCTTATTCAGGACTTGTTGATCTTTTTGAAAAGAAAGGTATATTAGTTAAAGAAGGAAACAGACTTAAATATGTTGATTCTAAAGGAACAGAAACTAAAGAATATCGTAAAGTATGGGAAAGTGGTGGAGAACCATTGGACAATATTATGAAAGAGTTCAATAGTATTCCTGAACCTGTAGAAGAAACTAAAGAAACAAACACTAGCACGGTAGAGGAATAAGACATGGAAGGAAGTCAGATAGTTGAAATTTGGCAATTTTTCAAAGAGTACTTTGACAGGAAACAACCTGTTGAATTGATTGCTGAAAAATTTGTAGATTTAATGGCAGACTATGGCGTTGGAGACGATCAGTTTCAAGATGCCTTAGGTGCAGATGATAATCTAGACAAAGCAATCCAATATTATTTGGATGAAGAATCAGAAGAAGAGGATTATTAATGGCTGGATGGTATCAGAAAATAGCAAGAGATATTGGTGTTATACCTGATGCCATCAAGCATTATGAAGACGAGTTAATACAAGCAAAGTCAGAAATTAGAATACGTGGCAATATTGAAAAAGCATCAGCAGATATGCCCGGAATAGTTGAACAACGATTTAATCAATTACAAGAAATAGAAGCAATCCTACAATACATGAATATTGAATTGAGAAGATTACGTTCATCGCACTTTAAAAAATATTTAGAAAATTATCAAAGAGCATTATCCAGCAGAGATGTAGAAAAATACGTGGATGGTGAATCAGATGTTGTTGATTATGAAAAAATTATCAACGAATTTGCACTTTTAAGAAATAAATGGTTAGGCATTACAAAAGGACTGGATCAGAAACAATGGCAGATGACAAACATTGTTAAATTAAGAGTTGCTGGTATGGAAGACGCTTCTATATAACATATCACCAAAAAACATTCCAATAAATATTCAAAATGAACTTGAATATCCCATCATACATAATATCAATGAAAGGCGTTCCTGTAAGTGAATCACTCACAGAAGAATGTTTAAATTCTGCGAAAAAATTTGGAATAAATCCAGAAATATTTCCTGCAATTCATGGCAAACAGATAGATCATGAATGGAAAAAAAATAATTTGAAGGATTTTAAATTTAATCAAAGAATAAAAAAATTAAATCCAGGAGCAATAGGTTGTTTGATATCACATCTATTATTATGGAAAAAAAGTATCGAAATAAACAAACCTATATTGATTCTAGAACACGATGCACTGATAATCAGACCTATCCCACACAGTCTTGTTGCAAGATTTACAGAAGTGTGCAATCTTGATCGCCTAAGCAGACTGACCACAGACTATGACAACAAAGTACAGGAAAATAATGGAGAAGATGTTACTGTGTTTATGAAAAGACGACCAAATGTATCTGGATTAGAACTTTACAACAAAACTCACATAAAAGGTGCTCATGGTTACATTGTTAAACCACAAGGTGCACAAAGATTAGTTGATTGGGTATGGGCCGCTGGTGTATTAGCGGCAGATGTTTCGATTAACAGCATCAGTTGTTTATTGACTTACACAGATACCAGTTATTGCAGAATAAATCCTCGTTATTGGAATGCACAACGAATGAAAGGCACAAATTCATTCACCAGACCAACAGACAAAGACAAAAAAATGATGGAAGAGGCAAAAAATGGAATTCGATAAACTGCACATAGGTGGAGATTTGCCTATCAATAAGTCGCATGTGATTTATTTTAGTTGTGACCCAACATACTGGGCAGAACACGGACAATACCTAGCAAAAAGCACACTATCTGTAAACAAAAAGAATCTTGTACACGTGCATGTACATATGATTTATGAACATGATCAATCTCACAACTTAAAAAATCTAATACAAGATGAAAATATCACATACACATATGAAGTACACGATAAAGAATTTTATGATCAATTTATATTGGCAAAAGATCATCCAATGTTCAATCGAGGTCCAGAAATTTGTAACACAAAATCAGACAATGAATTGAAAAGAAAAATTTACCTATCCAGTGCTAGATTTTTTTATTTTAATAAATTTTTTGAAAAGTTTCAACATGTCTTACAACTGGATTCAGATGGATTGGCACGGGAACGCATACCTCTAAAAGAATTTAAATTAATTTCAACATGGCCCGCGGCAATGCGTAAACCCAAAGATCCCAGTGTGTACATTGCCAGTTGTGTAACACCTGGAATAGGTGAACCCGGTGATAAATTTAAAAAAGAATTATCACAAAACATGATTCAAGCATTTAAAAAGCCAATTTACTGGTTTGTAGATCAACACGTTCTAAAAGATTTATTAGATGCAAGAGAATTTGTGTCTATACCTTACAAATGGAACAGTTGGGGTCTTAAATCCGGTGGAGAAATATTCAGTACAGCAAAAGGTACAAAAAAATATGGCTTTAGATACAAAGCATTGAAATATGCATGGTTTGGTGATAAAGACAAATTAAAGTTTCACAAAAATATGGCAGATAAAGTAGAACTTGAAAAAATGCAACAAAAACTTAAAAAAAGAAATAAGAAAAATGCAAAATCCTAAAGGATATATTATACATTTAAAAAATCATCAAAATTCTGTTGAATGGGGTAATCATGCACTAACAACTGGACAAGAATTAGGTTGGAATATTGATTTATATGATGGAGTTGATGGTACAAAAGAAAAACTAGAAGATTATAATTTAAAAATTTATCCACATAATAAAAAATGTATAAGACTTTTATCAAGACCAGGAACACAGGGGTGTTTTCTCAGTCAATACAAATTATGGAACAAATGTGTTGAAGAAAATCAAGAAATTTGTATATTTGAACATGATGTTGTTTTCAAAAAAACGTTTTCGATAGACCAAAATTTTAATCATGTTCTAAAGTTCGAAGGATTTCAACCTGCTAAACCAATGCCAGTAGGACAATGGTGGGAAGGTGCTAGAGCATATTGTTTAAAGCCGGAAGGTGCCAAAAAAATTCTAAATTTTGTAAAAAATCAAGGAGCCATGCCTGCAGATTGGTGTATCAACAATGGTATTTTAGAAGTTGACTTCGATTTAAATAACAAAGTTACGTTCGACTCAAAAAAATTTAGTTTCACAAAGGATTTAAAATGAAAAGATTGATATTTCAAGTAAGTGTAGGTAAACCTAGCAAATTATACACAACTTGTATCAACAGTGTAGCAGAGTATTGTAAAAAATATTCAATAGATCACATAGTATTAACGGAACCGAAACTAAAGATAAGACCAGATCCTTCTAGAACAGGTAGAAGTTTACAAGCAGTGGAAAAATTAGGTTATATGCCTATCTACGAGAAAGAAAATGCTTTTGAGTATTTCGATAGATATGATCAGATTGCCATAGTGGACAGTGACATATACATAAAAGCAACTGCACCTGACATATTTTTAGACTTAACACAAGAGTATGACTTCGGTGGTGTGGTTGAAAGAGAACTACCATTGACGCCCAAATACAAAAACAAAATTACCAAATATTCACGCAGTGCTTTCACAAATTTAAAAGATGTTGACTGGTATTGGAATCATCTAGGTGCAGAATTTTACAACATGGGTCTGATGGTAATGAACAAATCATTTGCCAAATACCTTAAAGGTCAAACACCTAAAGAATTCATTACTAGACCAGAATTTAAAGACTTTGTCGATGGTGTCGGTTTTTATAAATGGAGCACAGACCAAATGTTATTAAACTGGTTTGTGAAAAAAGAAAAAATTAAATGTAAAAACATGGATTGGCGTTGGAACTCATTGTACACAGCAGTGACCAAAGAAAAACAACAAGAAAGTTTTTTCACACACTTCTTTTTAAGAGATCACTTACCAGAACGTGGCGAAAACATACAAGAAATTTTAAAAAAGATATGAATATAATATTACAACATTGGACTGGAGAGTTAGGACCTTTAGAATTAGCATCTAAAAAAAATATGGAGCATTATGCAAAATATTGCAAAGCGTCATATGAATTAATTTTAGGTAATCAATTTAGACCAAAATTAGATCCCTGCTGTCAAAAATTAATAATGCTGGATGAAAGATTTGACATATATGATGATGTACTAATGGTAGATCTCGACATGTTTGTAGTAAAGCACGTTAAAGAAAATATATTCGATATACCCGGAGTTGGATTAAATTCTGCAATTCAACAGACTCTATTTGCTTCTATGCTAAAACATAAAAAATATAAAAGATTAATGGATAAAGATGGTCCTTTTTGGGGAGGAGCATTTTGGAAATTTACAAATCAGCAAAGAAAACAGTTAAGAAAATTTATTGTCGATAGTGAAATGAAAATCTTTAATGGAAATTTTAATGACGAAGGAATAATACACAGATTAGCAAGTCAAGCCAAATTGAAACAAGCAGATGTATCCGAAGAATGGTGCTGGGGAAATTGTTTTCCTGGTTATGAAAAAGCAAAAATGATACATATTAGACACAAGTTTAAATTAGAAGGACCAAAAGTTCCTAAAATAGAAGTTTTAAATCAATTAAAAAAAGAAGGAGTTGTTGAATGAAAATATTAGTAACCGGGGCTACCGGATATATTGGTGCCCACTATGTTAAAGTTGCGGCGGACCATGGACATGAAGTAATTGCCACTGATTTTAATTTAAATCAAAATAACATAGAAAAATATTCATCCAAAATTATAGATTGGGACTTTCGTAAACCTTCTCCAATGAAAATGTCGTTTGACAAAGTAGTGCATATTGGAGCAATGGGTTCAGTTCCTTTATCAATGAAAGATCCTTGGTTATATTATGAAACGAATGTAGTTGGTACAAAAAATGTGATTGACTTTGCTGAATGTGATCACTTTGTTTATTGTTCTACTGGTTCGGCATTTGATCCTGCCGCATCACCATATGCTACTACAAAATATGGTGGCGAATTACTCACAAAACAATTTAAAGAGAATCACAGTCTTGTTAGATTCTATAATGTGTGCGGTAACAACGGATTCAATAAATTTGATGACAAATATTCACATCTGATAAGAAAAGCCGCGGCAGTGGCTAACGGTAAGTTTGATACATTGGAAATCTTTGGCACTGATTATGATACTAGAGATGGAACTTGTATTAGGAATTATACTCATGTTACAGATATTGTTGATTCTTTACAAAAGATAGTAGAAAATAAACCAACTGGAGTCATTGATTGTCTTGGATCACCAGAGGGCGTAAGTGTAAGGGAAGTTATCGATACGATGTGTAATGTATCAAAGAAAAACCTACATATCATCGAAAAAGCAAGACGACTAGGTGACATACCTATATCAACTGTGCCAGATAAATCAATTCACTTCAAGCAAACTAAATCAGTTGCTGACATGTGTATAGATGCTTTGGAGCATGAAGTATGACATTATGGGAAACTATGTTGGTAGACATTCGATCTGAATTTCAAAATAAGAAAAAATTCTTACAGCATAAAACTATTTCTAAAACAATCAGTCCAAATCAAAGAAAGAATACATTAATCCATTTGGATTACGTCAAGAAAAACGAATATTTTTCCAATGAAGTCTTGCCTAAAGTCCTGGATTCAACAGTCGGTGGCCCAAAACTATTTCAAGGAGTCAGTCAAGGAACTGCTCAACATTGTCATTACTTAATGGTGATGCTGGAACATCTTGGTTTAAAGATTACAGACTTTGATCACATATCCGATATCGGTGGTGGGTATGGTAATTTTTATAGAATGGCAAAGTTATTGGGATATAAAGGAAATTTTGATATAGCGGATTTTCCAATCATGCATGAAATACAAGAATACTATATAAAGCAACATAGTCTTGATCTCCCAAATTTTATTGGAATAAATGATTTAAATCCAATTAGTAAAAGTATTCTTTTTGGGTTCCATAGCATTAATGAAATGCCTCTTTCTGATAGAGATATACTTGAAGAAAAGTATTATCTATATGACCATGTAATGATACTTTACAATAGTGAATTTGACGGTATTAATAACTTTGAATATTTCAGTAGTTTAAAAGAACGCATGAGCAAAAATTTTACAATAAACATAATTCAAGCACCACTGAAAACCAACGGTGCTTTTTTTATAGGATCAAAAAAATGAACCCAAATGATTTATTAACGTACAAACGATTTGATGTTGTTGTCAAATATATGTATGCATCCAATTTATCAAGTGAATTTTATAAAAATGCTTACAAAGAACATCTTAAAATTTGGAATGGCTTTCATGAAGGAAATCCAAAAAAGAATGGGTTTGAAGAATTTGACAATGCATTTAAATCGATTATTAATAACACAGTTGATGAGCCAGTTCCAGTGAATCCTGAAGGTCATATTGCCAATGGTGCTCATAGATTAGCCGCCGCGTTATATCATCAAAGACCTATTAATACTAGAAATACAAATTCGAAGGAAAATTATCCTATTGAAGCCGATTATAAAGTCTTTCATAAAAAAGGACTGCAAAGACATATCTTACAAAGAACTGCATTAGAGTATGCAAAACTTAAATCTAACACTCATGTCATATGTTTATTTCCTATTGCTCATACACGCATGGATGAAGTAATGAATATTATTGAGAAACATTCTAATATATTTTATAAATCATCTGAAGTATTAAATGCCACAGGACAACTTGGTTTAATAAAAGAAATATATCTTTCTGATGGTTGGGCTAACGAAAAAGGAATAAGAAAAAAATGTAAGCAGTGTTTTCGAGGAATGAGCAAAGTAACCTTTGTGTTGATAGATGCAAAAAATCTTGAAACTGTTAAAGAAATGAAAAAAGAGATTAGAGCATTATTCAAAGTTGGCAACCATTCTGTTCACATTAATGACTATCATGTAGACACGATTCGTATAGCAAAAACAGTGTTCAATGATAATAGCATACATTTCCTTAATAATAGAAAAGATACTTTGTTTCCTAATTACAAAAAACTAATGTCTGATACAAAATCAGATGACAACACAATTATTACTGGTTCAACTGTATTATCGCTATACGGTTTAAGGGATTGCAAAGATATAGATTTAATTTATTTTAATAATCCACCCGTTGACTCGCATAATCAATATGTTGGAACACTTTATAAATTAACTCTAGACGATATTTTTAATAATCCAATGTATCATCTATATTACAATGGTTTTAAATATGTGTCTTTAGATGTTATAAAAAACATGAAGAAAATACGGAATGAACCAAAAGATGTTATAGATGTAAAATTAGCAGAGGAAATAAAATGAAAAATTTAATTTATCAAGTATGGGCAGGCGACATGAGACCTGGTTGTAGGTACAGTGAAAAACTATTTAGAGAATATGCAGAAAGAATTGGGGCAGATTACAGATTAGATATAAGTCCTAATATTGCCAGTAAGTATGTGCGTAAAGACGGCATGTATTTTGAATGGTTAAATCCTATGCTAGATGATTCGTTCCTTGAATACGATAATGTCTGTGTAATCGATTTGGATGTGTTTCCAGTTGATAATTTAACTAAAAATATTTTCGACGAGCCAATTAAAGACTTTGGCATCTGTACTGAACCTTTTCAAGGTAAGTATCGTGAATCTACAACTATAGGTAAAAACATAAACAAAAAGAGTGACGAACGATGGGCTCGAGCAGTTGAATCAAAATACGGTACAGCCATGCCTCGAGATGCTGATGGATATGTAAAAGTATATAATGCTGGTATGGTAATGTTTACAAAGAAAGGTATGCAACTTGCTAGAGAAAAATTTGTACCTTTTCAAGAATATATGGATTATATTAGAGCCTGTGGCTTAGGTAGATTCTACAGTGTGGATCAGAATTATTTTCATGCTATGATGGTAACGCATAGCGAATATACTGAAATGGATAATGGCTGGAACAATTATGTCCACGGTGTTCGTGGTCCTTTAGCATCACAAGATCCAGTGAATGATAGTAGAAATGAACTAACTAAATTTGTACATATTCAATTGAGTGGTGCAGATTATTTTAACAATGAACAATTATATAATATTACTAATTCAGCAAGATCAGAATGGAATGTGGAAGGTATACAATGATAGTAGCAAATCTTAAAGAAACAAAAAACATTAATGAATATCAAACTTCGTTAAAACAACAATTGCAGAAAGCACATGGAGAACAATACACAGATTACCTAGACGAAATTTCAAGATTAACAAAAAAATCGCAATCTTATAGAGAAATAGGAACATTTCAAGGTGCTTCTACATCTACAGCAATGATGAATATGATCCCATACATTGAAACTATTGATCTTGACTTTGTTCATATTAATCCTCACAAACATATTTTTGAAACACACGCACAACAAAATAAAATAGAATTTAAAATGATTCAAACTGATTCGTTGAAATATAACATAGATAAAAAAACTGAGGTACTTTTAATAGACGGATATCATAATCCAAAACACGTGTTAAAAGAATTAGACAAGTATGCACCTTGGACAACACAAACTATTGTACTACATGATACAACATTATTTCCAAGATTATGGAAATCTGTACAAAATTTTCTATCTTCTCATCAAGACTGGAAACTTGTTTATAGACATACAGTGAATGCAGGCTACACAGTATTAGGAAAGAAATAAAATGAATTTAAAAGAAATTTTTATAAAAAACAAATGTGATAAGGCTACAAAGCACAGATATTACGAATTGTATCAACAAGATTTTGATAAATTTCAAAATGATGAAATTAACATATTGGAAATTGGCACGTTCAAAGGAGAAAGTACCCATTCTTGGCTTGATTATTTTCCTAAAGCACAAGTCTATACAGCAGATACATTTGAAAGGGTTCCACCAGAAAAGATTCCTGCATTAAAAAATGATCGTGTACAATGGTACAAACTTGATAGCACTTCATTAAACTGTAAAGAAAATTTTAATAATTTAGGTATCCAATTTGATTTTATAATCGACGACGGACTACATACTCCTGAAGGGCAACGGTTGACTTTTGAAAATTTAATCGATTGTTTAAAACCCACAGGATCATATTACATTGAAGATGTATGGATGTTAAACAAAGGAAACAATATGTCACATTGGTGGGTTAAAAAACATTCAAAAGATTTTACTATGGAAAAATTCAATAAATTAATCGATTCAGTCAATAAATTTAAAGTATCGGAACATGATTTTAGTAGTTCAAAAATTCCAGATAGTTATATATTGAAAATTAAAAAATGAAAGCATTTATTATAACTCTGATGAATGATGCATGGAGTTTGTCATATGCTGAACGTTGCTTACAAAGTTTACAAGATACAGAAAGTGATATTGAAGCCACATTGTTCGATGCCACAACACCTGAAACTATTAAACCGGTTGCTTGGACATGGCCAACTGGTAAAAAAATTACTTGTACAAAAACTAATCTATTTTTAAAACCTTATAAAACATACGACAACAACAAACGAATTGCCGCGGCTCAAAGTCATTTTAACTTGTGGCAAAAATGCGTAGACATGAACGAATCCATAATGATATTGGAACACGATGCTGTCTTTACAAGAAAATTTACCAAACCCAAACATTTTGATGGTGTGGGAGCCTACAGCATAAATGATCCTAGAGGAGCCACTTTCAAATCCAAAGAATATCATTCTGCATTATCTGATGGATTTAATTCTGTGCCTTGGGTAGCACCAAAGAATATTCCACAAGGACTGCCAGGACATTCTGCTTATGTGATTACACCATGGGCGGCTCGTGACATTATACAAAAACAAAACAGCATAGGATGGTGGCCCAATGACGCTATTATGTGTAGTCAGTTGTGCGAATGGCTGTTTGTTTACAAACCATACTTCACCAAAACACAAGGCGTCAAATCTACCACTTCACTGTAAATTTGCCAATAAATATTTTTATATGAAAGTTTTTGTAGGCTATGACACGAGAGAAGATATTGCATATCAGGTTTGCGAACATTCAATCTACACACATTCATCAGATGCAGAAGTACAACCATTAAATCAACAAACACTACGACAGGACAAATGGTATTGGAGAGAATTAGATAAACTAGCATCAACTGAGTTTACATTCACAAGATTCTTAATACCAGCCCTAGAAAATTATAAAGGTTGGGCATTGTTTTGTGATTCCGATATAGTTTTTACAACTGATATAAAAGAATTATTCGATCAAGCAGATGACAAGTATGCTGTCATGTGTGTAAAACATGACTACACACCCAAGCCTGGAATTAAAATGGATGGTCAAAAACAAACTGTGTATCCAAGAAAAAATTGGAGTTCTGTTGTGCTGTACAACTGTGGACACAAATCAAACGAAAAATTAACAGTGGATTTAGTAAACAATCCCAATTATGATGGAGCATACTTTCACCGATTCAGTTGGTTGAAAGATGAAGAAATTGGTTCGCTCGATCACAGTTGGAATTGGCTTGTGGGATGGTATAAGTCTCCACAAGATGGTGAGCCTAACGCCTTACACTACACAGAAGGCGGCCCTTGGTTCAAAAATTATCGTAATTGCGAATACGGTGATGTTTGGAAAAAATATCTTCACACAATGATGAATAGTAAATGATATGCACTATTATTTTGATGGACAAGATGAAATACTACAACACTGGAATAGAGGACTAGGAGCTCATTTCCTACCGTTTGAAGCAATCAAAAAAACTTCTTTGGACAACACAGTTAGTTTTAGAAGTCTAGCAAAAAGAAAAATAATCAACGATTGTAAAAATTCAGGAAGAACATTTTACTATATCGACACAGGATATGTGGGTAATCTCATAAAGAAAAAACTGTTTCACAGAGTTGTAAAAAATGATGTGCAACACAGTCAAGTGTTTGATGTTCCTGATGATCGTTGGAGAAAGATACAAGCAAAAAGTCCTGAATTAGAATTTGTAGAATGGCGTAAGAATCATAAAGGTAAAATCTTACTAGTAGTACCAAGTGAAAAGCCATGTAAATATTATAACATAAACAGAGATCAATGGGTCAATGATACTTTGAATGAATTAGCAAAATACACTGATAGAGAAATTATTGTTAGAGACAAAGGCAAAAGACATGAACGAGTTGGTGCAGGCAGTGTGCCTAAATTCTTAATAAAAGAACAAATTTATGCCACAGTGACATATCAGTCTATTGCGGCTATTGAAAGTGTTTGTGCAGGTGTGCCTGCATTCACTATGGAACGAACTGCCGCAGACAGTGTGACATCACAAGATTTAAGCAAGATAGAATCACCATTCTATCCATCAAGAGATCAAGTACACAAATGGCAACATTGGTTGGCGTATTGCCAATATCATATCAGAGAATTGGGTTCTGGACAAGCAAAAGCAATAATGGAAAAATATGGATTATTATGATTAGTGTTGTAGGATACATGAAGGTTATTCCGCCTGGAAATAAAAAACCACAAAAGCCTTTAATAATAAAAAACTTTATTGAAGGTGTGAATAGATGCGGCGACAAAGGAATAATAAGCAATTCTTGGACAGTGGTTCCAGCAGATGTGTCTGTGCTACAAGGATTTGTACATCAACAACCACAAAAACACAGACATCTAATGTTACGAAAATCTGTGTTTGAAACACAACAAAAAAGAAACAAACGCACCATGATTGTGGATTCCAGTTTGTTTTTGTATGCAGATCCAACTCAATCAAAAAATTATTTGCGTTATGGATACGATGGTATCTTTCCTAACACAGCAGAATACTGTTATGACAATCCAGATCCATTACGATGGGAAATAATTAAAAAAGACCTAGGCATAGATTTAAAACCCTGGAGATTGGGTGGCGGAAAATATATTTTAATCTGCTGTCAGAGAGATGGTGGTTGGAGTATGGGTGGACTAAAAGTTAATGTTTGGTTACAACATGCTATTCAACAAATAAGAAGTTTCACAAAAAAAGAAATAAGAATAAGATTCCACCCAGGAGATAAATCATCTAGACAATGGGCTAATCTTGTAAGACAATGGATAAACAGCGGACAATCAACATATCAAAATATTGCAATCAGTGGTGCAAAAAACTTAATAGATGAATTTGCTCATGCACATGCAGTGGTTGGACACAACTCTAGTCCAACAGTAGCATCTGTTATCGAAGGAATACCCACATTGGTCACAGACCCTGACGGTGCTCAAATTAAAGGAGTGAATTTAGAAAAATGGCAAGACATAGAATCTCCTAAAGAATTTGATAGAGAACTGTGGATAAGACGCATAGCACAAATACACTGGACATTGGACGAAGTGAAAGCAGGATTGGCATGGAAACATTTAAGGAAATACGTCAAATGATCACTGCATTAACTACATTTCATAAATCAGGGCTAGACTTGTACGGACAAAGATTCATAGACAGTTTTGCAAATAACGTCGACAAAAAAATTAAATTGTTGGTGTATGCAGAAAATTGCACGCCTGTCAATCCAGATGCAAGTCAAATAACAATTATAGATTCAAAAGAACTAGAAAAATTAAATCAATTCAAATCACGTTGGGGCAATGTGCCAAAAGCAAATGGCAAATGTCCTTTTCCAGAAAAGCGTCCAAGAGATCATCATAAAGAATTTAAATGGGACGCTGTAAGATTTGCAAATAAAGTTTATGCTGTATTTGATGCTGTGGATAGAACTGACGACACATGGACTGTGTGGATAGATGCAGACACCTATGTGCATTCACCTATCAATTACGAACAATTCACACAACTGTTGCCAAAAGATAAATGGATAACGTTTGTTGGCAGAGGTAAAGGATCACAAACATGGCCCGAGTGTGGCTTTTATGGGTTGAACAACAAACACGACACTTGTAAAAAATTTTTAAAAGAATTTGAACGCATGTATCAAGAAGCAGACAATGGAATTTTCAAACTAGATGAATGGCACGACAGTTATGTGTTTGGCAAAATATTAAATCAACTTGCACCAATTGACGACAACTTCCATGATTATTCAAAAGACATATACAACAAAACTGCTAAGACAGGTGGTGGTGGACATCCGCTGATTAACTCAGTTTTAGGAAATTACTTTGATCACATGAAGGGCGATAGAAAAAATAAAGGAAAAAGCCAAAAGAAAGACTTGCTTGCCAATCGCACAGAGTCATACTGGAATGCAATTTAGTTTATTCACAGACAACGGTCCGTTAAACAGTCCTCTTGTATGGGAGGCTGTACAATCTGGATTACAAAGATTAGGACACTCCGTTGATCAAAACAATCTAGACACAGAAGTTCCTGTAATTTGGTCACTGTTGTGGAATGGAAGAATGACAAAAAATAAATCTGTTTGGGAACATTTTAGATCCAAAAATAAAAATGTGCTTGTAGTGGAAGTGGGTGGTATAAAAAGAAATACAACTTGGAAAGTTGGATTGAATGGAATTAATAGAGCAGGAGATTTCGGACCAAAAAATAATAACAATGACAGAGTAAAACAATTTAATCTTGATCTCAAGCCTTGGCGTACAGATGGTGAACACATTCTAGTATGTTTACAACACACCAAAAGTGAACAATGGAAAAATATGCCAACACAAGAACAATATGTTATAGACACTGTGAATACCATAAGAAAACACACAGATAGAAAAATCATAATACGATCTCATCCTAGATGTGTATTACAAAATCCACCTATTTTAGAAAATGTCAATTACGAAATTCCAAAACAAATTGCAAACACATATGATGATTTTGACTTAAATTTTTCTAATGCTTGGGCAGTTGTAAGTTACAGCAGTAACCCAGGAATACATGCTGTATTGAATGGTATTCCTGCTTTTGTGGGTGAACAAAGCCTTGCTTATGACGTTGCAAACACAGATTTCAGCACCGTTAACAGCCCAAAGACCCCTGCTAGACAGCAATGGCTTAATGATTACACGCACACTGAATGGACAATTGAAGAAATAGCACAGGGCACGCCTTTTTCAAGATTGACTTTTTAACCAAAATCATTTATAATAATGGTATGCGTAAAATTACCATAGAAGAATGTTTAGAACTGATGGCAGGTCTGGCTGTCAATGCCACTGTGGTGCCTGCATTTATAGTGTTAGACAGAGATAAGAAAATTATCTTTGACATTGCCAAGAAGGTTTTTAAAGGCACAGCACTCACTGATAGGCAGTTGGAAGCAGTGAAAAAAATATTAATTACAAGATATAAATCACAATTTAGAATACGAGGCATAGATTTAGAAAACAGCGTAAACAACCTTAGACAACCTTTAAGACATCTAGATAGAAGTGAATACATCAGAATAGAAAATGGTAGTGATTATTTAGAACCTTATTGGTCAGGATTTACACCACAAAAAGTTATTGTTGTTAGATTCCCATTTAACATGACGTATTCAAAAGCCATGTCAGCAGTAAGAAAATTGCTAGGCCCTGTACCAAGCAGATATTACTCACAAAAATTAAAAGACAAATACATTTTGCCTTACACAGAAAAGATTGTACACAGACTGATATCTAACTTTAAAAATAAGATTAAGGACATTGACCCTGTGTTATTAGATGTGCATGATCAATGTGAAAAACTTTACAAAAGACCCGATCAATTTGTGCCTGGTATTTACAACTATCAAATCAAAAATAGTTCACCAGTTACCACACAATACCATAGAGAATATTTTGGCGATCCAGCAAAAGAAAATTTACATCTATATTATGACAGAAAAGAAAAACTAGGTTTACATTATTTTGATAAAAACAATTTAGCAGAGTCATCAAGCAATTTATCAACACTATCAAAAGCAATATTAGAAAGACAATATTCAAAAATAAATTTAGATTCCGAAAAATGGAAACTAGAACAAATAGTGGATACAGTAATAGAATTAAGAAGATTTCCATTAATGGTTGTTTTGAAAGGTGACACTGAACAAAACAGTTTGGAAGACTTGCACAACACACACAAACTGTTTAAAAATCTTATACCTAAAAATGAAATTTCTGTATTGGCAAGATGTAAAAATTCAACAAGTTTTGGTAAAGAATTTAATGAATATGTGAAAGATAATCAATTAAATAATTCACTTGCAAAATCAACAAAAATAGTGTATATTACAAGTAAGAAGATTCCGAAGCCGTTGTTAACATCTGATTGGGAAGCCGAAGCAGTGTTGGTTTGTGATAACACAAGAGCCTACACCAAAGTGGACAAATATGTTAGCACAATTGATTTGCAATTACAAATTAATGGTCAAGATAGTTATTGGAGTCGAGTGCATTATGGAGCAGATACTATATGAGATGTAAAATTGTAATCACAGACGAGGTCAATGTAAAGATCGAAGGATTGCCTGTTGACGTTAGAAGAAAGATTGCAAATAAGTTTAAATTTTCAGTGCCTTATGCACGTTACTTGCCACAGTATAAATTAGGTAGATGGGATGGTAAGGTTGGTTTCTTTGGTTTAGGTGGTAATGGTTATGTGAATCATTTAGAAAAGATTATAGAATATCTGCACGAATCGGGTGTTGAGATAGAAGAAGTAGATGACAAAAGACATAAATTTGATTTAGTATTTGATAAAATTGATAAAGATTATTTTGCAGATAAATCGTGGCCCAAAGGACACATATGCGAAGGACAACCAATCGAATTGCGAGATTATCAAGTGGATGTTATTAATAATTTTATAAAAGAGCCACAAAGTTTACAAGAGGTTGCCACTGGTGCTGGTAAAACAATCATCACTGCGGCATTGAGCAGTATATGTGAAAAGTTTGGACGTACACTAGTGATTGTGCCAAACAAAGGATTGGTTACACAAACAGAAGAAGATTACGTAAATGTGGGACTGGACGTGGGAGTATATTTCGGCGACAGAAAAGAATTAAATCGTACGCACACAATTTGCACATGGCAAAGTCTAAATGTGCTGGATAAGAAATCTAAAGCAGGAGAATCTGTGTTAACTCTAGCAGATTTTTTAGACGGAGTGAAAACAGTTATCATAGATGAGGTTCACCAAGCAAAGGCAGAAGTGTTAAAAAAATTGTTAACACAACATCTTAGAAATGCTCCTGTGAGATGGGGACTGACTGGCACAGTGCCGAAAGAACAGTTTGAATTTCAAAGCATACTAGCAAGTATTGGTCCTGTTGTTAATCAGATATCAGCAAAAGAGTTACAAGATAAAGGTGTTTTATCTAAATGTCATGTAAATGTGGTACAGTTGATTGACACAGAAGTTTACACAAACTATCAAGAAGAATTAAAATACTTGGTCACAAATGAAAAAAGAATAGATTACATTGGAAAATTGTGTAACAAAATTAAAAGCGGTGGTAACACTCTTGTGCTGGTTGATCGACTTACAGCAGGAAAAAAATTAGCAGAACTAATAGACGATAGTGTGTTTATTCAAGGTGAAACAAAGTTGGCAGATAGAAAAGAACAGTATGACGAAATCAGTGATTCAGACAACAAAGTGATTATTGCAACATATGGTGTAGCCAGTGTAGGTATTAACATACCGAGAATATTTAATCTAATATTGATTGAGCCTGGCAAATCATTTGTGAGAGTTATACAATCGATTGGCAGAGGAATACGTAAAGCCAAAGACAAAGACTTTGTGCAAATTTGGGATCTTACTTCAAGTTGCAAATTTGCTAAAAGACATTTAACACATAGAAAAAAATTTTATAAGGAAGCAAATTATCCTTTTACAATAGAAAAGGTGGATTGGACAAAATGAGAATAGCAGGTGCACAAATACCAGTAACAAACGATGTTAAAACAAATTTTGAAAACATAATGAAGGCATGCGAATGGGCGGTAGAAAATAAAGTAGATTATTTGTTTACACCGGAAACATCATTGAGTGGTTACAACACTATGGCATTCAATATCAATACTTGTAAAGAAACAGAAGACGCATTAGAAAAATTAGTAGAATATGCATCAAGCCACAAACTAGGATTAATTGTTGGCACACTGTGGCTAGAAGACAAAGACAAAGTTAATGGTGCATTTTTCGGAGTCAAATCAAATCAATTAAGATTTTATAATCAAGAAGGCGAATATATTGGATCTACAAAGAAATCTAAACTTGTAAGTTTTGATGCAGACTGTGAACCTGAAACAAAAAACCCAGTGGTAACAATCACAAAAGGAGAAGATAAGTTAAAGATCGGTGCTCTTATCTGTAATGATCTTGTTGGTAATTATTATTGGGGTGGAGATAATCTTGCTAAAAAACTTAAAGAAAATGCACAACCCGATTTAATAATACATGCAAGTAACACTCAAAAGGATCAAGGTAAACATGTTAAACTATTACACGACAACTTTCATGATGCATGTACGCAATTGGTTGCTTATGCAACTAACACACCAATATTGGCTGTGGACAATCCTTGGCACATACATGGAGTAGAAACACAAGATGGCACATCTTTCACATCAGGCATTTATCTTCCATTAGAGGCAAAACACAAAGCACCCAAAACAGGCACACAATATTTTTACTATGATCATAGTAACATAACTCATTCATTTTCGGAAGGAACAAACAAATGAAAATATTAACAGTGGAGAACACTCCATACGATCTAAACAAAATGCCACAAACAGTGTCAGACGACATGGCATTCAGTGTGTTAGATAACAGCAACCCAAAGGAGCCAGACTTCTTTTTCTTGCCATTAATTTATATTGAATCTTTTAATGCTCCAGCAATAGTTTTAGATATCAATGGTAAAGAGATTACCATGCCGTTGGATTGGAGTATAGCAGTTGGCGACAAAGAAGACAGCAACACAGTTGAAGTTGTGCCATTAACAAGTATTGCAGATAGAGGATTCTCAGCATTTATTTTTAATCCACTAGATGGATTTAAAGCAGATTTTTACGAAGTGAACGTTGTAAACTTTTACAATGATGTAAAATGGTACTTTCCAAAAATAAAAAATAATCAACTATTGTCAACTCCGTTGACTGATACAAAAAGTCCAGATTGTGCATTTTTTGTAAAAGATATTTCAAGACAGTGTGAAAGTATAGAGTACACATCATTGTTGTAATGCCAAAAAAGAAAGAAAGTGCAATGATTTACGAAAGTCCAGACGGTGGAGCAACTGTGTATGCTCGACCAATTGATGGCAAAGGTGAACGTGTGCTGATCGAAGAACCAAAATATCCTGATTGGTATTTGACAGAATTAGAGATAAACGAAGTTGTAGATTATGCAAATGAAGGAAACAAGTCTTTACAAATACAGTTAAAGAAGTTAAAATTAATGTATAATCTAATTAAAGAAAACAGATGGTAACAAAAACAAACAAACTACCTTTAAAAGACATACTGGCGGCTATCGATATGAATGCTAAAAATGTATGGGACGACTTATCTGATGATGAACGTAAGCAGGTATCGTTTTATCTATTGAATAGATATGTTAGTGCTATCAAAGGAAAACCCGAAGAAAAGCAATTACAAATATTCAAGACAAACGAGTACTACAACAAAAATTTCTTTACGTTGACCAAACACAAAAAGTTATTATGGTTTTTGTTGTGTATGACTGCTAATGATACAAAATCAATAAGATATCATGAGTGGATTGGTTACAAACAAAAAGGTAGCAACAGTACGGCAAAAGCAATGAAGTTTTTAGAAAAATTGTATCCGTCTAGAAAAGAAGATGAATTAAAACTGTTAGCAAGTATTAACACAACAAAAGAATTAAAACAATTGGCAGAAGATTTAGGAATGACAAAAGAACAAATTAAGAAAACATTTTAATGATTGAAAAACTTTATTCATGCAAATATTGTAATGCAAAATTTGCCAAAGAAAAAACATTAACAGTGCATATGTGTGAACAAAAAAGAAGATTTACACAAAAAGATGAACGAAGAGTGCAACTGGGATTTCAAACATTTGTTAGATTTTATGAATTATGTCAAAAATCCACTAAGACAAAGACATATGAAGAATTTTGTAAATCACCTTACTATACGGCATTTGTAAAATTTGGCAGTTTTATTAGTAACGTAAAACCATTATATCCTAACAAATACATCGACTATGTGGTCACCTCTGGTGTAAAATTGGATCATTGGTGTAGAGAAGAAATGTATTTAAAATATGCAGGTGATTTAATTTTAAGAGAACGTGTAGAAACAGCAATGGAAAGATCAATTAAAACAATGATGGATTGGGGCGATGAAAAACAAGCACCTTGGAGTGATTATTTTAGGTATGCAAGTCTTAATAGAGCAGTGATAGACATCAAAGACGGAAAGATATCACCTTGGTTAATATTAAATTGTAAAAGCGGCAAAACCATGATGAAGAATTTTAATGACGAACAATTACAGATTGTGTATCCAGTGATGGATCCATCACATTGGGCACTTAGGTTCAAACGGTTGCCGGCAGATGTTGAAATGGTGAAAGAAGTAATAAAGGAGGCAAAACTATGATTAAAGAACACAATGTTGTTCCATTATTTGGAATACCACTTTGTCAGACACAAATACAACCATACGAAGAAAGTGAAAAATTTCTAAAAGAAAAAATAGAATATGTTGAAAGATCACACAAAGTATCATACATGTCTAAAGATGATTATGTGCTAGATAATGAAAACTTAATGCCACTTAAAAAAGAAATCGAAACGCAAGTAAGTGAATTTATGCATGGATATTTAGACATACACGAGAAACATAAATTTATTATTACAACAAGTTGGTGTAATAGATATGAACATAACCATTTTATACAGGAACATTATCATAGTAACAGTTTAATATCCGGAGTATTGTTTTTATCAGATTGTCAAGACACAGCAAATATTGTATTTCATAAAGATAAAAATCATACAAATATTTTTACTGATACAGTTAGATTAGATCACAAAGATGAATTTGATTATGTTAACAAAAGAAGTTATCTATATCATCAATCTAAAATGGCAATTAGTCCAAAGAAATGGGATTTGGTTATGTTTCCAAGTTTTTTAAATCACAGTGTTGAAGTCAACACTAGCACAACTAATGTAAGACACTCCCTGTCATTTAATGTTTGGGTAAAAGGTGAAATAGGTGGTGGACACAGCAAATTGGTATTATAATGTTTGATGTAGATATAGACTTTGCAGATAGAAATGTGTTGTTAGAAAAACTAAAACACAGAATTGCCAAACTAGGAAACGGCAAGAAGCACAACACTGGAGTCTACTTCACAGAAATTCCTCATGATCCTGCTACTAACTTGTCCACTCTGGATTACGAAACTGCTGAAGATAGAAATTACTTCAAACTAGATTGTTTAAATGTCAGTATCTACAAAGATGTAAAAGACAACGATCATTTAAACAAACTGATGACAACAGAACCGATGTGGGAACTATTAGAAGCAAAAGAATTTAGTGATCAAGTCTTTCATTTAAACGGACATAATGAAATATTAAAAACATTGAAACCTAAAAACATAGAACAACTAGCGGCTGTGTTGGCAATAATACGTCCAAGTAAACGGTATCTTTTACACAAAGATTGGAACACAATAATGCAAGAAGTATGGACAAAGCCAACAGATGACAAATACTTCTTTAAGAAATCTCACGCAACATCATATGCATTCGCCGTGGTTGTACACATGAATCTTATCTGTGAACAATTAACTTGATTATTTAGGCTTACGAACCAGTTGGACTGATTTTCTCTTGCTTCGTTTCATGGCAAGATTACTAAGGCTTGTGATTGGACCGATCTTTACACTGACATCTTTTGTGTTCATCATCATCAAGACATCCTTGAATTTCGCTAATTCTTTACGCAGAAAAATATTAATAGGGATCATCCTATTGCTTTCCCACCACCAAGTTTGACACAATTTAATGAATTTTTCTCTGGCGTTTGTGTGTATTTCTTCGTACACATAGATAGAGGTAATAGAGGTATCTTGGTTGTTGATTACCCCAACGTACTCTTTTCCACCGTATTCGACGACCGAGATAAACGGAAAGTTCTTTTCTATGTCGTTTAACAGCATTTTAATATCAATAAATACATAAGATTATGCAACTTGTGCCAAAATATTTATTAAATAACAGTGTGACTCTTACCGCAAACCTGGCAGGAGAAATAACGGAGTATAGATCAGTGTATCAGAGAAATTTAAACATCGCAAAAGGAATAGACAACCTAGTTCAATTCAATGTGCTTAATGCAGATCAGAAACCCGTGTCTATACTGGATACATACACACCTAAGTTTCAAATGTATGACGAAAACAACAGATTAGTAGTATCAAAAGATGGAACAGTGATCGAGACATCTACACCAAGCAAAGTGGGACACTTTACAATTACGATATCTGAAAATGATTTATTAAACTTAAAATCCCAATACATGCATTACATTGTGTATCTACAAAAAAATTCAGATGCATCAAAAACTATATTGCATAGTGGTACTAATTTTTCAAATAAAGGCACAGTGTTTGTGAGCACAGAAGAATTTCCAGGTCCAATAGATTCGTATTCAGTGACAACATTTACTGAAGACAACCCAAGTTCAGGGGTGTTTGTTTCAGAAACAATCACAGCAGAACCAACAATCAATGGCAATTCGGCACTGCACACTGTGGCATATTATCTTGATGAAGCAGTTGGTGATATCGTTGTGCAAGGAACTCTTGCCAATCAAGTTGATGGAGATACATTTTGGTCAGATATTAACACCTTCACGTCAACACTTTCAGACAGTTTAGAATATGTAAACTTCAATGGAGTATACAGTTATTTGAGATTCAAGCATACACTCACTTCTGGTAGCGTTACCAAAATATTAATTCGAAATTAATTGACTTTTATCACTTTTTAATTTATAATAAAAGCATGAATATTGTGCTTGACGTTTTACAAACTTATCTTCCTTCTAAAAGAAAACAGACCCCTAGTGGTTGGGTGGCTTTCAACGCACCGTGTTGTCAACACAACGGCACAACTCCTGATACAAGACAACGAGGAGGATTGATTGCCAAAGCAGACGAGAGTGTAAGTTTCCATTGTTTCAACTGTGGGTTTAAAACAAGTTGGCGTATCGGAAGAAATTTATCATATAAAATGAAAAAATTTATGAGATGGTTGAACATGCCTGATGACGTAATCACAAAATTGGCACTTCAGGTTTTACAACAAAAGACCGATGACACTGGATTTAAATCGATTGTCACATTGCCAAAATTTACGATTAAGGAACTGCCGCCTAAAGCAAAACCAATACATGAATGGGCAACATACAAAGATTTAGAACCGGGCGGTGTTGATAAAGATTTATTTTCTGTGATGGAATATATTGTTAAAAGAAAATTGACACTGGATGATTATGATTTTTATTGGAGTCCTGAAGCAGGATTCAGAGATAGATTGATTATACCTTTTATGCATCAAGCAAAAATTGTTGGATACACAGCAAGAAAGGTTGTGGAGAGTAAAGTAAAATATCTATCAGAACAACAACCAGGATATGTGTTCAACACAGATGCTCAAGATGATGACAGAAAATATATCGTAGCAATGGAAGGTCCCATTGATGCACTTGCTGTTGATGGCGTTGCTCTATTAGGCAGTGAGATCAAAGAACAACAATCGACACTGGTGAATAGTCTAGGAAAACATGTGATTGTGGTTCCCGACAGAGACGAAGCAGGACAAAAACTAGTTTGGGACAGTCTTGAAACAGGATGGAGTGTCAGTATGCCGGATTGGGATCAAGAAATCAAGGATGTCAATGATGCTGTATGTAAATATGGTAGACTTCATACATTGTACACAATAATTAAAAATGCTGAAGATTCACAATTAAAAACTAAACTGAGGATGAAAAAATGGTTCGCATAAAAAATTTTATAAAAAAAGCGATTTCAATTTTGTTTTTCCCTATCACAAAACTTGTAACATACATCAAATACAAGAAGAAGATTAGAGAATTACAAAAAAGAGACCCTTTTATTTACAAATAGAATGTATTTTGTAATAGAAGGAATTCACACAAATCCAAATAATATGAAAACTTTGGATAAAACAACGAGAAAGGAATACGGTCCTATGAATAAAAAAGAAGCCAACGAACTAGCAAAGTCGTTGATTCAAAAAAATATAGACGATTTTTATCATAGAGCTTGGGTAATTGAAAGATGATAGTTTGGGGTATAACAGGAAACAATCACGATGCCAGTTTGGCAGTGATGGAATGGAAGGTACAAGGATTAACTGATCACTATGCTCTAAAATTAAAATGGGCAGGCATGAGCAAAGACTTCAGTGGTGTGCCTGGTGATCCTACCCTGTGTCCGAAACTAATGGCAGAAGTAAGAGCAAATCCTAAATGGGCCTACCCTGCAAAGATTTATTTTTATGAAAAGCCTTTGAAGAAAACTATGAGACAACTGATTGCAGGACAAGGTTGGAAATGGAAAGAAAATAATATTAAAAAGTTTTTAGCAAAATCTGGTGTACACAATGTTCCTATAGAATATATTGATCATCATCATAGCCATGCGGCATATGGATATTACACATCGGGATTTAAAAATGCGGCAGTTGTTGTTTTAGATTCGATTGGTGAGTTTGAAACATTTACTATTTGGCATGGCAGAGGTACCAAGTTAGAAAAGAAATACACTCAAAGATATCCTCACAGCATTGGATTGTTTTATTCAGCAATGACTCAAAGAATAGGATTTCAAGCAAACGCAGAAGAATACAAATTGGAACAATTGGCTAAAAAAGGCAATTGGAGAAAATATTATAGATTGTTTATGGAAGAAATTATCGACACTAGAATGCCTTTCAAAACAAGAATAAATCTACACAGAGGTTGTAATTGGTGGAGACCAGAATTGAACACAGAAGAAGACATGGCAGATCTAGCCGCAACTACACAGCACATTTTTGAACAAGTGTTGATGTGTGCAAGTTCGTGGATACAGATGAATATCAAAACATCAAACATAGTTTTGGTAGGCGGGTGTGCATTGAATAAAACTGCTGTGAGTAAATTAAATGCAGTTTGGGATGATATATGGGTGCCAACAAATCCTGGTGATCCTGGATCGTGTATAGGTGCCGTGTGTGCCAAATATCAAAAGCACATTGACTTTCACGGAGAAATGTGGTATAATAAGGACAATGGTTAAACAAAATAAAGATTACGGATACGAGATACAAAAACTGTATCTTGAAATGATGTTAAGTGACGCAGAAACATTTGTGCGTTGTCAGTCCATATTTGATTACACACTGTTTGATAGAAAACTTCAAGAAACAGCAGACTTTGTGAACAAGTATGTTGTTCAATATAATTCATTGCCAACATATGACATTGTGAACAAGTCGTGTAATATGGAATTGAAGGCGGCAGATAATTTAACTGAAGAACATTTCAATTGGTTATTAGATGACTTTGAAACATTTGTTAGACACAAAAGTTTGGAAAGAGCAATATTAAAAAGTGCTGATATGTTAGAAAACGGTGAATATGGTCCAGTTGAAGAATTGGTCAAGAAGGCAGTACAAATAGGATTACACAAAGATATAGGAACAGATTATTTTGATGATCCCAAAGCAAGACTAATGGGATTAAAAGATCAAAACGGTCAAGTTAGCACAGGCTGGACAACACTAGATAAAAAATTGTTTGGTGGATTCAACAAAGGTGAATTGAATATATTTGCTGGTGGATCTGGTGCAGGTAAGTCTTTGTTCCTTGCAAACTTAGGTTGTAATTGGGTGCTGAATGGTTTAAATGTTGCATATGTATCATTTGAATTAAGTGAAGCACTAGTAAGTATGAGACTAGATTCTATGCTCACTGATGTGCCTGCTAGAGAAATATTTAAAGATTTAGATGGTGTAGAAATGAAAGTTAAACTGCTTGGCAAAAAAGCAGGTAAGTTTCAAATCAAATACATGGCAAGTGGTAAAAACGCAAACGATTTAAGAAGTTATCTCAAAGAATATGAAATTAAAACTGGCAGTAAACTAGATGTTATACTGGTTGACTATTTGGATCTTATGATGCCAATCAGTAGAAAAGTTTCTCCAAGTGATTTGTTTGTTAAAGATAAATTTGTATCTGAAGAATTAAGAAACTTGTCAATGGAATTAAATGTTATCTTTGTCACAGCATCACAGTTGAACAGAGGTGCAGTTGAAGAAATTGAATTTGACCACAGTCATATATCAGGAGGTTTAAGTAAAATACAAACTGCTGATAATGTGTTTGGTATCTTTACAAGTAGAGCAATGAGAGAACGTGGTAGATATCAAATACAATTAATGAAAACTAGATCATCTAGCGGTGTTGGTCAGAAAATAGATTTAGAATTTGATTTAGATAGTTTAAGAATAAGAGATCTAGCAGAAGATGATTCAGGACAAAATTATGGTAGCAGTGGCAATAGTACCATATATAACTCATTGAAAAAAACTTCAACAGTTATAGATGATAATGCAACAGATTCATCTGAATCACAAGAAAAAGTTCCTAATCCTACAAAAGGACAATCGTTGCACAAAGCCGATACAGATAATACAGATCAAACAAAGTTGAGGGACTTTTTAAAGAACCTTGATGGCGATGAATAAACAATACAAAAGAATAGTAATTCCAAAAGGTTTAGATTTAGGAACCAGCAGACGTACTTGTACTCAGTTGGCAAACACAATTAGTGTAAGTTCTGGTTTAGAAATATTTTCAGATGTTGATCATATCCAACAAGGAGATTTAGTAATACTTGGTGGTGTTGGTGGACACGATGGTTTTCAAAAGTATCATGAGTCTTTTCAAGAAAAAAATATCGATTATGTGAATGTTGAAAAAGGATATTGTAATTGGTGGAAGCCGGTTTATTGGAGAGTTACGTTCAACGAAAATCAAATCTCAGATATAAAAGGCGAATACACTAACGAACGATTTGCCAAATTTAAACTAAAAATAAAACAATGGCAAATGGGAGATCAAGTATACATAGTTGCTCCTAGTCAAAACGGATTAGATGTGTATGGTATCAAACAAAATGTAGATCAATGGATAGAATCTACCACACAAGAAATTAAAAAACACACAAACAGACCAATTAAAGTTAGAAAGAAGATGCCTAAAAAAGCAAGAGGTTCAAGAGGTTTTTGTGGTTCTTTAGAAAACATTTACTGCGTGATCAGTTTACACACCATGGCAATGACCGAAGCATTACGAGAAGGATGTCCTGTAATCAGTCTTGTGCCAGGTTGTCTAAAAGATTACAGTGTAAACTCAATTGATAAGATTAATAATTTGTATTATCCAGAAAACAGACAATACTTGTTTAACTGTTTAACCAATTTACAATTCAACTCTGACGAATTGATAAACGGTTTTGCTTGGAACACCATGAGCAAATACTATGGAATCGATATCAAGAAAGCCTAGAGGCGGACAGCAAAATTCCGCGAAGCGGTAACGCAGAAATTCCAAATCCGCGAAGCGGTAAGCACAGCGATTTCGGTAAGCAATTTTAATCTATGATTTTTCTTTTGACGCCTCGTCTTTTGACATCAAGTGTGCTACAATGTATTCCACCGTCCCAAAACAAATAGTGTCTCTGTGGTACAACGTGGCAGTCTATGTGTAAGGACTTCAGTTTTGCAAACAGTTTGGGTATGTGTCGTGCAAACACAATGTTGTTTCTGTCTATCACCAACACATTGAGATCAAAGCAAACTTCTTGACTGTAACCTCTCCAATTCTCCAAGTACTTGTCTATCCAAGCAATGTCCATTTTGTTTTGTGCTTCTGCATAATCTTGTACATATCTGTCCATTTTCAATTCAGGCAAACAGTCACTCACATCAATCAACTGTTTGTTGTGTAAGCATTCAGGCACCCATTCCTTGCCTGCGTGTATCACTGTGTCATCATCTATCATGATGAAGCCGTGGTCAATGTGACCAAAGCCATTGAATTTTGTGCCGGCATTGTGATGAAATTTATACTGATTCAGTTCACGTTTGCACCATTCTAAACCTGAGGCTGAACCCGGTCCTTCGTGATTAACAATGATGGCATCACCTGCTTTGTACATGGTGGCAGTGTGCCACAACACCTTGTCCATCAATTTTTCTTTGTAGGTTTTGTCGTTCACAAACCAATCATCCCGGTTGTTCAAGTTCATCAACATGGGTGCTGGTTGGCTGATCCAACGATAACCTTGCTGAAACAACTGTTCAAATATTCGGTAATAACTGATGGAGTCAAAGTATCTATCTGTGTAACTGGTGTAGGTTTGTATCACAGTGTTGCCCATCACCAACATGGCATCTCTAGGCACTATGGGTGCAATGGGAAACTGCACATCAAACTCTGGCATGGAGATAGGATCATAATACTGGTGCACATCTGGTCGCATCACTTCAATGTTGCCCTGCTTGAGAAAGTCAGCCAACTGATCCAGGTCCTGCTTGGTTTCTTCTAAAATTTTATTGAACTGTGTGGGGTTGTTGTGATGTGTCAACAGTTGACTTGCTTGATCAGGATCATATGTGTCTCCCACTATCACAGTCTCCAACGGATCGTATTCTGTGTAAATCATATGTTTAGATATTTTACGTGCATGAAACTTTGTAGGCTACGTCTTTTTACATCTGGTGTAACAATTTTAGTCACAGCATGATACAGGTCTTCATTGTTGATCACAATTCTGTTGCCGATGGGTTCCAAGTATTCGCCCTTGTCTGCATTGTCCTGTTTGAACAAAAACAATCCACCATCTTGAAAGTTCCAAGTGTCATTAAGAAAAAAGGTCACACCCACATAATCGATGTCTTGTTTGTCCCAAGGCAGGAATCTGTCTTTGTGCCACGTGCTCACATAGGGATATTTCATTTCATGGTAACGCAGTGTGTGGTCATGTCCTGTGAGTAATTCTTTGGTGAAGTAACCTTGTTCAACCAACAAACCGAAAAAGAAATCTTTGGTTTCGTGATTGAGATAGAATAGATTACAATCATCTGTTTCGTGATGATCTGTTTCATCATCATACCTTTCAAAACGTCCACCGTGCTGTGTGATATCATTTTGTATCAACTGATTAATTTTTGTCAGTTGTTCATCATTTAAAAAATTATCTTTTATAATCATTGCAACTGTCCTTTCAAAACAGTAAAATATTCTTCTGTGGCATTTATGGGTATGATGAAAAATTTATGATCATCGCCCTTTAGCAAATCAAACAGTGTGCCGAACTGTCCCACTATGCTGTAACCTGCTTCCTCAAATATTGTTTTTGCTGTTGCCACAATGCTGTGATGCTGTGACATCAATTGTTCCTCGTGCAGGATATCAATATATTTAATGCAACTCAACACACCCGGCAAACTGTAATTGTATGTAAAGCCGTGTTCCCAATCAAACTCTTCAGGCAACACATCGTCAATTTTTTCGTTGTACATGGTGATACTGAGAGGAAAAAATCCTGCTGTGATGGCTTTGCCCATGGTGAATATGTCTGGCTGAATAGGAGTTTGTTTCCAACCTGCAAAACTGCCAGTCTTTCCTCCGCCAATAAAAATATCATCCATAATCACAATCACACCTTGTTGTTGAATCTGTTTTATTTTGTTCCAAAATTCTTCTGTGTTGGGTCTTAACTGTTGTCCATAAGAACAAGTTTCCACCATGACACACATAACATCTTGCCAATCTACTGCGTTGATATCAAAATCTCTTTTCAATCTAATCACTTGATCATATGGCTTTAGTGTGTAGAAAGGATCATTAAACAAACTGTCCCCCATGTTGTAATTTAAAAATGTGGATCCATGATAACTGTTTTCAAAACACACAATCTTTGTGCGTTTGTGTTGTCCCACAAGTTTTTGATATGCACTGGCAAGTTTTATTGCACCTTCGTTGGCGTCTGATCCACTCAATGCAAATATACTTTTGTATCCTGTCATAAGAAACAATTTATCAGACAGTTCATAACTGGGCTCATTCAAGTAGAGATTTTCATTCTGCACAATGCTTTCTGCTATTTCTGGTTTTACTTTGATATTGTCATACACATAGTCTAATATATCGTGTCTATCAAATCCCAAAGTGAAGCAACCATAATGCAACAACGGATCTATAATTTTCTTTCCGTCATCAATATAACCATATTGCCAATGTGGTTTTGCTACATTGGTTAATCTTTGTACACCTGGTATGAGTCCTTTTAATGATTTCATATAATTAATTATTGAATTTCAAATACCAATTGATCGTATGTGACGTCTGCTGAATCTGTAAATTGTTTTTTGGATTCTAATGCAACTGTTATAGGTAAATCCATATCCACAAAGTTTTGAACGGAAACTTTTTTGGTATCTCCTTGATGGAAAGTTTTATCCAGTTTGTGTGTTTGATCATTCACCGTGAGTGTTACATCATATTCGTCAGTTAATTTTTCACTGCCTTCAACAAAATTCTTTCTATTAAACGTTGTGGTACATATAGAACTATTGCTGTCAAACACAAAGTCTACTTCTGTTTTTTCTTTTATGTCACCAAATGAAATATCATAAATTAAATTGACAACGTTTACACTGTCAGAATCAAACAGTATTTGATCTGTCATCAGCAACGGTAAATTTTCTTCAGCATCGTCAATATTTTCAAACACAACTGCATCATTGATCATCACAGTTAAATTGTTTTTGTATTGATGTTTTTTCAAACTAAAATATTGTTTGTTGTCTTCTTTTGGACAACGCAGTGTGAAAATTTTATTCATGCTCTATACTGTCTTTAAATTTTACTAATGCTTCTTCAAAACTTAAATGGTCTCCTGGTAATTTTAACAAAGTCAATGACAGTGTCCATCTATCTTGTGTAGGATCTGGATTGTAGGTATTGTGTAGTTGACCTACATTCATCAAACTGGGTTTGTTGATCACTGCTTGATAAATTAAATCTACATCATTTTCATCTGCACTGTAACACTTGTAACATTCAATGTCTGGTTCTATTCCTGCTTCTTGAAAACTTTTATTAATTTCTGTTTCATCATGATTAATTTCAACATATTCTTTATCTGATTTAAGTTTGTACCATTTTGTTGTGCTGGTTTCCGGACCCCATGTAAAGTTAAGTTTACAGGCATCTCGTTGTCCGGGAGGTATCACAGTGTCGTTGTGAATGGGTATTGCTCCTCCATTGGGTTTGGTATAAAATCCTTCTATTACATTTGATATCTTTAAGTTGTATTGAGCAAGCCATTTGAACAATTCGTCTGGCAGTTCAGAAATATTCACATATGAAATAAAATCATTTTCCAATGCTTTGTTAAAACATCTGGGTTTGGGCATTGTAAATGGTAGTTGTATGTACCTATGATATATGTTGAAGTCCATGTATGAAAATATTTATAGACTGCTGAATTTATGTGTTACAGGTATGGTTTTGGTGCGGGTAGACACGTATATGCCTCAACAGACAATGGCCCGTATAATGACGTGTATGACTGTTTAACAGGTGTTTATTAGGGCACTCTAATAGCCAATTGTGTAAGCGATAATGTCACAGTCTGTATAATTAATTGTATGTCAAAAGAAATTCAAAACAAAACAGTTAATCTTAAACAATGGCAAGATGGAAACGAGCCGCCATTTAATCCAGAAATGGAAGTCGAAATAAAAGACTTTATAGGTGTATTCAAAAAAGCATTCACAAAAGAATGGTGTGATCATGCAATCAAGTACTTTGATGAAATGACCAAGATGGGATTTGGTAGATCAATTCAAGAAATATCAGGAGCACCCAGACATTTAAAAGACACACAAAATTTTAACACATCAAGATTGTATTCGCAAGGCGATAACTTGTTGAGCATTGTTGGAGTTCCTGGAGTACAAGATAAATTTTTAGATACTTTTTGGGCGTGTTACAATGGAATTTACAGACATCAGTTTTCATCTTTACAAACAGAAGGTGCACCACAGATGGTATATGAAATGAAGATTCAAAGAACTGCACCTGGAGAAGGTTACCATGTTTGGCATTGGGAACAAAGTAGTAGATCCGACACAACAAGATTTATGGTCATACAAGTTTTCTTAAATGATGTGGAAGAAGGCGGTGAAACAGAATTATTATACTATCCTAGAAGATTAAAAGCAGAAGCAGGAACATTATTAATATTTCCTGGAAACTATACACACACCCATAGAGGCAACCAGCCTCTGTCTGGACCGAAGTACACTATTAATACTTGGCTAGAATTCTAAGACCGGTTGCTTAATTAATTTAGATTATATTATTGTTCGAATGACTTTACAGCCTTCTCTACAATCTTTTCCATCTTGTTGTAAATTTTTATAAAAAAATTATTAATCGATGTGATCACGAATGTGATTATTTGTTTGACTTTTTTCATAGCCTTTTCTCCCTTGTTTGTGTTTTTATATTTGCCTTTATAAACAAAGCAATTTGCTTTGTTCTTTAATATTTACATAAGTTTTTGTGAAACTTATCTGCTACTATTGAAATAATTATTGTGGTATAAATGCATGGACAACTTTTTGTGCTAATTTTTTCCACTCAGCAAGTTCTCCAATTTCTTGTATGTGATGAGCAGTTGTTCCATCATGATAAGAACAACGAATCTGCATCATTCCTTTTTCAGGTCTTGCATCTGCTGTTACGCCTATCGCAGTTTGACAATCTCCGTTTACTAATTCCAACACATATCTTTCAGCCATCAATTCAATTGTGGGCCATTCTAATATTTGAGGATTCCATATGTCTTTCATTTTTACATCATTGCTTCTTATCTGCACAACAACCTTGCCTTGTCCTGCGGCAGGCAACAATTCATTTTCTGGCATCACAGTGTGCTGAACTTCTTTGTTCAATCTATCCAAGGCACATTTTGCCATGATGATGCCGTCCACTTCTTGTTTTTGTATTAATTCTAATCTTGTTTGAATATTTCCTCTTATGGGTACAAAACGTAAATCTGATCTTTGATCTCCCAACATCTTTGCTCTGCGTGGAGCACTTGTGCCTATTCTATATCCACTAGGTATAGAATCAAAATTTTCAAAAGGTCCTACCAATGCATCACGCCTGTCACCTTGTTCCCACACACAACCTAAAATTTCTGTTCCGTCTGCAATTTCTGTTCCCACATCTTTTGCACTGTGAATAGCACAATCTATTTCTCCTGCAAGGAGTTTGTCTTCTATTGTGGAACAAAATATGTGTTTACCACCCATTTCATGTATAGGAGTTTTTTGATCTATGTCGCCTTGACTTTTAATTTGAATCAGTTCATAAGGTTGAACTAAACCTGACGCGGCACCGTCTGCCTGTCGTATGGCGAGAGGAGATCCTCTTGTGCCAATTTGAATCATGATACTGCTATGCTCTGCCCCAAGGTATTGGATTGCCTTTGTTGTCGACAACTAAATCGCTTGTATCTTTGTACTGGGCAACCATTATGCCTTTGCCTTTGCCTTCAGCGATCCATCTACAAGGTTTGATTTCTCTTTCGTTGTGATACCTTGTCAAGTGATTGGTAATGATACCTCTTGCTTTTACACCTGCCATTTTTATCTTCCTTGTCCGTTATAAAATTTATGACTGCGTTTTTTAGATTTATTCATCGATGAAAACTTGCAACGTGATTTTTTTCCTGACTGACTAGTTTTCTTAGGTTGTGAAACATGTCCTTCAAATGATTTATGTATTTTCATATTATTTCCTTACTTGTTTTTTCTTTTTCTTTTTCTTCTTGATTGATCTTTCTGTGTAATCTTGCATCTGAGCAATCATAGCCGCCCATTCTTCTACAGATGTTTCTTTGACAGTTGCTTTTTTTCCAGCCATCTTATCTACCTGCTGATTTTTTGGCTTTAAGAGCCTCTTTAACTTTTTGTTGAATAATCGCTTGTCTGATTTTTCTACCTATTGGCAATTTTTGTACCACGTAGAATTCTTCGCCTCGCTTGGTAGTCCATTCCACTTCAACTTCTTGGGCTTTGGTTCCACCTTGATAACTCAATACTGCTTTCTTAAAACTCATAGCCGTGATCTCTTTGATCTGCTCTTCTGCTTCAGCAGTTTTATCTATAAATTTAAATGTTCTTTCTTTAGGCATATGTTCTCCTTATTTTGAAGTATTTATTAAATGGTACTATAATTCTACTGCTTGACACGGGCAAACAGATGTGTTATACTGATGTACATGAGCGAAAAAACTTCACAGATTTTAGAGAATTTAAAGAATATTAGACAGACAGAACCCGAAGAAACATCTTCATCTGGGCCAATTGCAAGTAATCTAGATGCTGACAGGATTTATGGCAGTATCAACAACACCATACATTTGATCAACAGAGATGGATCGAAACACAAAGGCAAAATTTTCAAAAGAAGAATTACCCTCAAAGACATAGACGGTGGCAATTTTTTTGCTCACGCATATGAAACAGATGACGGCAGATGGTTTGACAGAGCAGGACTGCCCTGTGCCAAACCCAGCACTGTGGTGAAACAATCCACTGAAGAAGCGGATGCTGGCGACAATAACTAACAGCATGATCACCTTGAAAGAATATGAAGATATGCCTGAGTATTGGGATTACCAACGCAAGATAGCCTTCAACAAAGAAAAATGTATGAAGGCTTGTGAAAACATAGTTGAACGTTTCGAAGATGTGGCAGAAGAAAAAGATGCCGAGAGTATGTTTGAATTGATGTGGCATCAAATAGAAGCAGAAGATTACGAAGAACCTCCAATAGATTGGATACCCAAAGACCCTGCATTAAGAATTCAAGGCGAATCATACACAGCATAATCATTATGTGTTTTGAGCATACCACTTATGCTAAATACATATACGTTCAGGCATCAGGCCCGGAAGTAGGATATATCCGAAGGAACGCACCTAACTGATAACAAAGGAGGGTGATATGAGCAGATTCAATCATCTACTTAAAAACTATACGAAAAATTCACAACTTGTCAAAAAGACAATGGAACTGTTTCGTGCTAGAAAAGAAGTGGACATAAATGGAAACGGTACTTCTGGACACATGGTAAAACATGGTTCAAACAAAGGTAAAGTACTGGGACATCGTTCTACAAAGTCCAATAATAATTGGCAATAATTCTATTTCTTAGAAAATAAAAAAGACCTGCTGGCGGAACTGTATCTAAAGTTTAGGTTTCGCCAGTGTGGTTCTTTCCATATAATTTTTTCCCAACTACGACAATCTGTGTTGCCCCAGCCATTATCTAATCGCATTTTTACCTGATATCGTGTTTTAGGAGAGTGCAATGCAGTTTCCATGAAACGAACTAGATCCACAGAAGTGAATGCAGATTCGCCGTCTAGGGTGTGTCGGATGGTTTTTTTAGTTTGTCGAGTGGGTCGCATACTAAATGTATATTTATCCATGCGATAAATATCAATATGCGTTACAGAGAATTTAAAATAAACATCAACGAAGCCACTATCGCGGCATCTACTCCGTCCAGCATTCCTGCGTATATTGATAATCTAAATCAATTACTAGCAACCAATCAAGTCATTCCAGCAGGTAAACAAGGTGAGATCAGTATTGTGCCTGAGCCCAATCAAAAAGTTAACAGTATTGCAGATGTGATCAAAGGCAAGATCAACAACAAACCTGCAGAAATACAAGTGAGCAAGGTATTCAAAAGTGCCGATGTAAAAGGCAAATCGGGTAGATCATTCAATCTAGGCAATGCAACAGAAGGCATGTTTGCTACTGCCATCTACAATAGACTTGTGTCAGATAAAGATGTCACAGTACAAGGACTAAAATCTAGTTTGGCTAATTTACCGCCACACAATAAAAATGGTGTAACTGTTGGTCCTGTTGAAGTCAAAGATCGCAAAGGTGTTTCAGACAAAGTTCAACTGTTTATTAAATTAGATATAAGCAGTTATGAAGGAATCAAAGATCCACAATCTTTACAAAATTTAATTCCACATCTTCAGTCAATTGTAAATTATGTAAACAATGAAGAAATTAAAACATTAACTAATGAATTCAAAACAAACGGCACTGTTGATTCTGTTAAAGTAATATCTGATGGTGTTACAGATGCTAAAAGTTCTAAGGTAGATGTTGAAGTGGTTTATTTGAACGACAAAGGTGAAAGAAAAACTGTAAGATACGAAAGATCAGTTAAGACTGGCGGAGTAAAACAATTTGGACAAGTGACAGCCGGTGGAGCCAAAGATGAAGATGATGCAGGCAAATCAGTCACAAGAGCAGAAAGATATGATTTACAAGAACAATTTTGGGACGATTTTCAGATTGACATTTCAGCATCTGAAGACGATTTTATAGATTGGACTGATTACGTTGAAGCATACGATTTCACATATGCCGAAGCGGCAAAACAATTGAATGAAAAATTAAAAGGTGACAAAAAAGAAAAACAAACTGTACAAATCATATTTGACGTGATTAAAAAACACGGAGTTGGTGATAGACCAAATGCCAAAACTGTAGACTTTGGTCCTAAAGGCTATAAGATATTAGATTATAAAAAACTAGACGAGTTTGTGTCTAAAACTGATTTAAATGCAAAATTTATTAAAAATCAAAAAAGACCTGGAGTGTCTATACAAGATCAAAGTGGTGCAGACTTTGTGATCATAAGATTATACAAAGGTGAAACAAAAATGACCAACATGATAGAGCGTGGTCCAGCACTAGAAAAAATTATAAAAGTAAAAGAAGGTTAATATGGCGGCTAACGGAATATCAGGATTAAGCACCAAAGAAGCAAAGCAAGATGCTAAACTTACTCTCGCCCAAGCCAAACGCAAAGGCAGAGTGATCACTGAAGGTAGTGGCACTTGGAGCGATGACGGCACAGATAATGAAAACGCTTCTTGGTATAAACAAGGTAACACAGCAGATAAAACTCTACTTGCTAATCCATACGAAGGCGATGCTTACAACCCAGACGATGATGAAGCAACAGGCACACTTGTTCCTGCTCGTCCTTTCTTAGGAGCATCAGTTGGTATTGCTGACAGCATTTTAGATGATGCCTTTGTGTATGTTGATGCTGGATCAACATCAAGTTATTCAGGCACAGGCACAGCGTGGAATGATATATCAGGTAATAGTTTAAATGCTACACTGGTAGGAGCACCACCATTCGTTGCAGGAGCCAATGCACACTTTACACTAGCAGGTGGCGACCATGCTACATTGCCAACAGGATTTGCAAACGACTTTGCCAATGGCTTTGGATTGTTTGCTATATGGAACTTTGGTACAGCATCAAACTATGAACGTATTATTGATCTAGGGCAAGGACAAGCGGATGACAATATTATTGTTGGACGCAAAGGCACTACGGATACATTCTTCTATCAACTCTACAACGGCGGCACAGGTGGAACATTTGTTGAAGTTGCTAACGCTATTCAAAACTCAACATTTGCAAGTTATGGTGTTGCCCTAAACGGAACAGATGGTAGATTGTATACAAATGGTACTCTAGCAGGCACGCAAGCCAACTACGCAGAAGTACCTACCAACGTAAGCAGAAACTCAAACTTCATAGGTAAATCAAATTGGCCGAGCGACGGAGTATCAACGGGTGCTATGGGTGTAGTATTGATATTTAGAAGAGCATTGACGGCAACTGAATTTGCCACACTACACAACTCATTTGCCGCAAAGTATGGATTAACCCAAGTCTAATGGACAACATAATAGATTAAAAACCCTGCGTTGTTTCCAACGCAAGGAATTTTCCTAAAGTAGCAATAAACTTGCTAACACAACAATGACTGCTATTACACCAGCCGCTGTGTATAAGGTGTTTATCATACTATTTCAGTTTGTATGTCTTCTGTAGTCTGTTCAGTAAGATACCATATGCTGGTAAAAATACTATTAGTCCTACTGCAATTTTGATCACCGTTTGTGATCCTGCAATCTCCATCCAGTTAGCCGCCATGTATTCGTCGGCACTGTTGTTGAAAGCCACTGCAAAGAAAGTGTAAGTGTCAATGATGTTTGCCGCGATAGTTGATACCGCTGGTGCTAACCACCAATTGTTCTTAAACCCTTCTCTGATGTATTGAAACACATACACGTCCAGCATGGTACCAATTGCATAAGCAGTGGCACTTGCGAAACCAATTCTTACTGCGACCGATCCCGGTGCTCCTTCTGCCAACACAACTGCTATGGATCCAATGATTGCCAAAGGATAAGCCGCCGCGATGGTTTGTCTTGCTATTGTTTTGCCCAACAGTCTAACAGTCAAGTCTGTTGCTATCACAACTAATGGGAAAGTGAATGCCGCCCACGTCAATTTAACACCCAGTATTTCTACAGGTATTGCCACTAACGCATTTGAAACTGTGATCACGATAACGTGCAGTGCCACTAATTTCATCAGCATTGATTTGTCTACGTTTTTAAACATTATTACTCCTATAGGTTAATTAATGTTGTGTGGATTATAGCATGATTCTGTGACAGTGTCTATACACTTTTTGCGTGTGTTCTGCGACAGTGTTGCATGACTGCCGCAGAACTCAACTCGAGTTGCCTAAGGAAGGCATTGACCGTGTCTGATGTGGTCAATACTATCCATAGTGTAGCAGATTAATTGGCAGTTGTCAACCGGTTAAGGGTACCAAAAAATCACTGTCAAAAAAAAAATTATGTGGGTACTTACGCAATTAGGGGATCAGTTTTGCAGTCGATATCAAATGGACACAGTGCCAATTGTGCTTGAAGTTCTTCCATGTGTGCACCAGCCAAATCAAATTCTATCTCCACTTCTTCTCCCATGGGATTGAAATTGTCCATGATGCCACGTTTGTTGGCTCCGTTCAACCATACCAATATGTGTCTGTCAAACCATGCTCTTTGATTGAAAGGTTGGTCCAACTGCTGGGGTCGGATGTGTATGTGTTGAGGATCCGTCAATGCATGATG
>Ga0209630_10000510_pt1 | contig 43847 bp, 39 predicted proteins | sample COG_01_FD_184745 | JGI IMG/M metagenome (GOLD analysis project Ga0209630, IMG submission 184745) | Pelagic Microbial community sample from North Sea - COGITO 998_met_01 (SPAdes) (version 2) | ecosystem: Environmental > Aquatic > Marine > Neritic zone/Coastal water | place: Helgoland, sampling...
CATGGCCCCGTTCATGGGCGATGTCGTCCCCATCGCGCGTCCGCTGGTGCTGTACCGGATGCACAACAGCAACGACAGCAACATGCTGACCAACGACAACAACTTCGGTCGCGAAGTGGAACGTGCGGTCAAGCGGCTCGGCGCGGCGCAGGATGCGAGCCGGATGATGGGCCTGACCCCTCCGGGCCGGCGGTCCCTGTTCCGCGGCACGCATCTGTTGCAGCTGCGTGCCGTGTCGCTCCGGTTGCGTCCGACGGACCACCCCCTGTCCGACGATTCCCGCATGGCGGCGATGAAGGACGCCATCCTGATGCCCTTCCGCAGCGGGTTCGAGCCGCTCTATCGTCGCCTTATCATGGCGGCCTATGCGGGCCTCATCCTCACCATGCCGTTGACGATCGCACGGGCGCTGATCCGGAAGCGGTTCGTCAGGGCGTGATGTCGCATTCGAGGCGCTGACGCGACCGGCGCCGGGGACCATGTGAATGGATCCGCCGTTCCATCCATCGGCGAAACCACCTATACGCGCCAGACGATCGACACTCCAGACCGACCAAAATCCATGTTTTCAGGCCGAAAATAGCGTACGGAAATAGCAATCGTTGCTGAATTCGGCCGCCGGGGAAGAATTTCAAATGGAAGATGGCGTCTTGGATATAGCGCATGATGGCGATTACGATGCAATAGTGCTGGGTGCCGGGATAAGCGGCCTGGTCGCTTCTTCGGTATTGTTGGAGGATGGCGCGCAGCGCATATTGATCGTCGACAAGTACGAGAGTATCGGCGGCAATCATATCAATGTGAATGTCAACGGATATTCCTTCGATATCGGCAGCTATATATTTCAGGACGATTCGCCGTTGATCCGGCACTTCCCGGAGTTGCTGCCGCATTACGTCGTCATCGATCCGGCCTGGCAGCGACTAAATCCCCAGGGCGTGGTCACCAGATATCCCATCTCCATAAAGGACGATCTGCTCGTTGCCGGTCCGGTCGAGTGGATCAGGATCGGCGCCTCGGTCGTATATTCCAGGCTGTTCCGGCGCAGGATGCGCAACGCAAAGGATTTCGCCCGGTACTGGATCGGTGCCCGTTTCCTGAAACGGTCCGGTCTCGAAGATTATATGAAGCGTTTCTATGGTCTGGCCCCCGAGAAGATCGACCTGAACTTCGCCAGAAAGCGGATGGCGTGGATTTCCGAATATGCGTCGTTCGACAACCCGATGCTCAAGATACGCCGGGAGGCCCGCCAGGGACCGTCAAACCAGCAACTTGCCCGGCCCAAAGAGGGGTTCCACCATCTCTACAAGGTCGCGGCGGACAAATTGGCATCGAGCGGCGTTGCTGTGTCACTGGGCACGACGATACGATCCATCGTCAGGACGGATGGCCTCTTCAACGTCGAAACCGATCGGGGTTGCTTCCGCGCACGGCGGGTCGTGTCGACCTTGCCGTTGCACACCGCCCTGCGGATCTGCGGCATTCCGTTGCGGGACAGTCTTCAGTCCGTCAGCCTGATAAGCCTGTTCTACAGTTTTGACGGCACGCGCGGCTTCTCCTCGTCGATATTGTACAATTTCTCGTTCGAAGGACCATGGAAGCGCCTGACCGTCTATTCGGACTTTTACGGGCGCAACGACGGGCGCGAATATTTCGGCGTCGAGGTCAATGCCGAGCATGTCGACGGGTCGATCGCGATCGCCGACCGGCAGTTCAGAGCGCATGTCGCGGACAATGGTCTCTTCGACGGGGATCTTGTCCTGGAGGGAAGCCATGTGACGGCGAACGCCTATCCGATCTATGTCGATGGCGCGACGGAACTGGCGCAGGAGGCCGTACAGGCCCTGTCCGACTTCGGCGTGGAATCGATCGGTCGGCAGGGCCGGTTCGATTATCAGCCGACCGCCCGGGATACGACGCTGAAGGCCGAGATGGCGCTGGCGAGATAATAATGCCCCCATGGCCAGGTAGTCGCCACCACGACGTTACGAGCGTTCAGCCCGTACGACTGATGAGATACTGTAGGTCCTTGAGCGCCGCCTGTGGGCGGAACCTGCGCTTGTGGATGGTCCGGTACGTGCCGTTGGCGATGTTGCGGAGCCAGTGCAGCCAGGCGCGCAGACCATAGGTCGCATAGAGCGCGTTGCGCGCGCGCTGCTGATCGAGCGCGCGGTTGAGGAAATCCGCGGCGAGGCTCTGGTCGTATTGCAGGCTTGCGGTGGCGGGATGATGGGCGATCCGGTCGAGCAAGGCCTCCTGCTGTTCTGTGGCGAGAACGTAGCGATCGGATTCCTGCCGGGTGCGCGACCGGCTGCCGTTGCCGGACTTGGGCTTGGCGGCGCCGAAGACGTTGGCGCCATGCTGGCGGTAATCCACCAACGGCTCCGCGATCTCCCGCGTGCTGCCGACGAGATTGGCCAGCAGCAGGATCCAGCGATCGTGCGCCAGCCGCGGATGGCCGGTGATATAGTCGCTGACCCGCAGGTCGGGGGCGACAATCTCGAGCAGAACGCGCCGGAAGGTCATCGAGAAACCGAAGAATACGCCCCACGGACTGTAGCTGAGCGGCGGGCGGGTCCTGCTCTTGCCGATCCCCTGTCGGAAATGCCCGATGACGGCGTCCTTGTCATCGATCAGGCGCGCCGTATGCGCGGTGAGGACGACCGCGGGATCGGCGTCGAATGCGGTTTCGCATCGCTCGATCTTGTCGGCGCGCCATATGTCGTCCTGATCGCAGAAGGCGATGAAATCGCCTTTGGCGCGCAGCGAGGCCTGGAGGAAATTCTCTCCGAAACCCAGATTCTGCGGGTTGAGGCGGACGTGGACGGGGAACGGCGCGGACGCCGCAAAAGCATGGGCGATGGCGAGTGTATGATCCCGCGATCCATCGTCGGCGATGATGACCTCGAACGGCCGTCTCGTCTGCTGCGCCAGACTGGCCAGCAGCCGCCCGATATAATGTTCTCCGTTATAGGTCCCGATCACGATCGAGGTCCGCGACTGGATCATAATATCGTTTCGACCATTCGTAGTCCCGGCATGATGCCAGAGGGTGATGAAGGGTATCGCACCCGTCGCCCGACTTCGACAAATGAATCGACGACAGGTTGGAGAATGGCGATCATCAGTGGGCCGCGGCGCGCGTCGGCAACAGCGCGGTCATCCGACCGAGGACGAGTTGTTCGAACCCCGCCGGTCGACCGACAAGCGCCCACAGCACGAGCAGCGAGACACTGTAGCTGGCCAGGCCCAGAAGACTGACGGCCAGAAGGCGAACGCCCAGCATCAGGCCGCTCTCGCCATCGAGCAACGGCCGCAGCGCCAGCAGGACGACGACCAGCACCAGGCCCGACAGCACGATCCGCCAGATGGAGAACAGCTGACGGGTGATGGGTTCGTGGATGATCTTGCTGATATAATAGAGCGCGAATGTCGCGGTAATCAGGGACGATATCGCACGCGCGCCGATGGCGCCCGGTATGCCGAAGAACAGGGCCCCTATCGCCATGAGGGGTATTTTCGACGCCGAGTCACTCGCGGTCTGGCGCAGGATCAGATCGAACCGCCCCTTCGCCATCGCCAGCGAGGGAAAGGGAGAGATGAAGAGCGGCGGGATCAAGGTCAGCGACAGCCACTTCAGCGTCGGAATGGCTGCGATCCATTTGCTGCCCAGTATGAAATGTACGGCAGGATCGGCGAGCAGGCTCAATCCCAGCATCAACGGCAATCCCACGGCGAGGATGGAGCTCGATGCCTTCTGGTATGCCGATCGCAGGCGATCGAGGTCGTCGCCGATCAGCGAGAAGGCCGACAGCAACGGGCGCACGATCGGCTTGATGAGCGCCTGTTCCGGGATGAACGACAGATCGTTCGCCAGCGAATAATTGCCCAGCTCCGCCCGCGTCACGAACCTGCCGAGCAGAAGCCGGTCGCACTGCCAGTTCAGCGCCGAGAGGAACTGGGACAGCGTGGTCCATCCCACGAAACCGGAAAAATCGGACCAGTTGCCCAACGAGAAGCGCGGCCGGTACGGCGCGAAGGCATAGGACAGCACGACGACGGTCAGCGGGGAAACGATGATGCCGACGATCAGGGCGCGATAATCGCGAAACAGCCAGGCCGCCCAGGACGACAGGATCAGGGTCACGATCTTGTTGCCGATATCGAGAACGAGCTCGCGTCGGAAATCGAGCCGTTTGACGAAAAACGACATCTTCGGGCTTATCATGCCCCGCATGACGGGCGCGAGGCTGAGGATGCCGATCAGCAACGCGAGACGCGGGTCCTGGTAGAAGCTGGCGAACGGAATGGCCAGAATCCACAGCATTGCGGCAAGCGCGATGCCGCGCAGGGCGCTGAGCGTGAAGGCCGTGTCGATATGGCCTTTCGTCACGACGGGCATGCTGACCAGAACCTGGGATACGGGCAGTTCGAACACCGCCTCGATCATCAGCACGAGCGTCATGGCGATGGCGATGACGCCGAAATCGGCCGGCGTGAGCAGTTTTGCCAGCACCAGCAGGCTGACGAAATCGATGCCCTTGCTGGCAAGTCTGACCAGGATAAGCCACGCGGCACTGCCCGTGGTTCTTCTGGTCAACTCGGCACTGTTATTGGGTGTCGGCTGATCCGGAATCATACGCGTGACACTTTCCGATACCACAACGGGAGGTACGATATTCCCGTTTCAAAAATCTTATCGAGACGTACGGGACACGGCCGGCGGCATCGGCGATGCGATATGACCGCAGGCCGCACCGTTATACTGGCGTGTAGGCAAAGCTTATGGGCGCCGTCGTGTCGTCATGATGAATGGTGGCAATCCGATACCCCTTGTTACTCGCGACCACTCCGCTCCTGAACCGGTCCGCTTTTCGCGACAGGCGTTTACCCCTCCTATCGCGGCGCGGCGTCCAGCACTACAGCCATGAAGGGGGGAAGGCTCCCGATCGGGGATTTCGGGCAGCGGACGCGCCGGACGCCTCATGCCGGATATATGCGGGCGAACGCCGCCATCGGCGGGGGCGCGTGCCCCGGATGCGCTCAGCGGCCGGTCAGCGGCCGACGGCGTCCAGCATCGCGGCATGCTGCGCGACGACATTGTCCAGGCGGAACAGGGCGGCGGCATCGCGCCGCATGGCCTGATGCGCATCGGAACGACCGCGCTGTGCGAATGCCGCTATGGCTGCTGCCAGAGCGTCGACGTCCTCGGCGGGGACGATCGTGCCCTTCTCCGGGCTGTCGATCAGGTCGCGGGGGCCGAAATCGCAGTCCGTGGCGATGACGGGCAGTCCCGCGCTCATCGCTTCCACGATGGCGACGCCGAACCCTTCCCAGCGCGAGGCGCTGACGAAGCAATCGGCATTGGCGAGTTCGGCGGCCGGATCGGAGATCTTGCCGGCGAGCAAAACGTGGTCGCGGACGCCGAGCCGGTCGACCTGCGCGCTGAGCGCGTCGTGTTCGCTGCCGTCGCCGATGATCGTGAGCCTGACGTCGCTGCGCTGTGCGAGCACCCTGGCAAAGGCGTCGATGAGCACGTCATGCCCCTTCTGCCGCGCCAGCCGCCCGATCGAGACGAAGGAGATGGGGCCGTCGTGCGCCACCGGTCGCTGGAGGTGCGCGAACTGGCGAACGGGATTGGGCAGATATTCGACCAGTCCGGGCGTGCCGACGCGGCCATCGACATAGCGCGCGAGGCTGGGCGACACCGCGATCGCCTTGTCCATCCGCCGGACGATCGGCCCGAACAGCGAGAAGGCAAGCCGCGCCCGCAGCGAGCCGTTGCCCTCGACCTTCGGATTGCCGTGGAAATGCATCACGAACCGCGCGCTGCCGCCGTGCAGGCGATTGGCCAGCCAGAGCAGCGCCGTCGGTTCGAACTGCGCCACGACGACGACGTCATACGTCTCCTTGCGAAGCCAGCGCGCGACGCGAAAGCCGAAGGTGCGCAGCTGCTCGACCTGTTCCCAGATGACCTTGTACGGGAGCTCCCCGGCCAGTTCGGGATAGCGGTGACAATAGAGCACCGTGACGTCGAGCGTTCCCCGATATTGCGTGGCGAGGCCGCTGGCCAGGTCATGGACCACGCGCTCCATTCCGGCAAAATGGGGCGAAGGCGGCACGACGTAGAGAATTTTCATGGCAGCGCCCCCTTCGGTTACCCCGTGCCAGACATGGATGGCCGACACGGTCCGGATAATGGCCGGCAGGCATGCGGGCTAGCCCTTGTGCATGTCCATCGGCCAGGAAGGTTAAGATCGCGTTTGGTGTCCCATTATTATCGCGATCCCCGCGGCTTGCGACATCGCCGTTGTCCAGCGGAGATGGAGACGGCGATATCTTGAAAGCGGACCGGCCGATGCCTCCGATCCGTGTAATGGCGGCCGGCATGATCGCCGCAGCCCGACTTTCCCGACGGGACGATGCCGTTGCCGGGCGAATAGTCGTCGAACGATCACGCCATGCCGACCCTCATATTCTTGTGAACGGGGTGGCAGGCGATGCCGAGATCAGGTGCTTAACGGTTGCTTTGTAAGCGGAATATATGTTTGTAATACGACTTTCTGTCGCATTGGCATGCGTAGCAGCGGTATAAGAGGGCGCCGCTCGCCTAAAAGGGGGGAACGCGATGCAGACGATCTACGAGCAGGCCACCTACGCGGACAACAATCCGACGTGGCACGAGGAGGATTCGCCATGGAAGGCCAATCACATCCGCAATATCCTGCAGGACAATCATATCCCGCACCGGCGGATCTGCGAGATCGGCTGCGGCGTGGGCGGTATCCTGCTCAATCTGGAACAGCATTTTCCCGATGCGACCCAGACCGGCTATGAAATATCGCCTTATGCCTTCGCCCGGGCAAAAGAGCGCGAAACCGACCGGACGAAATTCGTTCTCGGGGACGTCACCAAGGCGGAACATGCCGATTTCGACGTCTCGCTGGTCATCGACGTCATCGAGCACGTCGAGGATTACATCGCCTTCATCAAGAACATAAAGACGATCGGCACGTACAAGGTCTTCCACATTCCCCTGGATCTGTCCGTGCAGTCGGTCTTCCGCATGTCGCCGATCCTCGGCCAGCGCAAGAGCGTCGGGCACATCCATTATTTCTTCAAGCAGACGGCTTTGGAGACGTTGCGGGATTGCGGATATACGATCATCGATTCGCGCTATACCGCCAGTCGTCTCGAACTGCCGAACCAGACGCTGTCGAGCCAGTTGATGCGCTGGCCCCGGAAGATCCTCTACGCGCTGTCGCCCGATTTCACCGTCCGTCTGGTCGGTGGCTATTCCTTGCTGGTGCTTGCCAAATAGGTCCGATCACGGCGCTGTCGCTCGCCTGAAATCGACCGACCGTTGCCGGAATGCCATCGACATCGGTCCGCGCCATGCGCTTAAGGCGATACCTTCCTGGCCGATGATTTTCGGGATTTTCTGCGCAAGGTGCGAACGGTGTGATACGCTTCCAGCACCATCAGCACACCGCGCCCCAGGCGGGGATATTGCTGGATCACCGCGCCCTCGCGCCAGAGGCTCGAGCGGATGGGATTGGTGCCGGGAAACTGGTGAACCGCCTCGGTGCGACCGAAATCGCGGCTGCGCGGCGAGAGGCTGAGCAAGGATACGTCCTGCGGCCGCGGCCAGATGACGAGCCGGCGCAGCTGTCGCCATGCCGCCTCGGCGCGGAGCCCCACCTGCGGCAGGTCGTGCGGCGACAGGCCGTCCAGATAGGACAGGATGCCGCTGAACAATCCCGGCACGTTCGACGCGATGCGGTCCTGCCAGCCGGCAACCTGCAGATTCGACACGGGAACCGGCGCATCGTCGAACGTCCGCACGCTGTCCAGATCGGGTTCGAGCGCGGATTCGATCAGCTGCCAGAAGCGCAGCACGGTGGTGCGCGCGTTCCATGCCAGATAGCCGTCGTGTTCGACGCTGATGCCGACGGTCCCGTCGAAATGCGGCGTCGCGAAGCCCTTGTAGTTGCTCCGGGCGAACTGGGTCGAGATCCACTGCTTTTCGGGGATTCCGGCGCGCAACAGGCGCAGGGTGCTGCCGTACAATCCGGTGTCGGCGAGGATGATGCGCGACTTGCCATCGGACACGGCGTCGATGTGACGCCGGAACGCCGCATTCAGACGCGCCGTGATGGCGTGCAGCCGCGCCACGCCGGCCGCCTCCTCCCGTAGCAGGGCGACGAACGTCTCCGGATCGAACGGCCGGTCCCATGCCGCCCCCAGATCCGTCATCGGGTCCTGGGTCAGCGCGACGGCGACCTCGCGCATCGTCTGCCCCTCGAACTCGCGATTGAGCTCCTCGACGAGCGCCGGCCCCGGCGTCGCGATCGAGGTGCGCGCCGCGACGAGGCGCGAGATCATGATGTCGCCATGCGGCAACGGCGCCTGCAGCCCCGTGCCGGCCAGAAAGCGTTCGTAGATCAGGCGCAGGCGCAGCCCGCCCCTCGCGCAGAACAGCAGGCAGCTGTCGTCGCGGTCGGGCAGCGAGAACTGGAACAGCCAGAGCCGCTGGGCGAATTCCGCGAATATCGGCCCCAGGACGTCATGCCCGATGGATTCCGCCGATCGATGGGAGGTCATAGCGTATCTGTCATCCGAAACGGTTTCCGACGGTCGGGCCATGGTCAGCGCTGGGGCATGCGGTGCCGGAGGCGGGCGTTCGCCCCGTCCAGGCGCCGGTACAGCAACGTCATGCCCGGGCGCGCGATGCGATGCGCGTTAAGGCCCGCGCGACGCGGCATCCGTTCGTCCGCCAGTTCGTCGTCGCCGATATGGAAGAATGCCCCGGCGGGCAGCTGCTCCGCGGCGGTCAGCAGCGGGAAGATGGCACCGCTCCGCTTGCTCGCATCGAAGTCCGCGCTGGTATAGACCATCGTCACCGGATGGCCGGGCGCGACGGCATCGAGCAGGCCGCGGATCGTGGCGGCATCATGCCAGATATCGCTGACCGCGATGATGCGGATGCCCGCGGCGGCCCGCTGCGCCAGCCACGCGAGCAGCGGGACGTTGGGCGCCAGTTGCGTCTGCTCCACCGCGATCTCCGCGCGCGCCAGCACGGCGGCTTCCGCCGCGCCCAGTCCGAGCAATGCGGCCAGCGCCTCCATCATCCGGGCGAACCGCACCTCGCCGGTGGGATGGGTCATGTCGAGCGCGCGATAGGCGTAATGCTGGACGTCGACCCGGCTGCGCCAGATCGCGTCGGCATCGATCCGCACGCCGCATTCGTCCGCGAGCATGGCGGCGGCCCGGCGGGCGATCAGTTTCACGCGGCTGGATTCCGCGATATGGTTGCGCTTCAGCAGGGTATCGAAGACGTCGCAGGAAATGACCCGGGGGGCGGCATGCGCCGCCTGCTGCCAGGCCGCATCGAGATTCTTGATGTTCATCTACGCTGTCTCGGGCAGGCGAAAGGACGATCGGCGCGGCGACGACGGGCCGGCCGGCGTCACCGCAGGGTCTCGGTATAGACATCCACGGTCTGCCTCGACATGCGCCGGACGGTCATCTGCTCCAGATCCTCGCGCGCCGCGTGCGACAGCGTGTCCCGCAGGGCGTCGTCCGACAGCACGCGCACGATCTCGCGTGCGATCGCATCCGGATCCGCCGGGGGAACGAGCACGCCCGCGCGGCCGTCGTTGAGCGAGGCGGGAATGCCGTCCACCGAGGTGGCGATGATGGGATTGCCCATCTCGCGCGCCTCGAAGATCACCAGCGGACAGGGATCGCGCAGCGAGGCGAGCACGAACACGTCGGCCGACGCCAGGACGTCGCGGGGGTCGGCGCGATAGCCGAGGAAATGGATATGGTCGGCACTGGCGGTGCCGCGCGCCTGCGCCTCGAACGCCTCCTGCTCCGGTCCGCCACCGACCAGGTACAGATGCGCGTCCGGGCAGCTGCGCCGCGCCGTATCGAATCCGTCGATCAGATGCGCCACGCCCTTGCGCGAATGCAGCCCGCAGACGGTCACGACGGCAGGGTGCTGCAGCGGTTCCGGCGGGCCGGTATAGGCGGGCCGGCGCGCGCCCCCGATCGTGCCGTTGGTCACCGTCCGCAGCTTTTCCGCCGGGATGCCCCGTTGCTCCATGTCGCGGCCGACGGCGTCGCTCACCGCGATGACCCGGTCGCCGGCCCGCATCAGCGAGGCCTGGCGATCGAACGAATTGTGAATCGTCGTGACCAGCCCGAAGCGGCCCAGGGGCTGGATCAGGCGGGCGGCCAGCGCGGCATAGACCATATGGGCGTTGATGACGTCCGGCTTGACGCGCCGGACGACGCGCAACAACCGCCAGGCCATCCGCAGCAGGCGGAGCGGACCGGGGCCGGACGGGTCGCCCAGCGTCAGCACCTTGACGTCGTGCTGGGCGAGCAGGTCGTCGAAATCGCCATAGCCGCTGACGAAATAGACATCATGCCCATCGCGTACCTGTTCGCATGCCAGATCGACGGCGACGGCGACATGGCCGTTACCGTTGGCACTGTGGTTCAAGTACTGGACGATCTTCATCGGCAACCCCGTCATTTCGGACATACATTATTCGGATTGGGTCGGATCGAGGCGAACGATCCTGGCCTCTGCTTGCCGACGGGGCAGTCAGCTGCGCTGAAATCCATCTATCACGTCATTTGACCCCCGGCGAAACCCGACCCCCCTCGGACTTCAGGGCATAGGCCCTAACATAATCGACATACATGATGGACGGATTTCTCATGCCCTCGATCGGCCAGCCGCCGCCTGCGCCCAGATCGAGCATCAGGAACACCGGCTGCAGATATTCAGGCTTGGTCGGTTCGCGTGCCACTTCCTTCCTATCGAGGTAAAAGATTACGTTCCGGCTATCGATCGACACGCCATAGGTGTGAAAGGCCTGTTCCAGCGAGAATTTCGGGACGTCGATCCGGTAGGAGGTGCCCGAAACCGATTTGCCCTGCTGCCAGACATGGGTCGTCGCCCGGTACAGGTCGGGGAACTGGCCGTAATATTCGAGCACGTCGATCTCGGGATTGGGCTTGCCGCCGGTGGAATTCGACCCCAGCCAGAATGCGGGCCACACCCCCGGCCCTCCGGGCAGCTTGGCGCGGATTTCGAAATAGCCGCCGGATTGCAGGAAGCCCTTCGAATGCGCATCGCCCGAGGACAGCAGGCCGGACTCCCAGCGCTGGCCGTTCCTGCGCATCTCGATCTCGAGAATACCCTTGTTGATCCTGAAAGGCTTCTCCTTCTGCGGATCGATAAACCCCGCGTCGCCGAAATCGCCGTTCCACGGCGTATGGGCGATCCACCGCGTTCCCGGCCCCCGCGGCGATACGTCGAGCGTGTCGAACGGCTCATCGAAGGTCAGCGTATAGCGGGACAGATCGACGCGCGCCCGTTCGGGGGCGGCCGCATCCGAATACGCCCATGCGCCAGCGCCCGCGATCGCACCCAGGGCAGCGATAGCGCCCAGCAATTTGCCGTATATCAATGGCTCATCCTCCGGTGATCCTTTCTGTCGGTGCGGTCCTGACGACGGCTGCGATGAAACGGGGGTGCGGCTGTCGATCGTGTCCCGTCGGGGCGCACCGGTGTCGGGACGGGACGATCTGTATCGGGGCAAAGGACGTTACGGATCAACGGCCTTTCGCCGCACATGGCTTGCGCGGATCTTTCCGCCATGTCGCCGATCGGACGATGGCTGCCACGATTCTCGTCCTTACGGCATCTCGTTCGCGCAATGACGGGATCTACTACAAATATCAATTTCTTGGCTATGTCGAGGATGACAGGAAACCTGTCGATCGTCCTTCCCTGAAGGGCTTGCCCAAGTGGATGGCGGGCCGGTCGCAGACAGGATTCATCCCGACTTTTTCAATCGGGCCTTCTTCCCATGCGTCACGCGCACCTTGCCGCAGCGAATACATCGCGCGACGATCGTGCGCGGATTTGCCGTTGCCGGTTTTCGCAGCCAGCGGTGAATATCAAATCGGCATAGGAAGCCAAACACTTGACGATCCTCCCTGTCCTGCGAGCCAGGCCAAGCTCAACAGATGAACATCGATAGAGATATCTAGCAACCTGATATTTTGGGGGTTTTTACTCATTTTGGCACGTTGGTCATGGCCGATGAGACATCGTCAATATCAGATATTCGCGTGGCTAGCGGCCCCTTTGCATTTGGATGGCCCCGATCCATCGGGCGCTGCCCGGGCCGGGCCGGCCCTCCCTCTCCCCTGTCATCAACCCGTCACCATAATCGCACCCTGACGTAACAAACCCCCGCCACGGCAGCGGCGAACGACCGGCGCGGGGAGCGTCGGCGCCCATATCGCTCAGGGGGAGCATCATGCACGTCATTCGTCCCGGTATCCGCGGGTTCGCGGGGGCCTCGCTCATCGCACTGGCCGCCGCCACGCTCGTTGCCGCCGCGCCGGCCTGCGCCGCCTCCGATCCGGCGACCGATGCCCCCTCCCCCGCCGGTGCGGCCGCGCCCGGGCCGATCGTGTCGGGGCGCGTCTATGACGCGACCGGCGTCGCGCTGCCGGGCGCGCGCATCGTCGTCGTGGCCACCGGCGCGCAGGCGACCACCAACCTGCAGGGCGAATTCACCGTCGCCGCACCGGATGCGACCGGTGCGGTCGAGCTGCTGATCGACTATCTCGGCCGCCCGCCGGTCACCCGCACCGTCACCGCGGCCGAGCGCGGCACCGCGCTATCGTTCACCCTGCCCGCGGCCGGCGCCAATGAGGGTGATATCGTCGTCACCGGCGCCTCGCTGCTCGACAATACCGCACGCGCGCTCAACCAGCAGCGCTCGGCGGACAATACGATCACCGTCATCTCGGCGGATGCGATCGGCCGCTTCCCCGATCCCAACATCGCCGAGGCGCTGCAGCGCGCGCCCGGCGTCGGCATCGAGCGCGATCAGGGCGAGGGCCGCTACATCAACGTGCGCGGCGCGCCGTCGGAGTTCAGCGCGATCTCGGTCGATGGCATCCAGATCCCCTCGGTCGATCCGTCGACGCGTGCGGTCGATCTCGATACCCTGCCGTCGGACATCGTCGCCAACCTCGAGGTGACCAAGTCGCTGCTCCCCTATCAGGATGCGGATTCGATCGCGGGCGCGGTCAACATCACGACCCGGTCGGCGTTCGACCGCAAGGGCTTCGCGCTGACCGGCATGGCGGGCGCGAGCTACAACCAGTTCGGCAAGGGCAGCGACTATCGCGGCTCGGGCGCGATCAGCGATACGTTCGGGGCGGATCGCCAGTTCGGCCTGCTGCTGTCGGGCAGCTATTCGCGCACGCATCGCCGCCCGGATAACGTCGAAAACACCTGGACGCAGACCCCCGCCGGGCTGCGCGTCACCGAAACCCTGTTCAAGGATTACGACACCAAGCGGACCCGCATGGCCGGCACCGGTGCGTTCGAATGGCGCCCGTCGGATGCGACGCGGGTCTGGGTGCGCGGCACCTATGCGCGGTTCGAGGACGACGAGTTCCGCGACCGGATCGGCATCCTGTGGAGCGAGGGGACGCTGCAGGCGGGGTCGACCGACCGTGCCGCGACCTGGGCCAACACCCGTATCGAGAAGCAGGTGCGCCACCGCAAACAGGTCAACGAGATCTGGACCGCGACCGGCGGTTTCGAACAGCGGCTCGGCGAGGGTACGATCCGCGGCGACGTCGCCTATAGCGAGAGTTCGCAGACCTATCCGCGCCGCGACGAATTGCTGTTCCGCTCGACGCTGCGCCCGACCTTGTCCTATGATTTCGCGAACGCGAACCTGCCGACCTATTCGCTGTTCACCGGCAACCAGCATCTGCAGACCGGCACCTATGCCTTCCGCGAGAACACCTACCGGTCGAACACGACGAAGAACGACGAACTGACCGTCGCCGTCCGCATGGACCTGCCGGTCGGCGACCTCACCGTCTCGAGCGGCGGCAAGTATCGCGAACGCCACATCAGCGCCGACGAGGAGCGGTTCCGCGATCGCCGCGCCGCGGCCGCGCCGAGCCAGACGCTGGCCGGCTTCCTGTCGGACGAGGATTCGCGCAACTTCGACTATGACCTCGGCAAGCGGATCGATACCGGCCTCGCCGACGCCTATTTCGATGCGACCAAGGCGGCGTCGGAACGGCGCCTGCCGCAGTCGCTGACCGCCGACTACACGGCGGAGGAGCAGATTCTTGGGCTGTTCGGCATGGGCAAGTACGTCAGCGGCGGCACGACGCTGATCGCCGGCCTGCGCGTCGAAACGACCAACTTCCAGTCGCAGGCGCCCGCGGTGTCGCGCACCGGCGCGGTCACCACCGCGCAGGGCAAGAGCGGCTATGTCGATGTCTTCCCCAACCTGACGCTGCGCCAGGCGTTCACGCCGAACCTGATCCTGCGCGCCGCGCTGAGCCGGGCGATCAACCGTCCGAACTTTCCGCAGCTCGCGCCGCGCGTGCTCGAGACGACCGAGGGCAATACCGTCCGCGTCGAATTCGGTGCGCCCGGCCTCGATCCGACGCTGTCGAACAACGCCGATGCCGGCCTCGAATATTATATCCGGCCGCTCGGACTGATCGCGGTCAACGGCTTCTACAAGGACCTGACCGATTATCGCTACACGGTGAACAGCACCGGTACGTACCAGGGCCTGCCGGCGATCTTCAGCCGCCCCGTCAACGCGCGCGAGGGCAAGCTCTACGGCGTCGAGGTCAACTGGCAGCAGCAGCTGAGCTTCCTGCCCGGCCTGCTCGGCGGCTTCGGCGTGTTCGCCAATTACACCTACACCCGTGGCGATGCGCAGTTCGACGTCACCTATGCCGGCCGCAGCCGCTTCGCGCTGCCCGGCCAGTCGAAGCACATGTGGAACGCCAGCGTCTTCTACGAGCGCGGGCCGGTGAACCTGCGCGTCGCCTATACCAAGCGGTCCGACTATCTCGACGAGATCAACGCCGACAATCCCGCGCTCGACCTCTATTGGGAGGGCCGCGGCCAGCTCGACGTCACCGGCAGCGTCCAGCTGACGAAGGGCATCAACCTGTTCGCCGAGGGCAAGAACCTCACCAACACCGCCGGCGTGCGCTATTTCGGCGAGCGCTACCGGACGTACGAATATGAGAAGTTCGGCTACACGCTGTTCGGCGGTGTGCGGGTGAAGCTGTGAGGCGCGCCCTCCCCTTCCTGCTGCTGGCCGGCTGCGCGCCGATGCCCTCGGGGGTAGCGCCGGCACCGTCGCGGATCGCACCGAACGTCGCCGCGACCGCGGAGACCGACCCGGTCGATACCGCCGCGGATGCGGCGGACGACCCCGCGATCTGGCGCAACCCGCGCGATCCGGTGCAGAGCCTCGTCATCGGCACCGACAAGAAGGCGGGGATCCACGTCTACGACCTGAAGGGCAAGCGCCTGTCCTTCACCCCGGCCGCGCGGCTCAACAACGTCGACCTGCGGGATCTCGGCGGGCGCGTGATCGCCGCGGCGAGCGACCGCGCCGATGTCGCGCAGGCGCACATCTCGCTGTTCACGCTCGACACGTCGACACGTCGACTGGTGCCGATCGGTCGCTATCCGGTCGGTCCCGGCGAGGCCTATGGCATGTGCCTATGGACGCGGGCGAAGGACAAGGCGCTGTTCGGCTTCGTCGTGCTGAAGGACGGCCGCATCGATCAGGTCGCGATCGACCTGTCGGGGCCCTCGCCGACGGTCACGACGGTGCGCAGCATGAAGCTCACCAGCCAGGCGGAGGGCTGCGTCGTCGACGACCGCACCGGACTGCTCTACGTTGCCGAGGAGGACGTCGGCCTGTGGCGATTCGCCGCGGACCCCGCCGCGCCGACGACGGCGACCCCGATCGCCAAGGTCGACGGTACGACTTTGGTGGCGGACGCGGAGGGCCTCGCGCTTGCCCCGCAGGGCCGCACCGGCGGCTATCTCGTCGCCTCCAGCCAGGGCGACAACGCCTATACGCTCTACCGCCTGCCGGGCGTCACCTATGCCGGTCGCTTCCGCATCGGTGGTGGCGCGATCGACGGCACCAGCGACACCGACGGGATCGAGCTGGCGCTCGGCGACTTCGGCCCGGACTATCCCAAGGGTCTGCTCGTGGCGCAGGACGGCGACAACGCCCCCGATACGCAGAACTTCAAATATGTGAGCTGGGCAAAGGCACTGGCCGCACTCGATCTGTAGGCATGTCGACACCTCGACGTGTCGGATTGATGGGTCGATATCTCACTCCGATCCGGCGCGTCGCTCTCGCCCGCCGCGCGAGCAGCGCCCGCACGTAGCGCAGCGCCGCGTCCTCGTCGGCAAAGCTGCGCACCAGATCGCGCCCCCGGCCGCCGATCCGCCCCCAGCTGGTCTCGATCATCACCCGCCCGAACAGGTCGCGATACGCCGCGACCCGCCAGCGCCGGCGGATGTTGCGGCGCGTATCGATCGCGACGAGTTCGAGCGGCGTGAACGGCAGCGTGTCCATGCGGTGATTCTAGGCGGGTGTGGGGGCGCTGTCCGACGGGTTTTTTGAATCAATCGATGCGGACTGAATCAGCCCATGATTCACTGTGCCGTCAAAGGTCGAACAATGAGATTCCGGATGGCGGGACAGGGCTGACGAGCCGCCTTGTATGGCGGCGGATTGGAGATGGTCGCCCTCCGTTCAGATTGGCGTGGCTATGCCAGGCACCGTCGCAAAGAGAGGATTCGACGAAACACGCGGCCATCATCGGACCGATCGCGGTCCTGCTCGCGGCCGGCACCGCCGTCGCCAGCGTCGACATGTCGCCCAGGCCGGGCGGCGTCTATCGGCTGAAGCCGGGCATCTATGTCGCGAGGGGGGAAAGCTGCCGCAGTCCGGCGAATGCGGTGATCCGCCAGTATGACGGGCGCGGGATCAGCGGGGCGCACAGCCGGGCCTGCCGGGTGACGATACGGTCGCACCGCAGCAACCGTTTCGTCGTCGACCAGTCCTGTATCGACGCCGGCTCCGGTCCGGCACCGCGCTCGACCGAGCGACAGACGGTAACCGTCCATGACGCGCTTACCTTTACGCAGGCCACCGGCGGGACGGGCACGACCTATCGATATTGCCCGATCGATCAGCTGCCCGCCGGGTTGCGCAACGCGGAAAGTTAGCGCAGCGATTCAGGCATTTACCTAAGGCGCCGCTAGTTCAACAAGCCTACTATACCACATGTCGACAAGCCGACACGTCAACACTCCACCACGTTTACCGCCAGCCCGCCCAGGCTCGTCTCCTTGTATTGCGAGCGCATGTCCTGCCCCGTCTGGCGCATCGTCTCGATCACCGCATCGAGGCTGACGACGTGGCTGCCGTCGCCGCGCAGCGCGAGATAGGCGGCGTTGATCGCCTTGACCGCGCCCATCGTGTTGCGCTCGATGCAGGGAATCTGGACCAACCCGCCGATCGGATCGCAGGTGAGGCCGAGGTTGTGCTCCATGCCGATCTCGGCGGCATTCTCGATCTGGCGGTTGCAGCCGCCGAGCACCGCGGCGAGCGCGCCCGCCGCCATCGAGCAGGCGACGCCGACCTCGCCCTGGCAGCCCATTTCGGCGGCCGAGATCGACGCGCGCTTCTTGTAGAGCATGCCGATCGCCGCGGCGGTCAGCAGGAAGGTGCGGGCCCCCTCCCCCCGCGCTTTGGCCGACGTATCGCGCGCGACTAGCGTCTCGTAGAAGCGCAGCACCGCCGGCAGCACGCCCGCGGCGCCGTTGGTCGGTGCGGTGACGACGCGGCCGCCCGCGGCATTCTCCTCGTTGACCGCCAGCGCCCACAGGCTGACCCATTCGAACACTTCGGCGGGGTTGCTGCCGGGGACGTCGCCGGTCAGCCCCCTTGCGATCGCATGCGCGCGGCGCCGGACCCTGAGGCCGCCGGGCAGGATGCCTTCCTGCGCGATGCCGCGGTCGATACAAGCACTCATCGCCGCGCGTACCGCGTCGAGGAAGGCGTCGGTCTCTGCCGGGGTGCGCCACGCCTCCTCGTTGGCGCGGACCATGTCGGCGATCGACAGGCCGCTCGTATCGCCAAGGACGAGCAGATCGGCGCCGGAGGTGAAGGGATAGCGGACCGCGACATTGGTCGCGGCGATCGGCGCCCCCTTGCGCAGGATCGCGCCGCCCCCGATCGAGAAATAGGTTTCGGCCTGCGTGGTCCCGTCGGCGCGGGTCGCGGTAAGGGTCATGCCGTTGGGATGTTCGGGCAGAAACTGCCGCGGGTGGAAGACGATGTCGGTGTCGGCGAAGGCGATATTATGGTGGCCGGCGAGCAGCAGCTGCCCGCGCGCGGCGATATTGGCGAGGATCGCCGGCGCGGCATCGGGATCGAGCCGCTCGGGCTCCCAGCCGGCGAGGCCCAGGATTGCGGCGGTGTCGGTCGCATGACCGCGTCCGGTCAGTGCGAGGCTGCCGTAGAGGTCGCAGGCGACGCGGACCGGGAGCGGCGCCCCCTGCCCCACCACGCGCTGCGCGAAGTCGAATGCGGCGCGCATCGGTCCGACGGTATGCGAGCTGGACGGGCCGATACCGATCGTGAACAGCTCGGCGACGCTGATCGGGCGATCGAGGTCGCGGTCAAGCGGTGCGGTAACGGGATCGGTGTGCATGCGGTCCTTCCGCCGGCGTTGCCGGCCTGCATGCCCCATCTGTCCCTTGCGCCTGAGATCGTTATCCCGTCGGCGGACGCCGGGTGGCGCCACTCTCCAGATGTACAGCCAGGGGTCTGGCGCCGCTGTGGTCCTTTGGCCTGAGAGTTTCCGGGGCGGTTGCTCCTTCGGCGCCGGGTTCGCCCGGTCTCTCCCACATCGATGGCCGGATGTATCCGTCGGCGGGTGCCCGCGGGTCAAGGGGCATCGGTGCGATACCGGGCGGCGGCTTTCGCCAGTTTGGCCGCCTGATCTTCGCCAATACCGAGCCGGACCGCTATCACTTTCGGCGACAGCTTCCGCGCGCGCAATGCACTGGCGCGCTGGGTTTTTCGTTTCTGCTTCATGGAACGCCCTGGAGCCGATCGGGCGAGACGTCGGGTCTATCCGGCCTTGGATGCGATCGGACGGGTTGCAATTGCGGGGACACCGGCGCGTTGCGGTGCCGCCTGCGCGTCTTGCTGGCGCGCGATGACCAGGGGTTCGTGCGACCGGCCGTCGAACACGAAGACCTTTGCCATGTGAGGGGCGCCCCTCGGCTCCTCCGTGCGCCATATATCGTAGGGCATGATGCCTCCTTGTTGCCAACGTCCTACCCCTCTTCGGGACATTCCGGTAGCTGCGATCCGTTGCGGTTGGGCCATCGCCTTTTGGCCTGTTCCCGTTCGGCATCGTGTCGACTTGTCCACACATCGACAGGTATGCGATTTCGCTATCCTTCGCGTGTCTATTTCCTTTGCGTTTGCTCACCGACGGGACGTCGTCGGTCTTTCATCGCATCACGTCCGACTTGCCGCCGATGATCATGACCGACATGTCGACCAGTAGACATGTCCGTCGCGCCGGTCATTGTATCGGGGTCGATACTCCTGGAATCGGAGACATGTCGACAGATCGACACGTTGCCACGGCGTACCGATGTCGAGCGTCGCCGCAGCGCATTTCCTACTCGAAAGCACGAACTGATGGACGTCGGCACCCCTTTTCCCTCGGTAATCCGGCTTGGGGTGCCAAAAGTTCGTGCTTTCGAGTAGGAAATGACCATGCCCCGTTCGACCCCCTCTTCCCGCTCCACGCCCGCGCCATCCGGCAAGCCTGCCGGCATCCCGCAGGGCGATCTGTTCCTGCTCGACAGCCCTCTGCACGGCGAGATCCGCGGCGAGCGGTCGCTGATGGCGTTTCCGTTCTTCGCGCTCTCCAAGAACGCCTGGATGAAGCCGCTGACCTACGACCATGCGACCGTGTCGATCGAGGTGCGCCCTTCGGCGAGCGGCGTCGCCACGATCTACGACAAGGAGATCGTGCTCTACATCGCCAGCCTGATGGCGGCGAAGCTGGAGGCCGGGGAGAATGTCGAGCAGGATTTCATCTTCACCGCGCACGACCTGTTCTCGGTCACCGGCAGCAACCATTCGGCGCGCTCCTACGGGCGGCTGTCGGAGGCGCTCGAACGGCTGCAGGGCACGCAGATCAAAACCAACATCGAGGCGGGCGGGGAGGGGGAGGAGGGCTTCTTCTCGTGGCTGTCCGAGGCAAAACTCCATTATACCAAGACCAAGAGCGGCGAACGTCGGTTGAAGGCGGTCAAGGTGCGGCTGTGCGACTGGCTGTTCCGCGCGATCCTGCTCGATCGCCACGTGCTCGATTATGCCGCCGCCTATTTCCAGCTGGGGCCGATCGAGCGGCGGATCTACGAAGTCGCACGCTCGACCTGCGAGGGCGATGGGCTCGACATCGATCTGGCGACCTTCCGGCTGCAGATCGGCTATCAGAACCCGCTGTCGAACTTCAAGGCGGCGCTGAAACAGATCGTCGCGACCGACAGCATCCCCGACTACCACCTCGAGCTGGTCGAGGAGACGGCGGGGGAGGGGGGCGATGCCACGCCGCGCCGCGGCCGGCGCGCACCGCAGGCCCGCGTAGTGATCATGCCGAGGCCCCATGTGCCCGCGCTGCAGACGCTGAACGACGCGACCGCCGGCCGCGGCACGGGCGATGCCGAATCACCCGCCGGGACACTGGCCGAATCGGAACCCGACGTCGCCGGCTGATTCGCGGGATGCGCGGCAATTGTTACTCGAAAGCACGAATGAAATGGCGTGCATTGTTACTCGAAAGCACGAATCGTGGGGCAATTGTTACTCGAAAGCACGAACTTTTTTCGGTTTAAATACTCGAAAGCACGAACCGTAGCCGCTTCCGCTGTTGGATCATTGCTGCAAAAAGATGGCGCACGTGGCCATGTCGGCCGCGACGATGTTCAGGATGCGGCCGTGACCACATAAAGGAAAGCCCGGCACGAAGGCCGGGCATCCCAAAAAGAGCTGTTCAAGAGAGCAGGCATCGCCAAATGCCCGACACGTGAAACTTAGCAGGTCACGGCTCTCCGAATAGCTCCGAACCCGATCCGGTTCAAGGATGCGCGTTTCGCGCCACGGATTTTTTCGTCTCCGGTCCCGGCCCCGCAAGGGGATGGAAGATGACGGCGTTTACCCTGGGGGAAGCGAGCGCACGCGTGCTGGCGCGGGCGGGTGAGGGCGCGCGTGCGCGGCGTTCGGAGAATATGCCGCATCGGCGGTGTTCAGACGGTATGCCGCATCCGCGGCGGGCGGGCGGCGTGCATCGCACCGGTGCGCCGGTGCTGCGCGACAGTATCGAGGCGGGGACGTTCGAGGACCTGTTCTTCGCGGTGCCGGCGCCGGGCGAGCCCGACCGGCTGCTGCGCGCCTGCCGCCGCGCGCTCGACGCCGGCCGTCGCCTGCGTCGCGAGGCGCGTGCCGGCACCCGCACGCTGACCGCGACCGAACGCGCGATCGCCGCGCTCACCGCGGGGGCGGTGCGCGTCTATGAGGAGATTTGCACGCTTGCCCGGCTCAACCAGGGGCGCGTCTTTCCGAGCTACGACTGGCTCGCCGAGGCGACTGGACTCGGTCGCGCGACGATCGCGCGCGCGCTGCATGCGCTCGACCGCGTCGGTTTCCTCGTCCGCCAGCGTCGTTTCACGCGCGTCGAAGGGGAGGGGCCGCGTTACCGCCAGACGTCGAACGCCTATCGTGTGCTCCTGCCGGCACGCGTGCTCGCCTATCTGCCGCGCTGGATGCGACCCGCGCCGTTGCCGGACGATCAGATCCAGCATGAGGCGGAGCGGAAGGAGGGGCATGACGCGATGCTGGCAGCATTGTCGTGTCGCGATCTGGCGGCGGTGACGGTCGGTGGGCTGCTCGGCAAGGCGCTTGCCCGACTGGGTGCACGGATCGATGGGCGAGAGACTGATGTCGCGTGCGAGTCTCATGATGATCCGCAACCTCATATGGATTCGTTCAACAAGGAAAACCAGTGTCGTTTTCACGGACAAAACAACTTTGAGAAGACCAAAAGCACAGACCAAACCAGCCTTGCATACATGGCAAGGACAGGAGTGTCGGCTACGCCGCCACATGCTCCCTAAAAGGAGCAAGCGGTTGCCGGTCCGGCCTACCCAGGGACCATTGCCTGTCGACAGGGCACCAGAGCGATTGTCCGGGTCTGATCTGCATCGCAGCTTGGGCGGAAGCCTCGTGATCGTCCGCAAAACGTTCGACCCGGCTTGTCATGTCGGCGTGTAGACACGTAGAGAGATAGACATGCCGACCATCGCCATCATCAGTCAGAAGGGCGGCGCGGGAAAGACCACCCTCGCGCTCCATCTCGCCGCGGCCGCTCACGACGCCGGCAGGATCGCGCTCATCATCGACACCGATCCGCAGGCGACCGCGAGCCAATGGGCCGCCTGGCGCCAAGATGCGCCACCCGAGGTGATCGACAGCCCGCCGCCCCGCCTCGCCGCCAAGGTCGCGGCCGCGAAAGGGCAGGGGGCCGAGATGATCGTGATCGACACGCCACCCCACGCCGACAGCGCCGCCCGTGCCGCGGTTGAGGTCGCCGATCTGGTGCTGATCCCGTGCCGCCCGAGCGCCTTCGACTTGTCGGCGATCCAGACGACGGCCAAGCTCGTCCAGCTGCTCCGCAAGCCGGCCTATGTCGTCTTCACCGCCGGATCGCCCAACGCACCGCGGATCTATCAGGAAGCGGGCGAACTGGTGGAAAGCTTCGGCACGCCGCCCTGTCCAATCCAGATCCCCGACCGCGCCGTCTACCGCCACGCGAGCGGGGAGGGGCGCACTGTCATGGAATACGAACCCGCCGGCAAGGCGGCGGACGATATCCGACAACTCTACGACTGGACATGTCGACAGGTCGGATTGTCGACGACGAAAGCCAAAACTGCCCGCAAGAGGACCGCAGCATGAGCCGCAAACCCAGCTTCGCCAACTTGCGGGGGGTAAGCGCGTCTTCGCCGCAGACGCCGGCAACGACATCTGCCAACGGTGCAGCGCCAATCTCTAATCCGGTGGGGCAGGGGCCTGCCAGCCGGCAAGGTCGCAAACAGATCGCCGGCTTCTTCAGTCCCGAAATGTCCTTCGCGATGCACACGCTGGCGCGGCGACAGGGCCGCAGCTTGCAGGCACTGATGGCCGAAGCGTTCAACGACGTGCTGCGCAAGCACGGCGAAAGCCCGATCGGCGACTAGACGTGTCGATATGCCATCACGTCTAGTCACTAGCTGCAATCAGCGACCGTCGACGGTGTTCAGGATGGCGCGCCCGTAAGCGGTTTTCTTGAAGCGCTCTCCAGCGGCCCGCGCTTCGTCTGCCGAGATGAAGCCCTGCAGGTAAGCAATTTCTTCGAGACAGGCGATCTGCACGCCCTGGCGATGCTGGATCGTCCGGACGAACTCGCCAGCCTCGAGCAGACTGTCGTGCGTACCGGTGTCGAGCCACGCATACCCCCGGCCCATCTGTTCGACGTACAGGTCGCCCGCCTCCATATACAGGCGATTGAGGTCAGTGATCTCGAGCTCGCCGCGCGCCGAAGGCTTGAGGTTGCGGGCGTATTCGACGACGCGATTGTCGTAGAAATACAGGCCGGTCACCGCATGGTTGGACTTGGGCACGGCCGGCTTTTCCTCGAGGCTGACCGCACGGCCGCCCTCGCCGAATTCGACGACGCCATAGCGCTCGGGATCCTCGACGCGGTAGCTGAACACCGTCGCGCCGCCCGGCCGCGCGACCGCACTGGCGAGCAGGTCGGTGAGGTGCGCGCCGAAGAAGATGTTGTCGCCCAGCACCAGCGCGACATGGTCGTCGCCGATGAAGTCCGCGCCGATCGTGAACGCCTGCGCAAGGCCGTCCGGGCTCGGCTGTTCGGCATAGGACATCGTGAGGCCGAACGCCGATCCGTCGCCGAACAGGTTCTTGTAATTGCCCAGATATTCGGGACTCGAGATGATGAGCACGTCGCGGATGCCGGCGAGCATCAGCACCGACAGCGGATAATAGATCATCGGCTTGTCGTAGACCGGCAGCAGCTGCTTGTTCACCGCCAGCGTCGCCGGATGCAGCCGCGTGCCGGACCCGCCGGCGAGAATGATGCCCTTCACTGTGCAGCTCCGATCAGTTCGTCGAGGATGTCGCCCAGGGCGATGCGCCAGTCGCGCGGGGTTATGCCATAGGCGGCGCGGATCGCGTCATGGCTGAGCAGCGAGTTCGCCGGGCGCCGCGCCGGGGTGGGATAGTCGCTGCTCGGGATCGGCACGACGCCCGCGGACGGGCCGCCGCGCAACGCCGACTGGCGGAAGATCTCGGTGGCGAAGTCCGCCCAGCTGATGTCGCCGGCGTTGCTGAAGTGGAACGTGCCGGTCGGCGCGTCCGGGTCCTCGACGAGGCGCACCGCGATCGTGCGCAGCGCCGCGGCGAGATCGGCCGCGCTCGTCGGGCTGCCGCGCTGGTCGGCAACGACGCTGAGCGTATCGCGCGTCTCCGCGACGCGGAGCATCGTCTTGACGAAATTGGCACCATGCGCCGACACGACCCAGGCGGTGCGGACGATCGCATGCCGGGCGCCGCTGGTGCGGACCGCGAGCTCGCCGCCCAGCTTGGACGCGCCATAGACGCCGAGCGGCGCGACCGGATCGTCGACCTCCCACGCGCCCGCCTTGTCGCCGGCGAAGACGTAGTCGGTCGACACCTGGATGAGCGGGATGCCCGCCTGCGCGCAGCCTTCGGCGAAGGCGGCAGGCGCCATCGCATTGACCGCCCAGGCGGTGACGCGGTCGGTCTCCGCCTTGTCGACCGCGGTATAGGCGGCGCCGTTGATGACCGCCGCCCAAGGCCGCGAGGCGACCAGCGCCAGGATCGCGGCGGTGTCGCGCAGGTCGAGCTCGGCGACGTCGACCGCGGTGACCTGCCAGCGTGCGGGCCAGACACAGCGCTGCAATTCGGTGCCGAGCTGTCCGCCCGCGCCCGTGATTAGAATCTCGCGCTGGATCATGACCGTCGACCTCCCGACATGTAGACAATCAGACGGGCCGACATGTCAGGCGACCCCGCGGCGCTCGGCGGCCCTGGCGGCGACCAGCGGCCGCCACCAATCCTCATGTGAGAGATACCAGGCGACGGTCTTCTCGATCCCGGTCTCGAACGTCTCCTGCGGGCGCCAGCCGAGCTCGTCGTTGATGCGGCTGGCATCGATCGCATAGCGCTTGTCGTGGCCCGGACGATCGGCGACCGAGGTGATCTGCGTCGCATAGGAGCGACCGTCGTCGCGCGGGCGCAGCCGGTCGAGGATCGCGCAGACGGTGTGCACCACCTCGATGTTCTGCTTCTCGTTATGCCCGCCGACATTGTAGGTCCGCCCGACCGTGCCGCGCTCGAACACCGCCTGCAGCGCGCGGACGTGATCCTCGACGAACAGCCAGTCGCGCACCTGATCGCCCTTGCCGTAGACGGGCAGCGGCTCGCCGGCGAGCGCCTTGGCGATCATCAGCGGCACCAGCTTCTCGGGGAAGTGATAGGGGCCGTAATTGTTCGAGCAATTGGTGATGAGCACCGGCAGCCCGAAGGTATGGCCCCAGGCGCTGACCAGATGGTCGCTGCCCGCCTTGGACGCCGAATAGGGCGAGCGCGGATCGTAGGGCGTCTCTTCGGTGAACAGGCCGGTGTCGCCGAGACTGCCATAGACCTCATCGGTCGAGATATGGTGGAAGCGGAACGCCGCCTTGCCCGCGTCGTCGAGGCCGAGCCAATGGCTGCGCGCCTCGGCCAGCATCGTATAGGTGCCGACGACATTGGTCTGCACGAACGCGCCCGGCCCATCGATCGAGCGATCGACATGGCTCTCGGCCGCGAGATGCGTGATGACGTCGGGTCTGAACTCGGCGATCGCGGCGCGGACCGCGTCGGCGTCGCAGATGTCGCCCTGGACGAAGCGATAACGGTTGCTCGATGCGACGCGCTCGACCGTGGTCAGCGTGCCGGCATAGGTCAGCTTGTCGAAGTTGAGCACCTCATGCTCGCTATGCTCGATAAGGTGACGGACGAGCGCCGAGCCGATGAACCCGGCCCCGCCGGTGACGAAGATGCGCATGGGGAGTGTCCTTCAGGCGAGGGGGGCGAGCGGGCGGCCGTCGTAGGGGAAGGGGCTGTCGAACTCGGCGAGGGTCGGCTGAACCTTGTCCTTGTCGCTCAGTTCGGGCGTGGCGTCGGCGGGGATCGGCCAGTCGATGCCGACGCTGTCCCAGCGGATGCCGCCGTCGTTCTGCGGCGCATAGGTGTCCGAGCATTTGTAGGTCACCTCGCAATCGTCCTCGAGCGTGACGAAGCCGTGCGCGAAGCCGATCGGGATGAAGAGCTGGTGGCCGTTCTCGGCCGACAGCTCGGCGCCGACCCATCGGCCGTAGGTCGGCGAGCCACGGCGCACGTCGACCGCGACGTCGAAGATCCGGCCGCGGATGCAGCGGACCAGCTTGTCTTGCCCTCGCGGGGGCGTCTGGAAATGCAGGCCGCGCAGGGTGTGGGCGGGAACGGAGAGAGAATGGTTGTCCTGCACGAAGGTACAGGTGATGCCGAGCGCGACGAAGGCGGGGACCGAGTGCACCTCGGTGAACCAGCCACGCGCATCGCCGAAGCGCTTGGGGCGGATGAGCTGGATGGGATTTTGGGCCATATTATCGTCGGGAGCCTTTATACTCATATAATACGACAACACGCGCAAGCGGTGTTTGCCCGCAGTCGTCAGGTTGATGCGAACCCTGACCTATGCCGATTGCCAAGTAATAACCCTCTCGTTCAGCCGATTACCTATAGGCTGACAAGACGGTTTTCCGACCTCAGACTGGCAGAAGCCGCTGCGTGCGAGGCCGGTGAATCCTGTCTGTGTGTATGCCAGGCATTCGAGGGATCGCGACATCGATCATACGCCCATCGACCGTAGGCTGGATTATGACCCCGTTGTGCGGACTGTCCCTCGCTGGGCACCCGCAACGACAAATGGGGATGTGACGTTGGCCGACGGACTATAGTTGCGGTCGATCCGGTTGCGGACGCGCGATTGGACACGGTTAGCGATCCGATTGTTTATTCGCGCTATCGGCACAGTGCCAACCTGTGAACGTGATTGTCGTACCCCGGTTTGCCCGGCCAGGGTGCGTGCCGTCTGGCCGTTTACCGCAGGAGGGGGCGTTGATGCCGCAGGGCGTGGTGACTGAGCCGTCTGTTCATAATCGCCGCTTTTGACCGTGTCGCGACTATCCTGTGCGTTTGCCGATGTTGCCAGCAGAGCTAGTGCGATCATGCCAGCAGCATACGACCTTTTCTGCCCGCCCAAGCAGAACCGTTTCGCGGTCTGTCCAATGACCATAGTTTGTCCCTTAACCCACCGGACGCAATGCGACCGCCAAGATGCGCCCCGACACACCGCCCACCGCATCGGAGGGCCGGCCTACCAGCGACAGGTATTGCGTATCGCATCCCGCCGATATGACAAAGCTTCCGGAAAAATGCCCACCCGACTGACCGGAGTTGGACATGTCGATCCGTCCTACTTCGCGTCCATTCGTGCACGCCAATAGCCAATAGGGCCGCGACTCGGATGGTTGGTTGATATCAGCCCAAGCGCCGGTCAGCATATATTTGCCAGGCGGCAAAATCTGCATTTGTCGGAGCATCGGCCCCCCGGCACCCGTCGCCAGAGCAAACTCGAAAAAGCCTCCCGCGCTGTCGGAACGGATCGTTGTAACGATACCCTCGTCATTGAGCGCGACCCAGTCAAATGGTGAAGGGTTCGCCAGATCGGTCTGGAAGCGCGGATCGCGCGATCGACGTCTGTCTGCACCGGGGCGGATATTGGCGTAATAGTTCCAGGCATCATCCGGGCGATTGGCCGCGATCAACGTATTGACCATTATCGTGCGGGCAGCATCAGGCACCGGTACACCGGCGCTATGAAGCTTGCGGAGTAGGTCAGCTGTCGCGGTCGGAGCAACGGAGCTTGCGGCGGCATAGTTTAGAAATGCCGTCGTCCAAGGGGGGCGGGCCCGTAGCGTCCGTATCAGCGCTTGTCGCACATCCGGATTTTCTATTGCGCCCGCCATCACGGGAAAAAGCAGGTCGGGCGCGCTTCCCGCGGTCCGCAATGCAATGTCATAATGGTTCAGAGCACCAGCGACGTCGCCTTGCGCCACCGCATTCTCGATAGCCCACAACTGGGTCTGTAAGTTGCGTCGGGATAATCTGTTGGCATAGTTGAACAGCCGGCGGGCATTGGTCAGCTGGCCGGCGAATGACGCATCGAACCCGAGCGTGTTCACCGCTTCCACCGCCATCGGTTCCGTTTTCAATGCGCTTCGAGCGAGACGTTTAGCTTCGGCGCGGCCGGACGCGCCTTGATCGGCGGACAGCCTTGCCCCGGAGAGAATCGCCGTGATCCGTCCATCCGCGGGAGCCAACTGGTACGCCCGTTCGATATCACCGCCGCGCAGCGTATAGCCCAGCGATCGCGTTACCGACATATAGCCCAACAACAGCGCCGTGCCCGCCAAGGCGATCCGCATGGCCCACTCGCCGGTGGATCGCCCCCTAGCCGGCACTGTCGTCGGCCTGCCCATCAGTCTTTACCGGATCGGCCATAGCTGTAGCCATAGTCGTAGCCATAGCCCGAACTCCCCTTGCGGGCCTCAAACTTCGTAAGCACACCACCGATGATACGAGCATTTGTCGCGCCAAGACGGGTGAGTGCCGTCTTGACCATAGATGATCTGATCCCGTGCGATTCCACGGCATAGACCACGCCCTCGACCCGGCTTGCGATCAATGGCGCATCGGCAAGTCCCATCACCGGCGGGGAGTCGATGATGACGTGATCATATGTTTCCAGCAATCGCTCGATCAATAACGACAAGCGATTGCCGGTCAGCAATTCTGCAGCGTTGGGCGGTATAGGTCCTGCCGACATTGCGGTAAAACCAAGGTCGGGCATCGGGAAGGTCAGATGATCAATATTGTCCTGCCCAGCTAGAAAGTTGCTGAGACCGCGATCATGATCGACGCCGCCCAGTTGATGGACGGATGGGGAGCGCATGTCGGCATCAACCAATATAACCTTGCGATGAGCACGCGTCAGCATGGTTGCCAGAGCCAGCGATGTTGTCGATTTGCCCTCAGCTGGTCTGGTCGACGTGACCGCCAGCGACCGCGGCACCCCATGCTCTGTCGTAAAGCCCAGGTTTGTCTGAATAGCTAGATAGGCATCGACCAGTTCGGACTTGCGATCAAGTAGCGCCTCTTTTGGCGTCTTATTCTCAACTTTCGGAACAATACCGAGTAGCGGGAGACCGAGCCTGCGCTCGACTTCCGCCGGATCGGCAATCGCTTCGTCTATTTGCTCGAGTGCAAATGCCGTCAAAGCACCAAGTGCAAGACCCAGAAGCAACGAAATTGCTAGATTTACCAGCAGGCGTGGGCTTGACGGCCGCTGCGGTATGTCTGCCAGGTCTACAATGGAAACATTGTTTACCCCCACGCCGCCCGCAACACCGATTTCCTTAAAACGCTGCAAGACACCATCATACAGGGCGCGATTCGTATCCACTTCCTGCTGAAATATATTATACTGAATGCTCCGACGGCGAAGATCCAGATACCCGGACTTGAGTTTCTCGACTTTGTTTTGCAGCGATTGTTCGCGCGCGCGTGCTTCGCGATATTCGGCCTGAGTCGAGCCGGATACCCGTGCCTCTTCACGCGAGATGCTCCGGTCGATCTGATCAACCTGCGATTTCAACGCTTTGGCGGCAGGATATTCGGGCTCGAACTGCGTCATGAGACGTTGATAGTCGGCTGCTAGTTCGGCCCGGCGCTGACGTAGGCTATTGATCGCCGGATTGCGCAGTGCTTCGGCCGACGTGCCCGCACCGCCGGCCTCCTGGAAGCGAGCTTCGGCCTGAATGCGATCAGCCGTAGCTTGGGATAGCGCGGCATTGAGAGCCGCAAGATCGTCGGCCACGATCGAGCGTTCGGATGTTGCTCCATTGGCATTCGACTGGGCAGGCAGATTGATAATTCTCTGAGCCGATGCGTAATCGACCAGCTGACGCTGCGACGTGTCGAGGCGTTCCTTCAGCTGAGCAAGCTGACGTTGCAGAAGGTTCCGACCATAGGATGTCGCCTGGATCTTCCGTTCCAGGTTGGTTTGGATGAAGTTATCCGCCCATGCATTTGCTACCCGCGCTGAAAATGCAGGATCAGGACTGGTGAAATAGATATCTACCAATCGCGACAGTCGTACCGGTACTATATCGATTTGACGGAGCAGTATCTGCCCTGCGATGCGCTGGCGCTCGGTTCGACCCGCAGCAGAATAACGTCCGTTGACGAGCTGAAAGGGTGGCTTGTTGCCGGATATGCCGGATCGCTCAAAAAAACTTGCATCGTCGACCAGACGTAGCTGGACAGCGACCCGCTCCGACAGGGAGCGCGACGAAAGCAGGCCGTATTGCGTCTGATAGAATTCCTGGTCGGCGACGCTCGCTTCGCGCTCAACGCCTTGGAAATTGGTGACCTGATTAGCTTCGCGTGAAATCTCGATTGATGCCACGGCGGTATATTTCGGCGTCATCAGCAGGGTGACGATCAGCCCAAGGAGCGCACATACCGCCGTTATGCCCAGAATGACGTAACGCCATCGCATAGCAATGCGCATATACCGCCGGATTGCTGATGTGCCGTCGGATCCGATCCGATCCGATCCGATCGAACCGATGGGTATTCCGCCGTTGCCGTAATTCGTGGTAACCATATTCATGTTTGGGGCGTGCCTTACTGCAGGATCGCGATCAGCGGACCCGCCAGCAGCGGGGAAAGTGCGACAAAACTACGGAAGAGGCGCTGTGTCGGTGAGTCACCGACGACAATGACATCGCCCGCATAAATCGCCGGATCGTCGTAAGCGCCGCGTCGGATGGCACCGAGATCATAAAGTCCCGCCATCCGGTGACCGTCAACGGTCCGCAGAATTACAACATCCTCTTGTTTGGCAAACTCGGATAACCCCTTGGCGGACGCGACGACCCGCATCAGCGTCATCTGGTTGGTCACTGGGTACAACCCAGGTTCGACGACTTGCCCGTCAACGGTCACCACCTGACTGACCGAACTCTTGATGTTGATCGTCACCTCGGGGTTACGGACATACCGACCACGAAGCGCCGTGGCGATCGCTGCGGCCAATTCCTCCGCCGTTTTGCCGCGGGCGTCGATCGTACCAGCCAGTGGCATCGCAATGCGACCGCCGGCATCGACCTGCATCTCCCGACTGAGATCGGGCACGTTGAACACATCAACTTCGATTGTGTCTAGCGGACCGATCAGTGCAGGCCGGTCGGCCGCGGTCAGATCGCCTCGCGTGGGGGCTGGCAGGGCGCTACTGTCTTGCACAACGGTCAACCGTGCGCTGGACTCCAGGGGGGGGCTTCGGCCCGCACAGCCGGTCAGTGCAGCCGTGACAAAAAGAGCGATCCAAAATCTAGGCATGCGCTGACAGATTTCCCGCGAAGATAGGGCAAGGCGGCTCCCTATAGGTGCACCTCTCGCTTGGGTAAAGCTGATCGCGGACCTGCCTAGTTTGACGCCGACGCGCGCGCATTCATTTCCGGCAAGTCGGACGTCGCACTATGTCCGGTGGCTCCTGACATTTCATCAGTTCGTGGTGTCTCGCATAGCCACACACCGGCCAGCACTATCACTGCCATAATCATGGGCGTTCGCGCCGGATAGTCTACCGCGCTGGCGACAAGGATTAGCAGGATCATTCCCGACCCCAGTTGCGGCAATACAGGCCGATTTACGCGTGTCTTCCACGCGCGGACACTGGCCAACCCCCACCAGAACAGAGAAACGATCAACAAAACGACCCCGGCCAGTCCGGCGTCCAGTGCGATCTCAAGGAAATCGTTATGGGCATGATTGAAATAGGTGAGTTTGAGTAGTGAAAACGGTTCATGCATTCGGAACATCTGGTCGAAACTACCCAGGCCCGAACCGGCGGGGAAATAGTCTCGGACCATCGCCAGAACTGTGGGCAGGCCGCGCTGTCGCATGTCCTGACCCGGGTCGAGCTGGATCACTCGATCAATGGCCGCGGCACGGTTCACCCGAAAGCTGACAACGACTAGGCCGATCAGACCGGCGCCGGCAATTCCCAGGATTGCCGGCGCCAGCCAGCGGGGACGGCCCGCCAGCATGACGCGGAGCACCTCGCGCACGAGCCCTATACTCAGGATCAGGGCCATGCCGCCCAGCAAGAGTCCGGCCCGCGACCCGGTGCCAAGGATGGTCAGGATAAAGAGCAGGACCAGCCCCAGCGCAACTGGACCACGCCAGCCTGGCCGTCGGGTATGCGGGAATGCCCACGCGGGCGCTAGGATGCATCCTAGCGCCACGAATAAAGCAAGGTGATTGCGGTTGGCGAAGCTGCCGCTGACCTGTCCTTGGCTGTCATTGATGAACGGATTGTCAAAACCCCCTCCCGAAAACTGGATCACCCCCATCAATGTCGATGCCGTTACCAAGCACAGCATAAGTCCGGGTAACCGGGCTCGGTCGATCTGGTTCAGCCCTGCGGCGAGGACCAGGACGACGACCGGCACGATCAGCGAGGCAGCGGCGTTGGCGGTGGCGCCCGGCGTCATCGTCCAAGGACGCCAGGGCTGAGGCTGACCGCTGCCGATCATCGCGTCGGTCAGCAACGCCCGGCCGGGCAGCACCTGCCAAATTGCGGGAGGCAGCGGCAGTAACTGCAACATCGCCAGCACGACGGTGGCTGCCAGAAGTAGCGCGACCGGTCTGACCTGCCGAAGGCGCGGAGGGTCACCGAACAGAATGATGGCGATCAGCGCGAACCAGGCAACAACGCGAACGACGGTCTGTCCGGGCACGTCGCCACGAGACGCGCCGCCAGCCATAAACAGCGCGATCATCACAACGCAGAGCAGGACGAAGGACAGGCTGGGCCGGAACGGTGGGTAGCTCGGTTGTCTGGTATGCATGGCGGGTATCTATGCGATTGCGATGTGTAACGGAACCATCGGGGCGTTTTGCCGGATATTGTTGCCCGACGAACAGCCGAACGTCGTCCTTCTTGTCGCCTGGCTCCAGCGTAGCGGCTGCCCGGGAGCGATTCCGCGGTGTCTCGTTATGTCGATGCGATACCTGATTTTCGCATGGTTGCGTTGCTGGCCGAGGGTGTCGTAGCGCTCCACGCCCGGATCCCCACGCAAGCGCACGGGGCCGCCATGCAGGGTGAAATGCGTTTTGTTGAACAAAGCCAATGGAACGATCAATCGCGCCCTTGTCGTCGCATTCTGTGCGCAGGCCGTGCAATATGGCGCGGCCCTGACCCTCATTCCCTTTATCGTTACCCGGCTTACGGCAAGCGAAGTCGGAATCTGGTACGTTTTTGTGGCGATGCAGGGTCTGGCGTTCATCACCGACTTCGGATTCCAGCCGACATTCACCCGCATATTGGCAATGGCCCATTCCGGTGCCAAAACACTGGTAGCCAAAGGATTCGACAACGCGCCGACAGAGGTACGCGAGCCGAATTGGCAACTTGTTTCCGAAATCACGACCGCAGCAAGAATATTCTATAGTTTCGTTGCGACTGTAACGCTGTTGATGCTGCTTGGTTTTGGAATACCCTATATCAACAATCTCACGAACAGGGGTGGTGTCGAGGTTGAGAATGGCCTGATCGCATGGTGCATATTCGCTATTGGTATTTCCTTTAACCTGTCTGTCCAGTGGATTGGACCCGTGCTGATGGGCGGGGGGCGGATAGAAGCCAATTACTGGTTCATTATCGCCAACCGCTTGGGTTTCGCCATCACCGGAATTTGCGTACTGCTGGCAGGCGGCAGGCTGGTTGCTCTTGCCGCCTGCCTGATCGGCGCACAATTGCTTTCCCTGCTGACCGTCATGCCTTCCTTGCGTCGCGTAAGCGGTGGTTATCACCCGCTGGCTGGCAATCGCGCTGGCGTACGTGCCGTGCTTCGGATTATCTGGCCCAACGCAAGTCGGATGGGAGTGGTTGCCGTTGGTTCGTTCCTGATCACGCGGTATAGCATGTTTGCTATTTCTACATTCGTCGATCTGGCCACCGCCGGTGCTTACGCATTGTCGCTGCAATTGCTCATGGCGGTCAACGGCGTAGCGCAGATGCCGATGCAGGTCATGATGCCACGTCTTGTTGCTGCGAGGGTGGAGCGCAACCATCATCAGTTGCGACAAATGTTCTTTGTTTCGATGATATTGTTTATTGTCCTGTTTGCGCTGGGCGGGATATTTGTATTGCTTGCTGTTCCGAAATTGCTCTACCTTATTCATAGCAAGGTTGTGTTATTGACATTCGCTACGCTATCCTTGCTGGCGATCGTTTTGATGTTGGAAGGTTTTCACACAAACGCTGCCTTTTTTATTACCACGGCGAATGAGGTGCCATTCGTCCGGGCGGCTTTATTGTCAGGCGTTGCTGTTGCAGCGACCGCGACGATCGCAGGATGGTCCGGCGCGGGAGTTGCCTCCATCATCCTATGTCAGGGCGTGGTCCAGCTGGCGTATAACAATTGGCGGTGGCCACTATTGGCATGGCGCGAGGTGCGTGCCGCCGATTAAAGCGCGCAGTGGGTGCGAGTATTTTCATCACCATAACATACGCCAATGCGGGAACAATTATGAAAATCGATTTGGCGGGGCGTAACGCATTTGCGGATCACGAGCATGTAGACTCAATCATTGAGTGGGAACATGCTCCCGTTAATAGCAATCCGGAAATATCGATTGCAATTCCAACCTTTCGGCGACCCGATTTGCTGGTTGAGGCGGTGGCAAGTGCATTGTCCCAGGATTGCAACCAGTCCTATGAAATCGTAATTGTGGACAACGATCCCGACTGCGAAGTGGATCGCCATTTGAAAGATATGGTCCAGTCTCAGGACAAGGTAAATTTAAGATATTATAAAAACAGGGAAAATATAGGAATGTTCGGCAATTGGAACCGATCCATTGCCGTCAGTCGTGGCGCGTGGATCACGTTGCTCAACGATGATGACTTGCTGGCGCCAAATTTCATTTCACGGAGCGTCGAGGCGTTAAGCAGGGCTGGAGGCGGCGAAGGCATTGTATGCCGTGCCAATAGCTTTGATCGGCGTGTCGGACAGGATCGACGCATTCGTGTTGCCGAGGAACGTTCATCCTATGAAAAGTTTCGCACATTCCTCCGCTTCGGGCGCCATGGAATTGCGCGGCTTACTCCCCGCGTCCTATATTTTGGCAATGAAGCCGGCAACACGGCCGGGTTTTTGGTCCGGCGCGATGCCGTCATTCAAGTGGGCGGATTCCTCCCTGAAGAATGGCCGGCAGCGGATTATATGTTGTACGTCCGATTGGCGATCGCATTTCGCATATTCCTGTTCAGGCCGGTTTTGGCATATGTCGGCATTGGTGATAACGAATCGATGCGCCCAGAAACATTGACCGGGTTTATTGTAATACTGGAATTGGCTCGTCGATCGTTACTGGGGCGCCATGTTCCGTCCTGGTGGGCGCGTTTCAACCCCAGGTTGGTTTCAAATCATCTGCTGGATGTGGAGCAGATATGGCACACCAAACTTGATCGGGAAGATATTGAGAAAACGCTCGCAATGAATCTACCCGCGGCAGACCGGCATAGTTTCCTGATTCAGCGCCTGTTGCTTCGAGCCTATTGAGGCATCAGCGCACCGGATCCAAACCTCCAGCACATCGGCAATTTTGTTTGACAGAGGTTTTGCGCGGGGTATTGCGCGCAGCCTGCCGATCAGGGCTTTGCGGGTGTTTTTCGTCTCATGAAACCACTGGTTGTCAGCAATTCTGACGAAGCAGGCGGCGCGGCACGCGCCGCACTGCGGCTCACCAGTGCGTTGCGGGATACGGGCATCGATTGCGCCTTGTTGCCTGCGACCAAGCAGACAGACCATCACTGGGTATGGGGTAACCGCCAGTTTTCCCGCGACTTCAAGGCGCGCGCGCGTTCGGCGATCGGGCGCAAGGTCGCGGGCGTAACGGGTGGCGCTGGCGACGGGCTGCGATCCATCAACTGTCTGCCATCGGCGTTGCCCAATATGATCGCGAACTCCGATCGGGATCTGGTCAACTTGCACTGGATCGGGGGGGAGACGCTTTCGATAGAGGCTGTCGGTAAAATCACTAAACCGATCGTCTGGACGCTGCACGACATGTGGGCATTTGCAGGCGCCGAACACTATACGGATGATGGCCCCGATGCCCGCTGGCGGACCGGTTATCCCTCCGGCGCGGGCAATCGCCATGCGGGCGGGATTGATATTGACCGGATAACGTGGCGGCGCAAGGCGCGTGCCTGGAAGGCGCAGCACGTCATTGCGCCATCGAATTGGCTGGCGCGTTGCGCCCGGGAGAGCGCGTTGATGGCGGATTGGCCCGTCCATGTCGTCCCAAATGCATTGGATACGGCGCGTTTCAATGTGTGGCCGAAAGAGGTCGCCAGAGGGCTGCTGGGCTTGCCCCAAGACGTGCCGTTACTGTGTTTCGGCGCGGATGGGGGCACTCACGACCCCCGCAAGGGCTGGGATCTTCTGTCCCTGGCGTTACAATCCGTGGCGGCATCGGTCCCCGGGGCCAATGCTGTCATATTCGGGCAGAGCGCTCCCGCGGTTCCACTCAGCCTGCCAATGAAGCCGTATTATACGGGCGTCTTGCGGGACGATGCGACACTTGCCCTGGTCTATAATGCGGTGGACGTTCTTGTCGTGCCTTCCCGACAGGACAATCTTCCACAAACCGGTACGGAAGCGCAGGCCTGTGGCTGCCCTGTCGTCGGTTTTGATATTGGCGGGATGCCCGATATCGTGGTGGATGGCGAAACCGGCTTACTTGTTCCGCCCTACGATTCCGGGCAACTCGCCGGCGCCATTGTCAGGCTTCTGGAAGATGCTCAAATGCGACGAAAAATGGGCACAAATGCCAGCCTGCGCGCGGCGCGCCTATGGAGTCCGCACATCGTCGCGCGCCAATATGCTTCGGTTTTCGACCGGGCGCTGGCCGGCGATTTCGCCATATAGATCAACGCCGGTTCCAAGGCAGGACCGGAATGATTATTGGCCGCATGGTCAGAGCTAAACGAAACTGGACACCAAAATATATGGGGCTAACAGGCTCAGCAAATGCCATCCGTCACGCTTACTAACGGCCAGTCGTTCGACGCTGATCCCGCGCTGTCACTTCTGGACGCGGCGCGCGCGAATGGCATAACGCTCGAATATAGCTGCCGCACCGGCCGATGCGGGATTTGCAAGGCTCCGGTCGTGGGAGAGACGACCATCCTGCGGCCTGAGGAGGAGAGCCTGTCACCCGAAGAGGCGGCGCGAGGGCTGGTTCTGACCTGTTGCCGTTCGGCAAAGACTGACATTTTGCTGGATGTCGAACCGCTGGCCAGGCTTGCGGGACTGGAAATCCGGACGATGCCGGCGCGGATCGTTTCGATCGAGATGCTCGCGCGCGAAATCGTCAGGGTCGTCCTCCGAACGCCGCCAGCCTCGCCATTGCGTTTCCTGGCGGGCCAGTATGTCGACGTGATCGTGGCAGGCGAAAGGCGCAGCTATTCTCTGGCCAATGCACCGCGGGCGGACGGAATGCTTGAATTGCTGATCAAGCGCTATCCGGGCGGGAAGCTGAGCGCCTATTGGTTTGATCGGGCTGCGGTCGGGGATCTTGTCCGGATAGAGGGGCCGTTCGGGACGTTTTTCCTGCGCGAGGCGGCGCCGACCGAAATCCTGTTCCTGGCGACCGGGACCGGCATCGCCCCGGTCAAAGCCCTGCTCGAGGAACTGGCAGCGGACGCGGCGCGCGCTGCAAGGCACCGGCTGCGCGTTTTCTGGGGCAACCGTGAAGCGGAAAGTTTCTGTTGGGATCCCGTCACGCTGGGACTGGATATCAGCTTTCATCGCCTGCTGTCCCGCACCGACGTGGACTGGCAGGGCAGGTGCGGCTACGTCCAGGAGGCGGCGATCGAGGACGGGTTGGACCCGGCTAACACTGTCGTCTATGCATGCGGATCCAGTAGCATGATCGCGTCCGCCCGCACCAGGCTGACGACAATGGGCCTTCCCGCCCGACGTTTTTTCTCCGACGCATTCGTCAGCTCAAATTGAGGTCAGACCCATGAAGGCAGTCATTCTGGCCGGCGGCCTTGGTACGCGGTTCGCCGAAGAAACCAGTCTCCGGCCCAAGCCCATGATCGAGATTGGGGGGCGACCAATCCTTTGGCATATCATGAAGATTTATGCTGCCCACGGCGTCAACGAATTTGTGATTTGTTGCGGCTACAAGGGATATGTGATCAAGGAGTATTTTGCCAATTACTTTCTCCACATGTCCGATGTTACCTTCGATATGCGCGCAAATGAGATGGTCGTGCATAAGAAGCGCGCCGAACCGTGGAAGGTGACGCTCGTCGATACGGGTGATGACAGTATGACGGGCGGGCGGCTGAAAAGGGTTGCCGATCATGTCCGCAACGAGGAACTGTTTCTTTTCACCTATGGCGACGGGGTCGGTGATATCGACATCACCCGCTCCATCGCGTTTCACCGGGAGCACGGTAAGGCGGCGACGTTGACCGCGACCTATCCGCCCGGGCGATTTGGAGCGCTTCAGTTGGTCAACGGGCAGGTTATCGACTTTCTTGAGAAGCCACAGGGCGATGGCGGCATGATCAATGGCGGCTATTTTGTGCTCAATCCCAGTGTGCTTGATCATATAGACGGCGATGCCACCTTGTGGGAGCAAGAGCCGTTGCGCAATCTGGCGCATGACGGGCAACTCATGGCGTACGAGCATAACGGCTTTTGGCAGCCGATGGATACATTGCGCGATAAACAGTATCTCAATGAACTGTGGGACGCCCGCAAGGCGCCATGGCACATATGGTAGACGCCGCGCCCATCAATGATCGTGCGCCCGGCACGGTCGATCCTGCCTTTTGGTTCGGGAAGCGGGTTTTTCTTACCGGCCACACCGGTTTCAAGGGCAGCTGGCTGGCGCTCTGGCTCCAGGCGATGGGCGCTGAAGTCACCGGCTTCGCGTTGCCGCCGCCAACCGTACCTGCATTGTTCGAGGTCGCCCGCGTAGCGGATGCAATGACGTCGATCATTGGTGACATCCGCGACGCAGATGCGCTGGCATCCGCGCTGGTTGCGGCTGACCCTGAAATCGTGATTCATATGGCGGCCCAGCCGTTGGTGCGTGCCTCCTATAACGACCCGGTCGGCACCTATGCCACGAACGTCATGGGGACGGTGCATCTGCTCGAGGCAGTGCGCCGAGCGGCCAACGTACGTGCTTGCGTCGTCGTTACCACCGACAAATGTTACGAAAATCGCGAATGGATCTGGGGTTATCGCGAGGATGAAGCGATGGGGGGGCATGACCCCTACAGCAATTCGAAAGGCTGCGCCGAGTTGGTCGTGTCAGCCTATCGACGGTCGTTCTTCACCGGTCCGGGAAGAACCGCCGTTGCGTCCGGCCGTGCGGGTAACGTCATCGGCGGGGGCGACTGGGCTACCGATCGGTTGATTCCCGATATTTTGCGCGCGGTCGAACGGGACGTGCCCGTTCTTATACGCAACCCGCTGGCGATCCGACCGTGGCAGCATGTGCTTGAGCCGCTATCCGGTTATCTGGTGCTTGCCCAGACGCTCTGGAGCGATCCTGCGAAGGCGGCAGACGCTTGGAATTTCGGCCCGCGTGACGATGACGCCCGACCGGTTCAGTGGATCGTCGAGACGATGTGTGCGCTATGGGGTACAGGGGCAAGCTGGACCCATGACAACAGCGTCCAGCCGCATGAAGCGCATTATCTGAAACTGGATATCTCGCGCGCCCGCGCCGGACTGCGCTGGGTGCCGCACTGGACGCTGGCCGAAGCGCTTGACCGCATTGTTGCTTGGCAGCGTGCATGGCTGGCGAATGACGACATGCACGATTATTGCATCGCCGAAGTGGAGCGCTTTGTCGGCGCCCCCCCGGCTCACGCTGCACAGGAATAGAAATGACCCCTGACGACCTTCGCAAGCAGATCCGCCAACTCGTCGGCCAGTATGCCGAGGCCCAGTTTGCACCGCAACCATTCATACCCGGCGAAACCATGATCCCGCCTGCGGGCAAGGTCATAGGCGCGCCCGAGATCGAGATGATGGTGGAAGCCTCCTTGGACGGTTGGCTGACCACCGGGCGATTCAACACAGAATTTGAAGCCCGTTTGGCAAAGATGGTAGGCGTACCCTATCTGCTGACCACCACTTCGGGTTCTTCGGCCAACCTGCTGGCGTTGTCGTGTTTGACAAGCCACAAGCTGGGTGATCGCCGCCTCAAGCCGGGGGACGAGGTCATTACCGTTGCGGCGGGATTTCCGACAACGGTCAATCCCTCGATTCAGCACGGACTAATTCCGGTGTTTGTTGATGTCGACGTGCCAACCTACAATATCGATGCGTCGCTGATTCGTGCTGCGATCACTGAAAAGACCGGCGCGATTATGATCGCCCATACGCTTGGTAATCCGTTTAACTTGGGGGAAGTGCGTAGTATCTGCGATGAACACGACCTATGGCTGGTCGAAGACTGCTGCGACGCATTGGGTGCGACCTACGACGGCAAGCTTGTTGGGACATGGGGCGATGTCGCAACGCTCAGCTTCTATCCAGCGCATCATATGACGATGGGCGAAGGTGGCGCGGTGTTCACTAAGTCGGCTGAAATCAAGCCGATCATCGAGTCAATTCGTGATTGGGGTCGGGACTGCTACTGCCAGCCTGGCTGCGACAATACCTGCGGAACCCGTTTTGGTCAGCAGCACGGGACATTGCCATTCGGGTACGATCACAAATACGTCTATTCGCACCTAGGCTACAATTTGAAGATCACCGACATGCAGGCGGCCTGTGGTCTTGCCCAGCTCGACCGAGCGGAAGGCTTCATCGAGGCGCGGCGACGGAACTTCAACCTCTTGATTGAGCGGCTGAAGGGGATGGAAGACATTTTCATCATGCCGGAGGCGACGCCGAATTCGGACCCGTCGTGGTTCGGTTTTCCGTTGATGCTGCGGGAAGGCGTCGATGCCAAGCGTGTTGATCTGACCCGCTATCTTGACCAGCACAAGATTGGCACGCGATTGGTGTTTGCCGGCAACCTTACGCGGCAACCCTATTTCCAGCATGTCAATTATCGGGTCGTCGGCGACCTGACCCAGACCGATCGGGTAATGAATAACAGCTTCTGGCTTGGCCTCTATCCGGCGCTGGGGGCGGAGCATTTTGACTATGTCGGTGAAAAGTTGGAAGAGTTCTTTGGATTGAATTTCTGAGGCGGCGATGGATATTGAGCCGACCGAGATCCCGGGCTGTTATGTGCTACAGGCAAAGGTAATCCGCGACGCGCGCGGAACCTTCGTCAAGACCTTTCATGACCGGAGATTTAAAGATCTGGGATTGCGCACTGACTGGCGAGAGGAATATTTTTCGTCGTCGGCAAAGGGGGTGGTGCGGGGCATGCATTTTCAGACCCCGCCCGCCGACCATGCTAAATTGGTATTCTGCTTGACGGGCGAGGTGCTCGACGTCGTCGTTGACCTGCGGCGCGGATCGCCCACGTTCGGTCGGGCGAGCAGCTTCGCGCTCAGCGCCGATAACGGGCGCGGTCTGTACTTGCCGACGGGTTGTGCTCACGGCTTTGTATCGATCAGCGAGGCAAGTGGAATGTATTACAAAGTGACCAGCGTCCATACGCCCGAGCATGACGCGGGCATTTCGTGGGATAGTATCGATTTTGACTGGCCGGTCGACAATCCCAGCTTGTCCGATCGCGACGGCCGACACCCCCGGTTCGCTGATTTTGTCACGCCGTTCGTATTCGATCCCGAGCAGGCCGCTCAATGACGCGACGTGCGCTGATAACCGGGATCACCGGATTTATCGGCGGGGCGCTTGCCGCGCGTCTGCTGACGGACGGCTGGAAGGTCGATGCGATCGTGCGGCCGCAGAGCGACATCGATAGTTTGGCATTCGGCCCGGACACCACCTTTCACGTCGTCGAAGATGGTCAGGATCTGACGGCGACACTTGGGGCGGCAAGGCCTGACGTGGTGTTTCACCTTGCGTCGCTGTACCTTGCGGAGCATCGACATGACCAGATCGCGGCTCTCGTGCAGTCCAACATCCTTTTTCCCACGTTGCTGGCCGAAGCAATGGTCGCAACGGGTGTCCGCCGCCTCGTTAATACCGGAACTGCATGGCAAAATTTCAGGGGAGCAAACTATCTTCCGGTAAATCTTTATGCCGCGACGAAGCAGGCAGCCGAGGATATGCTGCTCTACTATGCGGATGCATGTGATCTGTCGGTGATTACGCTGCGACTGTTCGACACCTACGGTCACGGCGACAAACGGCGCAAACTCATCCAGATTTTGATCGATGCGGCGCAAAGCGGCGAGAACATCGCCATGTCGCCAGGGGAGCAGCTGGTTGATCTGACCCATGTCGACGATGTTGTTCAGGGATTCATGACGGCAGCGGAGCGATTGTTCAATGCTCCGCAATCGGTCTCGGAACTCTACCTGCTTTCCGGAGAACGCTTCTCGGTCAAGGAATTGGCGAAGGTCGTTGGTGATGCCACCGGCAATCCGCTGACGCCGAATTTTGGCGGTCGTCCTTATCGATCGCGTGAAGTGATGAAACCGATCGATGCCGGGGGGCGCCTGCTTCCGGACTGGCAACCGCGGCATATCCTGTCGGAGTATCTTGCCTCTTATCGTGGCTAACGTGCAATTAGGCTCAGGACCTATTAAAATGGTTGTGTAAGTGGCGGCGTGTTGATTCATTGATGGCGGAGGTGCCGTGATGAATGGCCCGCTGCTGCTGTCCGATGCGCAGATGCGTCGGATCGAACCGTGCTTTCCGTTATCGCACGGGGTGCCCCGCGTGGACTGAGCGGCATCCTGTTCGTGATCCGCAACGGCTTGCGGTGGTGCGACGCGCTTGCAGCTTACGGTCCGCACAAAACGATCTACAACCGCTTCATTCGCTGGAGCAGGCTTGGCGTGTTCAACCGGATTTTCGCCGCATTGGCGGCGGGCAGCGACACGTCGGATCGACTGATGATCGATGCGACCCATATCAAGGCGCATCGCACTGCCGCCAGCCTGCTCAAAAAGGGGGCTCTATCCCGCTGTATCGGGCGTAGCCGCGGTGGGCTGACCACCAAACTTCATGCCGGATGCGATAGCAGCGGCCGACCCGTCCGGCTGGTTCTGACCAAGGGGCAGACCAGCGACTACAAGGGCGCGGCTATGCTGGTCGATACGCTGCCATCCGCCAAGGTCATGCTGGCCGACAGAGGATACGACGCCGTCTGGTTCCGCAAGGCGCTTGCTGAGCGTGGCATCGCGCCGTGCATCCCCTCGAAACGCAACCGCAAGGTCGCCATCCCGCACGACCGGTCATTCTATCGCCAGCGGCATCGCATCGAGAACATGTTCGCCCGCCTCAAGGACTGGCGACGCATCCACACCCGCTACAACCGGTGTGCACACACCTTCCTTTCAGCCATCACCTTCGCCGCCAGCTTCATCTTCTGGCTCCGATAATGAGTCCTGAGCCTAGGTGTTTGATCCCACGGTTTGATGGTGCGATCCTTTCGTTGGAATGGAAGGAAGCCGTATGGGACAGGTTCGTCATGGGTGCGCCACGA
>Ga0209630_10000511_pt1 | contig 43815 bp, 41 predicted proteins | sample COG_01_FD_184745 | JGI IMG/M metagenome (GOLD analysis project Ga0209630, IMG submission 184745) | Pelagic Microbial community sample from North Sea - COGITO 998_met_01 (SPAdes) (version 2) | ecosystem: Environmental > Aquatic > Marine > Neritic zone/Coastal water | place: Helgoland, sampling...
TGAATTCAATCTGGGATCGTGAACGCTTACTGGAAATTTTAGTGCCCCGTTGTGAAACCTATTCCGGAAAGTTGGTGTCTATGCTGAACATGATGCATGGCTCAAGCTACCGTGAGGTTCTGGATTCACTACTGGTATTAGTAAATGAAGCCTATGGAAACAGTCAGACTAAAGTGGTGGGTTTCAAGGAAGTGTGGACGAATGAGTTCATTCCTGCTTTGGCGAGAACGTATCCTGATGCAAGATTCCTGACAGTGTGTCGCGATCCACGTGCTGTCTGTGCATCCAAGAATATTCGAGAAGATCGTTATCCTTGGACATTTATGTCGACTCAGTGGAGAAAGCTGGCAGCGTTGGACTATATGTTTCAACATGATCCGCTTCTGAAAGATCGGATATATAGCATAAGATATGAGGATTACATTACTGAGCCAGAGAAGACGACAAGAAAAATTTGCAAGTTTTTGGAGATCGACTGGCATCCTGATATTGCAGACCATACCCGTTATAAAGATGGTAACGGAAATCCGTGGGTTCAGAATACCGCCTATGGAAACGGTTCCGCTGGTTTTGACACAGCGGCTCTCGAACGTTGGCGAAATACACTTTCACAAAGAGAGATAGAGTTAATTGAGATGATGTGCGGATCCGAAATGGAGTTGCGTGGTTATGAATGTGTATATACACCCGTTGTTCCAGCAGGTGATATGCTACTTAATCCTCCCTGCATTAAAGGTGAGGAACAGGCTGCCTGGATGCGAGATATTATTCCGAATAATCCAGCAAGTATGACTATTGATGTCGCTCACGAGAGTATACGTCACGCACTAATTAAAACTGATGACGCACACCGGGCGAATGTGCCTGAAGAGGTAGTAAAGTCAGCCTTCCTTGACCGTCGAATTCTGGATGCAATTATCAATGGCAAAAAGGTAAAAGGGTAGGGACTTGTTTTTTCACAATTCAAAGAAAGTTAGTACAGATTACAAACTCAAATAAAAGGTTAATTTAGTGATGTTTAATGATAAATCCATATTGGTTACAGGTGGAACAGGCTCCTTTGGCAGGAACTTCGTCAAGAACTTGCTTAACCGATATTCACCAAAAAAAATCATTGTTTTTTCTCGAGACGAGCTCAAACAATTCGAGATGCAGCAGCAGTTTTCACATGACTGCATACGTTATTTTATTGGGGATGTAAGAGATAGAGATCGGCTCATTATGGCTATGCGCGGAGTCGATTACGTTATTCATGCTGCTGCGCTTAAACAGGTTCCGGCAGCCGAATATAACCCAATGGAATGTATAAAAACCAATGTGCATGGAGCAGAGAATGTAATACACGCAGCACTTGAATGTAAGGTTGAGAAAGTTATTGCTCTTTCAACTGATAAGGCGGCTAATCCAATCAATCTTTATGGTGCTACCAAGCTTTGTTCTGACAAACTATTTGTTTCTGCCAATAATCTGGTGGGACAAGATCGGCCAACTCGTTTTGGCGTAGTTCGTTATGGTAACGTGGTTGGTTCTCGCGGTTCTGTTGTACCCTTTTTCAATAAGATTATCGCTGAAGGTTGTGATTATTTGCCAATAACCGATCCTGAGATGACCCGTTTTTGGATTTCTCTACAACAAGGTGTTGATTTTGTGATAAAGAGTTTCGAGCGGATGCACGGTGGAGAAACCTTTGTACCAAAAATTCCTTCAATTCGCGTTGTGAATTTAGCTGAGGCTATGGCACCGACCATACCTACCAAAATTATTGGCATTCGCCCTGGTGAAAAGTTGCATGAGGTGATGTGTCCAAAAGATGATTCTCATTTAACACTGGAATTTAAGGATCATTATGTCATTCAGCCGACAATTAATTTTTGGGAAAAAGGAGAACACAGTTATGAAACGAATGCGTTGGGGGAACAAGGGCGTTCCATTGCGCAGGGAGTAGAGTACAACTCCGGAACAAATCCAGATTTCTTGAGTGTAGATCAAATTCGTGCATTCCATGATCAGGAAGGCGTGTGATACCTTACGGTTGCCAAGACATTAACCAGGCAGACATCGACGCGGTAGTAGAAGTACTGCGATCAGATTTTCTTACCCAGGGGCCAGTTGTACCTCGTTTTGAGCAGCTCGTAGCTACCCAAGTGAATTGCAAACATGCCATTGCGACCACTAGTGCTACTTCAGCATTGCATACTGCTTGTTTAGCATTGGAGTTAGGCCTTGGAGACATACTATGGACTGTTTCAAATACCTTTGTCGCTTCAGCAAATTGTGCTCTTTACTGCGGTGCTCAAATAGATTTTGTTGATATCGATGAACTAACCTGGAATATCAGTATTACAAAATTAAAGGAAAAGCTTATTCATGCAAAAAAGAATGATAGCTTGCCCAAGGTACTGGTTCCTGTACATTTTGCCGGACAGCCCAGTATACAGGAAGAGCTCTGGGAGCTTGCTCAGGAATTCGGTTTTCGCGTGCTGGAAGATGCCGCACATGCCATTGGCGCATCTCGAAACGGTGAGCCAGTTGGTAGCTGTCGTTGGTCGGACATCACTGTTTTTAGCTTTCATCCGGTGAAGATCATCACCACAGGTGAAGGCGGTATGTTGCTCACCAATGATGAAAATTTAGCCAGGCGCATGGCACAATTGCGCAGTCATGGCATAACACACGATAAGGCGATGTTTACGCAACCATCACGTGGTCCCTGGGACTATGAGCAGCAGATGCTTGGTTATAATTACCGCATGACCGACATGCAAGCTGCATTAGGCATTAGTCAACTAGAACGCCTTGATTCGTTTATCGAGCGGCGTACTACCTTGGCTCGACAATATGATCAAGCTTTGTGTGAACTGCCAATAGAATTGCCAACAGTATTACCTGAAAATCGATCTGCGTGGCATCTTTATGTGATTAGGGTTAATACCACGATTCACCGCCGGGTTTTTGAGGGATTGCGTCAACAGGGGATAGGTGTCAATCTTCATTATATGCCCGTGCATCTACAGCCCTATTATCGAGCACTTGGGTTCACTAAGGGACAGTGTCCAGAGGCAGAAGCTCACGGTGAATCAGCTATCACCCTACCGCTATTTCCAACATTAACAGATCAAAACCAGGATCAAGTGGTAAATATATTGAGCCAGGAAATTGCTAACGCATAAACGCATTGCACTTGGTTCAGTTCAGTTTGGCATGCCCTACGGTATTGCCAACCATGCCGGACAAGTCAGTTTCAATGAGGTAACTGCTATTCTTGAGCATGCATGGTCAGCTGGATTGAATACCCTTGATACTGCTATCGTTTATGGTGAGAGTGAGCAGCGATTGGGTGAAATTGGTGTGGGGGAGTGGCAAATTATATCCAAATTACCGGCCATCTCTGAATCCTGTACGGATGTCGCCGCTTGGGTACAGAAATTAGTTATCGGTTCATTGGAGCGGCTTGGCGTTACAAGTTTATATGGGATGTTACTACATCGCTCGCAGCAACTCCGAGGTCCTCAAGGTGACATGCTTTATCATGCATTGATCGAACTCAAAGATCAGGGCTTGGTTGAGAAGATTGGCGTTTCCATATACAACCCGGATGAGCTGGATGCTCTTTGTCCACACTTTCAATTCGATTTGGTGCAAGCACCGTTTAATATAATGGATCGCCGTCTTGCCACATCCGGCTGGTTGAAGCGCTTACACCAATCAGGTACAGAAGTGCATGTTCGTTCGGTTTTTCTTCAGGGATTGTTGTTAATGGAGGCCGAAAACCGGCCTGCAACGTTCAATCGCTGGCAGCCGCTGTGGGAACAGTGGGATCATTGGTTGGCTAATCAAGATAAAACCCCGTTACAAGCTTGTCTGGGTTATGTTTTGGCTCAACCCGAAATCAACCGTGCGGTTGTCGGTATTGATAGCTTGAAGCAACTGCAGGAAATTTTTGCTGCTATTAGAACGAAAATTGAGTTACCTCCAGCATCTCTGATAAGCGAAGACCTTGATTTGATTAACCCCTCCAATTGGAGTGAACTTTGAAAATTGTTGCAATTGTTCAGGCTCGTATGGACTCCACTCGTTTTCCCAATAAAGTGATGCACCGAATCAAAGGTACACCAATGATAGGGCTGTTACTTGAACGATTGAGCCACGTGAAAAATGTTAACCAGATAATTCTGGCTACATCGGATAGTGTTTCCAACGAACCTTTAGCTAGTTACGTCAGCGAACTCGGTTACAAAGTTTACAAAGGTAGCGAAGAGGATGTGCTTGATCGTTATTATCAAGCGGCAAAGGATTTAGGTGCAGATGGGATTGTGCGTATTACTGGAGATTGTCCAGTGATTGATCCTGCTCTTATAGATGCTGTTATCATAAAATTTCGGGATACAAGAGTAGACTATGTCTCAAACATTTCGCCGCCAACCTATCCTGATGGGTTAGATGTGGAAGCACTTAGCTTTCGGGCATTAGAAACTAGCTGGAAACAGGCCAGAACCTCTAGAGAACGTGAACACGTAACACCATACATCCGTGAATCAGATGAATTCACTAAAGCAAACATTGCTAATGTTGAAGATTGTTCCAATGAGCGGTGGACAGTGGACGAACCTGAGGATATTGAGGTAGTAAAAAAGATTTTTGAACATTTTCATCCTCGCCGTGACTTTGCCTGGTTAGAGGTGTTGGCCTTGCGTAAAGAATACCCTCAGTGGTTTTCTGCCAATCAACACCTGATTCGTAACGAGGGGGGGAAGCTCGACACGGGCCAAAAATTATGGAAACGCGCTAAGCGGGTAATCTCTGGTGGTAATATGTTTCTTTCAAAGCGGCCGGAAATGTTCCTGCCAGAACATTGGCCATCCTATTATAGCAAGGCCAAAGGTTGTCATGTTTGGGATATGGATGGACGTGAATATATCGACATGTCCATTATGGGTGTAGGTACCAATATTCTAGGTTATGGACAATCGGAGGTGAATGATTCTGTTCATAAGGTAATTGATTCCGGAAACATGTCTACCCTCAATTGCCCTGAAGAGGTCTATCTATCTGAACGTCTGGTCGAAATGCATCCCTGGGCTGATATGGTCCGCCTTGCCCGAACGGGTGGTGAAGCCAACGCCATTGCCATTCGTATTGCACGCGCGGCTTCGGGTCGTAGTAAGGTTGCATTCTGCGGTTACCATGGTTGGCATGATTGGTATCTGGCTGCTAACTTGGATGATGAGCAGAATCTTGAAAGCCATTTGCTTTCTGGTCTTGAACCAAAGGGAGTACCTGAGGATTTACGTGGTAGTGTACTTCCATTCAACTACAATAATTTTTCTGAATTGGAAGCGTTGGTTCTCAATCATGATATAGGCGTGATCAAGATGGAGGTTCAACGCAACATTTTGCCGACAGATGGTTTCTTGGAGAAGGTGCGAAAGCTGGCTACTGACAACGGGATTGTTCTTATTTTTGATGAATGTACCTCGGGTTTTCGTCAAAGCTTTGGCGGTTTACATAAGATTTATAATGTCGAACCAGATATGGCGGTTTTCGGAAAAGCACTTGGTAATGGCTATGCTATTACAGCGGTCATTGGTAAAAGCACAGTAATGGAGGCAGCCCAGGCCACCTTTATTAGTAGCACCTTTTGGACTGAACGAATTGGCCCTGCAGCGGCGTTAAAAACACTTGAAATTATGGAACGGGAAAAGTCATGGGAATATATTACGGAGACAGGGAAAGCAATAGGCGAGCGTTGGAAAACATTGGCCAGAAAATACGACTTACCAATCCAGGTCAATGGATTGCCTGCAATGATTCGATTTAGTTTTCCATTGCCTGATATGCTTAAGTATAAGACGCTAATTACCCAGGAAATGATGAAGAAAGGCTTTTTGGCTACGACTGCAATTTATGTTTGTACTGAACATTCTCAGCCATTAATTGAGCAGTATTTTGAGGCATTGGAACCTTTATTTGGGTTGATTAAAGAATGTGAGATGGGTAGATCTATTGATGCGTTATTGGAAGGGGCTGTCTGTCATACAGGCTTTAAACGGTTGAACTGAGGTTAATATGCATGGCCAGTTCATTTATTTGTATTTCCCTTCAGTAAGTCGTTGTTGAAATGATAAATAAGGTACATTGATTCATGCAAGCAGTATTCCGTGTAGATGCATCGATCAGTATGGGCACTGGTCATGTTATGCGATGCCTGTCTTTGGCAGATGAGTTGAAAGCGCTGGGTGCGAATATTATTTTTATTAGTCGTGAACATCCAGGCCACTTATCTGACCTTATTCAAAAACGAGGGCATGATGTGGCACTATTGTCAGAGCCTGGTCTCGAATTTCTACCCGCTCAAAATGATGTTGTTCATGCCAAGTGGTTAGGTGTTTCCTGGCATCAGGATGCCAAAGAAACTTTACAAATTATGGGTAATACCCAACCAGATTTGCTGATCGTGGATCACTATGCACTTGATGCCCAATGGCACAAAGAATTACGCCAACATGTGAAGAAGATCTTTGTCATTGACGATTTGGCTGATCGCCAATTTGATTGTGATATTTTGCTAGATCAAACCTATGAGCGGCAGCGTAACGATTATCAATCTTTAGTACCTAATGACTGTCGCATGTTGTTGGGGACGCGTTATGCTCTGCTACAGGCTAATTTTTCAAGGCTTAGGTCGGATGCTATTGAGCGGCGTAAGTCTTTCAATGGTGTTCAGCGTATTCTGATCTCCATAGGGGGATATGACTCAGGAAATGTAACTTTAATGGTATTGAAAGGACTGGAAAAAGTCGATTGGTCATCACCACCACAGATTGATGTGGTTCTGGGGGCTAATGCACCCCATCTGCAATCAGTACAGCAATATGCAACACTTATGTCATTAAACGTGAGCGTTTCTGTCGATGTGTCCGATATGGCTGAGAGAATGCTCTTGGCAGATTTGGCCATTGGTGCTGGAGGTATTACTTCGTGGGAGCGGTGTTGCCTGGGCTTGCCAACTCTAATGGTAAGCAATGCAGATAATCAAAAAAAAATCAGTGAGGCATTGAGTGCTGCAAGTGCTGTTTTGTTGATGGGGAAGAAAGGCGAGTTAACACCAAATGATATTGCTGCTTATCTTGAGAAGGTTATATATAAGCAAAAACTATGGATAAACCTAAGTAAAAATGCGTTCAAGGTGACTGATGGTTTGGGTGCGCGAAGAATATGCGAAGCGCTTGTGCAATGAGTGCTCCGGATTGGTGGGTAAAACCACGTAATGTGTCTATTGTTGTTGATAATCCTAGTTGGGTCGAACCCTACGGGCTGGAATTAGCCAATACATTGAGTAGTGGCGGCGATCATGTGAGGTTCTGTCATGATTATGGTGACGTGTTATCCGGAGGAATCGCTTTTTACCTGGGTTGTGTAAAATTATCTCCGCCTGAGATTTTAGCCCTGAATCATCGGAACTTGATTGTACATGAAAGTGCTTTGCCTTTAGGTAGAGGCTTTTCTCCACTGACATGGCAGGTGCTTGAAGGTAAGAACGAAATACCAATCTGTTTGTTAGAAGCGACTGAAGAAGCGGATGCAGGGGCAATTATTTATCGTGATAAGTGTACCTTTCAGGGGAACGAACTGATTGATGAAATGCGATGTGCTCAGGGAAAGGCAACGGTTGCATTGTGCATGCGGTTCATGAATGAGGATGTTCTCCCACAAGGGCAAGAGCAATCAGGTCATGCGACATTTTATACTCGGCGATGCCCTGAAAATAGTCGGCTTGACACAGAACGTACGATTTCGGATCAGTTTAATTTATTGCGGACTGTTGATAATGAACGCTACCCTGCTTTTTTTGATTACCAAGGCTGTCGTTATCAATTAACCATTAAAAAGGTCGATTCAGATTGATTAACTCTATTAAACGTAATTTTGAGGATGTTTGCTGATGCTAACAGAAAGACCAGGTATTTCATTACCACCTCGTTCAACTAAACCTAGAAAAACAGGTTTAACTTGTGTCGTTGATAAAGGTTTGGGGCTAACTTCTGCAGAAGACATACTGACAGCAGTGCATCCCTATGTGGATATTTGGAAGATCGGGTGGGCAGGTGCCTATATCATGTCTGATTTAGGACAACGTTTGGCGTTGCTCCGCCGTTTTGATGTGCGACCATGCTTTGGTGGGATGATGTTCGAAATTTGTTACCAATATAAACAATATTCGGAATATGCCGACTGGTTAAAGGCACTGGGCGTGGAGTTGGTAGAAGTCTCCAATGGATCATTGCATATACCTGAACCAGAGAAGCGGCAGATGATTGAGTACTTCGCAAAACGTGGCTTCGTAGTATTGTCGGAGGTTGGGAGTAAAGATATTACCTATACGATGGCACCAGATGAATGGGCCGCTTGTGTTCATGCAGACAAGGATGCGGGTGCATGGAAGGTCATCCTTGAGGGGCGTGCAGATGCCTCGGCAGGGATATACAGTCCAGACGGGACTTTGCAGGAGCCGATTATTGAAGGAGTTCTTAACTCCGGGATTTCTTCCGACGATCTGATTTTCGAGGGGCCACATAAGCGACAGATGGCGAAGTTTGTAAGTATGATCGGAAGCAATGTTAGTTTGGGCAATATACCTCTGGAAGAGGTATTGAACCTGGAATGTATCCGGCTTGGCTTACGAGGCGATACAGTTTTGCAGTTTCATGCGGGCTAGGTATTTTAGTCTATAAGCAATTCTTTTTTATTCCTCCAAAAAAACACAGTATTTAAATGAAAGGTGATTGAATGATTGTTCTTGGTATACATGATGGGCACTGTGCCTCTGCATGTCTTATGGTAGATGGTAAGTTAGAGGCGCTCGTGTCTGAAGAGCGTTTTACACGATTGAAAAATGACTGCGGTTATCCTTATCATGCGATTGAGTATTGCCTTAAGCATTGGGGCATAGGATCAGATCAGATCGATAGGGTTGCTTTTGCCAGCGAACGTCTGAGTGCTTTTGCTGTTAAGTTGAAAGTGCTTACTTTATTTGATGCAAAAGACAGGATGCGATTTGACCATGAATACTGGAAACCTCGCCTGTATGAGGGAAAGGATGATCCTTCTTTGTTTGAGGAGTATTGGCGGGACGAACGTTTTTGTAATCAACCTAGTTATTATGATTTCTCCGTTCTCGACGGTTCATTCGCATCCATGAATGATCATGAAAAAATCCGTGAAATTCGCCTGGATGGGATTAAGCGGCATCTGGGAATTGAAACGAGTAAAGTCCACTTTTATGATCACCATACTTGTCATGCCTATTACGCTTTATACGGTAGTCCTATTCGCCATGACAATACCATGATCTATACCTTAGACGGGGGAGGTGATGCTACAACGTCAACATTATTTCGGTTTAAAGAGGGGCGGGTTGAAGAGTTAGCGCGTTCAAATAATGTTGATGTGGCACGAATATACCGAACTGTTACGCAATTGATGGGCATGAAGTTAGGCGAACATGAATTCAAAGTAATGGGACTTGCACCATATGCTACACAACGTGAACTCGATAAGACTTATAAGGTGTTTGATGGTTTGTTTGAGATTCGTGATGATCTTATTCAATACGCAGAAGGACGAAAGCCTCAAGATTTATATTTTTGGCTAAAGGATTCATTTGAATGTCATCGTTTTGATGGCATAGCATCTGCGGTGCAAAAGATGGTTGAGGTTGATGTTGGCAACTGGTTCTCCACTGTGCAACAGAAGTACAATTCGCAACATGCTGTGTTTGCCGGTGGTGTGGCCATGAATGTAAAGCTCAATATGGAGTTGGCTGATGTTGATTACCTGGATGACTTTCATGTCAGCCCCAGCCCGACTGATGACACCTTGTGTGTGGGTGCCTGTTATATGGCTGAGGCTGAGTCGGCACCGGATGCTTGGAAGAATATTGCGCCCATTGATGATCCTTATCTTGGACCGGAGTTTGGTCATAGTGAGATTTTCAATGCTATTAATGAATCAGGTGTAGCGAAAAAATTTACAATTCAGGAAGGAGTCGGCCCCGAACAGGCTGCTGCTTGGTTGGATTCTGGTAAGGTGGTTGCACGTATGACCGGGCGTATGGAATTCGGTGCTCGAGCACTTGGAAATCGTTCTATATTAGGAAATCCACGGCACGAGTCTACAGTGGAAAAGATAAATCACCAGATCAAGTACCGTGACTTTTGGATGCCGTTTGCACCAGTTGTGCTAGGGGAGCGAGCATCAGATTATTTTGACATGCCGAACCAGGATATCCATCGCTCTTACATGATGATCGCTGCACGTACTACAGAATTGGGTCGTCAAGAATTGCCAGCCGCTATTCATCGGGGTGATCAGACGGCTCGGCCGCAAGTGATTAATCGGGAACAGAATGCGGGTTATTACGACATCATCAAAGCCTTTGAGCAACGTAATGGCACGGGGTGTTTACTCAATACATCTTTCAATCTGCATGGTGAACCCATCGTTTGCACTCCTGCAGATGCAATTAGTACATTTGAACGCAGTGAACTTGATGTATTGATTATGGAAGATATTGCCATTTTACGAGGAGATGAGAATTGTCCAAAAGAGAGACAGTAACTTTTCTAATGACAACCGGGGGAGGCCCGGGACTGCCGGCTATTTTAAGATCGCTTAAACAATCAGATTTGTATGATGTTCGTACCATCTTATGTGACATCAACCCGGCGACAGGTAATTTTTTTTTACCGGATGTGGATGCTAGATATATTATTCCTCCATATCATAACAGTGACTTTATTGAATCGTTAATTTCCTTGGTTAAGCGTGAGAATGTGGATTATTTTTATTCAGGGCTTGATGAAGAAATACCTGTCATTTCTGCTAATCAAAACCTTTTCGAGCAAGCAGGTTGTAAGTTATTAATTCCATCAGTAAGTGCACTTGAAAAAGCCTGGGATAAGGCGTTGATGTGGAAAAATTTAAATAGCTTTGTTCGTCAACCTCGTAGCTGGCTTTTAAGTTCTATTGGAGATGGAGTGGAACAGTTTAATGAACTATCCGGGCGTGTCATTATTAAAGTCAGTAAATCACGTGGAGGACGTTTAATATTTATGCCTGAGAACAGGGAAGAGTTTGATTTCTATTTAAACAAAGCGCGACGCCTATGGAATGAGCACGGTAATGATTTTTTGATCCAGGAATTTATTGAAGGAGATGAGTATAACGTCTCCACGCTTTTCGACCTCAATGGACAGTGTATCTATGCGGTTAGTCGCCGTAAATTTGAAACGCGTAAAATCAAAAGCACGACGACGGCAGCTGTAATTGAGCGCAATGATGATGTAATCAAACAAGCGATATCGGCACTTGAAAAGCTTGGTCTTAACAAGGGGTTTAATAATGTTGAGATTATTGTTTCAAAAGTTGATGGGTTGCCATATTTGATCGAAATTAATGGTGGTCGCACAGCTGCACAGGATATGAATATAGTGGCTTCCGGCATTAATGTAACAGATCTCATGATATCAATTCTTAAAGGTAGAGATGTTCAGCCTGTCGAACATCCTGTGGATGGGCTTGCCTCATTAAAGATCCGCATGGATATGATTGTTAATATGGAAGAAATAGAATCAGTAAATAAAATATGATGACTACACATTCCCTGAAAGATAAAAGTTATCTTGAGAAATGGGTTGTTGTATTGGATGTGTTTCGTTCAAGTAATACGATGATGTATGTTCAGAAAGAAAGTGGCTTTTTATATTTTCAATTCTAAATATGAATAATTATAAATGGTATTTATTTAAAATATTATTCCTCACATCTGTATTTTTATTAATCGTAGCATCTGTAAGTTATATTATTGATCCTTCAAATATTTATCATAGTAGTTATAAGAATCATAACTCGCCGTCTATGTATGTTACCCGGTTGCTTAAATCAAGAAATGGTTTGTTATGGCCTAAACACTCATGGAATCAGCGGGATTTAGTAAGTTCACTTGCGCAAAAAGATGTTGCTGTTGACTGTGCTGTCATTGGTAGCAGTCATGTTATGCAGGTAAGTTCTGTTAGAAAGAATGCTTCAATAAGAAATTTGTGCAGCACAATAATAAACCTGGGCGTTTCAGGTGGCACACTTGAAGACTACCTGGCCTTGTCATATATGTTATCTAACAAAAAGCAGAAACCAGGAACCATCGTATTTGGCGTTGATCCGTGGGCGCTTGATTTCAATAAAGATTCCAGATGGGAAAGGTATAGGGACTCTTATTATTCGATGAAAGAAATATTAGAGCCAGATAACATTAACCGGGACAAAGGCAGGTTTACAAGGTGGAAATACATAAAAAATTTAATTAACCCGTCCTACTTTCTGAGGTCTATAAAACAACCAGAGAGGAAAGATCTCTTCATTAATGAAGCCCCGAAGTTTAATCATGCTGTCGGGATCGATGCTCCGGTTTTTCTTCCTGATAGAAGCATTATTTATTCAAATACATATATAGCAGATAGTAATGCTTCCAGGATACCTGTTGGCGGAACTAAATATAAAATCAGACCTGAACCTGTCCCAAATTACTCGGAAGTAGCGATCGCACTTTTTAGTAAACTTGTAAGAAAACTAAATAAGGCTGGTATTAATACGGTTATTTTAATGACGCCTTATCACCACAATGTCTGGGCGGATATGAATTCAGTAACAACAAAGGCACTGTTGGAAGTTGAACCACGCATCAGGAAAATAGGTCGGGATCTGGGTATAAAGGTTTTGGGTTCATATAACCCGGATGTTATTGGATGTACGCCAGATGAATTCAATGACTTTATGCATGCAAAAAGATTCTTGTTTATCAAAAATTGTTAATTGAAATAAATCGTGCTTTTTAATTCATACATTTTTATATTTGTTTTTCTCCCCATAGTCCTGCTTGGTTTTCATTTTATTGGCCAAAGAGGGAGTCATCGAATTGCAATAAGTTGGCTCATTGCGGCCTCATTATTTTTTTATGGGTGGTGGAATCCAGCATATCTTGGATTAATACTGGTTTCTATAATATTCAATTTTACTATTGGCGGTTTGCTTGAGAAAAATTCGTCGAAATTAATTCTTGCTTTGGGAATCATTGTAAATCTGGGTTTGCTTGGTTATTTCAAGTATGCGAATTTTTTTGTCAACAATATAAATGTATTAACCAATGGAAACATTCATCTTGAACAGATTATTCTTCCATTGGCGATTTCGTTTTTTACTTTCCAGCAAATCACATATCTGGTTGATGTTTATTATAGGCTGACAAAAAATTATGATTTTTTGCATTATTGTCTATTTGTCACATTCTTTCCACAGTTAATAGCCGGCCCAATAGTCCACCATAAAGAAATGCTGCCCCAGTTTACCAGGGATATATTTGGTAAATTAAAGGCCTCTCATCTGGCTGTCGGGAGCTCCATATTTATTTTGGGTTTATTTAAAAAGGTTGTCTTGGCAGACAATATTGCGATTCATGCAACTCCTGTATTCGAGGCGGCTGAAAATGACGTTGTTTTAACCATGTTTGAGGCATGGGGAGGTGCACTGGCATACACGTTTCAGCTCTATTTCGATTTTTCCGGTTATTCTGATATGGCTATAGGGCTTGCACGGATGTTTGGTGTGGTTCTACCGTTAAATTTTTACTCGCCGTATAAGGCAAATAGTATTATAGAGTTTTGGAGAAGGTGGCATATTACACTATCACGCTTTCTGCGTGATTATGTTTATATTCCTCTTGGCGGTAATCGTAACGGGCATGTACACCGTTATAAAAATTTAATGATCACTATGCTACTTGGTGGGTTTTGGCATGGGGCAGGATGGACGTTTGTCATATGGGGTGGTATGCACGGGTTATTTATATCAATCAATCATGCTTGGAATGCATTTACAAAAAGAATAGGTGCGCGACGATTTGGAGCACAATTAGTTGCAAAAATATTCGGACGTTTAATTACTTTTGTAGCTGTGGTAATCGCATGGGTTATGTTTCGAGCTGAGAGTTTGGCTGGGGCAATGAACATGTATTCTGGAATGTTTTTTAATAACGGCAAAGCAATTCCTTTACCAAGTTGGCTTGAGCCTATGTTAGGTGATGTTAGTGGGGCACTAAAAATGCTAGGTTTTACTTATCATGGCATGTTTTATAACGGTGTTTTTGGTAATAGTAATCAAGGGGTAATAATGCTGTTCTTCATGTTATTAATTGTTTGGTTTTCTCCTAATACGCTTGATTGGTTGAAAGATGAAAAGCCTGCATTAGGTTTAGATAAATTTTTAGTAAAACGAGAAAGAAAATTCTTGGTATGGAAGGCAAATGGACTATATGCACTAATAGTCGCTGCTATTGCTGCTGTGGCAATTATGTATATTCAACAGGAAAGTGAATTTTTGTATTTTCAATTCTAAATATGAATAATTATGAAGGATATCTATTTAAAATATTATTCCTTACATCTGTGTTTTTATTAATTGTAGCATCCATAAGCTATATATATGATCCTGCAGGTATTTATCATAATAGTTTTAAAAAACATAACTCTCCATCTATGTATGCTGATCGCTTGCTTAAGTCAAGGAATGGTTTGTTATGGCCAGAGTATTCCTGGAATAGACGTGATGTAAAAAAAATATTAGCCAAAAAAAGTAATAACATCGATTGTGCTATCATCGGTAGTAGTCATGTTTATCAAGTAAGTTCGGTTAGAAAAAATAAATCATTAACAAACATCTGTGAGTCAATTACTAACCTTGGCGTTGATGGTGGAACATTTGAAGACTTTCTGGCTCTGTCATATGAATTAATTAATAAAAAGCAGAAGCCAAATACCATCGTATTTGGCATTACTCCATGGGCGCTTGATTTCTATAGAGATAAGAGGTGGGGGCGATATGGAGATTCTTATTATTCGATGAAAGAAATATTAACTGAGAATAAAATAGAACAAAATTCAAAGGATGTTTTTGACTGGTCGTATCTGGTAAACCTGATCAATCCATTATATTTTCTTCAATCTATTGAGCAGGTGGGGAAAAAAGAACTGAAAATAAATGAAGCACCTGTCTTCGAACATTCAATTGGTCTTGATACGTTAGTGATGCTTGCTGATGGAAGTATTATCTCTAGAAGTAAAAGCATAACAAATAGTAAAACTACTAGAATACCTGTCGGTGGAACTGTTTATAAAATCAGACCTGGCTCTGTATACTCGGAAGTGGCCATTGCGCTTTTTACCAAACTTGTAAGAAAGCTAAATGAATCTGGTATTAATACGGTCATTTTAATGACGCCTTATCACCACAATGTATGGCTAAATAATAATCCAACAAAAAAAGTATTGTTGGAAGTTGAGGCACGTATCAGGAAATTAGGCTCAGTTCTTGGTATAGACGTTTTAGGCTCTTATAACCCTGAAAAGAATGGCTGTAGTCCAGATGAGTTTTTTGACCATATGCATGCAAAGGATTCATGTTTGTCAAAAATAGCCAATTGAAATATTTATTTATCACTAAAAATTAGACAGTTGATCTTATGACAATGCATGTAACGGTATTTTGATGGCAATCTTTTCCCTTATTGATGCGGCTGTTAAAGTCCCCTCGCGTGTGGTGGTTTTGGACATCTTTCGTTCCAGTAATACCATCATTGAAATCCTGTATCGGGGTGCCGATAGAATTATTCCAGTAGAGAGTCTTGATGAGGCACGTACTTTGAAGGAGTCCAATCCTGATTGGTTACTATTTGCAGAACGGGAAGGTAAGCGTGTTTCCGGAAGTGATGGCGATAGTTCTCCTGCGAATGTGTCAGATGATGTGTCTGGTCGAACTGTGATCCTGACTACATCAGGAGGAACACGTTGTTTAACTGCTTGTGACGGTAGTTACGATGTTTTTGTGGGAAGTTTTATTAATGCAGCAACCGTGATTCGATACCTTCGTATGTCAGAAGGCGAAGAGCCCGGTTTCTGGGCAGTGGGTCAACGTGCTGAGCAGACTGTTAAAGAGGATGAAGCCTGTGCTCTTTATTTAGATAAATTATGGCATGGGGAATCGTTAAACTTTGAATCAGCTTTGGATGAACTCCGTCATTGTGATGGGGCTCAACGGTTAATGAGCCTTGGACAGCAGGATGATCTGGAATATTGCTTAATGCTGAACAAACGCGATGTGTTACCTAAGCGACATCGTTTTAATGAACAATTGTGGTGTTTAACGGCATGAACTTTCTTGCAAATAATGTTTTGGTTATTGCTGAAATTGGTTCCAATCATGATGGAAACCTTGATAAAGCATTTGAATTAATTGATGTAGCGGCTGAAGCAGGCGCGAATGTGGCCAAGTTTCAGAGTTTTCTTGCTGATGAGATGTATACTCCGGCAGACTCAAACTACGATCTGTTAAAAAAGCTGGAAATGCCGCGTGAGTGGTATCCGCAACTGATGCAGCGGTGTGAACAGAATGGACTACGCTTTCTTTCCACTGCCACTAATGATGTTACTCTGGGGTGGATGGAGGAACTTGGAGTAAGCTGGTATAAGGTTGCTTCGGGCAATATTACTCATCGGCCACTTATTGAACGCTTGTTGGGAATAGGCAAGCCAGTGATTTTCTCGACAGGGTTGACGACGCTTAATGAATTAATCGAATTAAAGACGTATTTGCAGGCAGGCGGTCTCAATGACACTGCTTTTTTACATTGTGTAAGTGAGTATCCGGCGCCACCGGAGAAAATCCGTTTGCGTAATATTTCCGTAATGAAACAGTTGCTGGATTGCCCTGTCGGTTTTTCCGACCATAGCATGACGACTTGCCTAGCGTTTGCTGCGGTTACGCTCGGTGCTCAAATTGTAGAGAAACATATTACGCTTGATGGGGCTGGACTCAGCCCTGATCATGAATTTTCCTTGAAGCCTGATCAGTTTCGCACCATGGTAGACGGAATTCGTGAAATTGAATCGGGATTGTTTGCTGATTTCACCCCTAATAAAGAGGGTATGTTTGCTTTGCGACGCTCTCTCCACTTTGCTTCGAACCTGGAAGCGGGTCATATACTGACACAGAAAGATTTAAAAATCGTGAGACCAGAAGATGGTCTCTCCCCAAATAAATTGTATGATGTCATTGGCCACAGGTTGACTCGATCTGTTGTCTGTAATGATCCTGTTGACTGGTCAGATATGGAGAAAGATTCATGACGGGAGCCAATGTACTGGTAGTTGCTGCACATCCAGACGACGAAATCCTGGGGTGTGGTGGATGTATTGCTAAACATGCTGCGTCAGGAGATTCTGTTAATATTCTTATTTTAGCGGAAGGTGCCACTTCAAGAGATGAGGAGAGAAATGTTGAGAGTAAGGCCGGACAGGTATCGGCACTTCAACAGGCAGCGCGTGAGGCAGCTGATAGATTAGGTGCTCTTCCGCCTCGTTTTTGTGGTTTGCCGGATAATCGTTTGGATAGTTTAATTTTGTTGGATATTGTCAAACGGATTGAAGCCGTTGTTGCAGAAGTTCAGCCCAGTATTATTTATACGCATCATGGTGGTGATCTGAATATAGATCATCGGATCACTCATCAGGCTGTTGTGACAGCCTGTCGTCCCGTCCCACAATCTACAGTGAAGGCAATCTACAGTTTTGAGACGCTCTCAAGTACAGAGTGGTCTTCTCCAGCGATTGGAACGTCTTTCCATCCAACAAGGTTTGTGGATATTAAAGAATTTTTAGGGCAAAAGCTTAATGCTCTTGAAGCCTATTCAGATGAGATGATGGATTTTCCTCATGCCCGGTCTATCGAAGGGGTGAAAGCCCTTGCGCGGTTGAGAGGTGTAAGTGCTGGAATGGAAGCTGCCGAAGTTTTTATAGTTGAAAGAGAGCTTTGTTAGTTCCTGAATGAGAGAGGGTTTTGCACAAAACTACCGATAAACCAAGGTTTTTAATTACTACTGCAGATAGACGTAGTTGGAAGTTTGATGAACCTGTGCTTTTTTTAGGGGAGTGGTGCCGTCTTCCCGGGCAGCAAACGGCTTGGGAAAACCTTGATTTTAAAGTAGTCGCTCCATATGGCGCTGATAGGGCACTGAGAAAGACGGACTCTGATTATGTATACAGTTTATATGAACAATTATTATCTGAATTGAGTCATGCTCTTAATGATTATCATGGGACAAACCACTCGCTTCGTTATTGGCGTATTTCGCTTGGTACCTGGCTCATTCGATTTATAGCGGTTGTATTCAATCGTTGGGCAACAATTCAATTTGCTTTGGTTCATCACGAGATTTCCAATACTACAGTTCTTGATTTTCCAAGTGAACAGATGATTCCTTTGGATGGATTAGGTTTTTCCTCATTGCTATTTAGCGATAATTGGAACCATGCGGTTTATGCCAAAATACTCAGTGAATGGACTGATGTCGAATGTGAAAAGACGAGCATAGATAGGGGATGTAAACAACAGTTTAACTTATCTTCATCACTGACTATGAAGCAAGCCCTGAAAAGAATGGCTCGTCGAGGCATTGCTATATTCGGGAAAATGTTTAGTCGTTCGACAGATGCATTTTTTATTTCTAGTCACCTCCCTCGTATGCAGGATTTTCTATTACAGTTGTCACTTCGGCAGTTTCCCATGCTATGGCATTCACCTGAATATCCTAGAGTTTTTCCTGATATGAATTCTCGCAAGAGTTTCCAGTTAAATACAGATGCTCAGACTGGCTTCGAAAAGTTTATACGTGAGATTATTTCCGATCAGATACCGACATGTTACCTGGAAGGGTATTCGGCTTTACTTGAGATTGTGGAAGAATTGCCTTGGCCGAAGTATCCAAAAGTAATTTTTACCTCTAATAGTTACGCTACAGATGAAGTCTTTATGGCTTGGACGGCTTCTAAAGTAGAAGCAGGAGCACCTTATGTTATTGGTCAACATGGGGCAGGTAGTGGTGGAATGGCAGAATTTGTTCTAACGGAACCGTATGAATTAGATACTGCTGATCGTGTTTTAACATGGGGTTGGACTGATGGTCATCCGAAACGCTACCCTGTTGCTGTATTAAAGTTGCTCGGAAAAAAAACAGCTGACTGGTCTCCTAAAGGAGGTTTGCTACTTATAGAGGTTCATAGAGATCTCCGTACAAAACCTTGGGATGAAACGGCAGGGTTTAAACAGTATCTTGAAAATCAATTTCAGTTTGCAGATAAACTCCCCAGTCAAATCAAACGAAATTTAACGGTGCGTCTCCTTGCTACGTATGACAATCGTGATTTGGGATGGTCTGAAAATGTACTTTGGAAAGAGCGTATCCCAGATATTCAACTAGAATTAGGCAATGCATCAATAGGTGATTTGATTAGCAAAAGCAGGTTAGTGGTTCATTCTTATCTCTCGACAGGTATTCTCGAAACACTTTCACTTAAAATTCCCACTATGTGTTTTTGGGATCTTAATCATTGGCCATTGCGTTCAAGTGCTCAACCTTATTTTGATCAACTTAAGCAAGTTGGTATTTTTCATGATTCTACTGAGTCAATTGCTGAAAAAGTGGTGGATGTCTGGGATGATGTAGAAGGCTGGTGGAATCAGCCCGAGGTTCAGGAGGCGCGCCAGATGTTTTGCGATCAATTTGCATGTATGCCACAGAAACCAATTGAAATATTGAAGCAAGCGTTGATGTCGGCAAAGCCAACTAGAATATGCTGACAACACTGCAAAACTCTATTGTCTTCAACCCGACCTGGATAACGCAACACAAACTTAAGAAGAGCTTGGGCAAGGCTGTAAATGCATTGGATATTCAGGAAAAAGATAAGTGGTTGGATGTTGGTTGTGGCACAAAACCTTATGAGTTTTTGCTTTCTTCAGCAAACTATATTGGTATTGATGTAGTTGAAAGTGGACGGGCGGAAAACTTGAAGTCACCGGATATCTATTATGATGGTGAAATATTACCGTTTCAAGAAGGGTGCTTTGATGGGGTGTTATGTACCCAGGCGCTTGAACATGTACCAGATGCTCATGTTTTGTTGTCTGAGATACATCGTGTTATTAAACCGGGAGGTTGGTTGATTATTTCTGTTCCTTTTGTTTGGCAGGAACACGAAGAACCTTATGATTTCTTTCGATTCACTCGCTTCGGCATTGCTGAATTATTAAAAAAGGCCGGATTTGATGTCGTCAACGTTGCTAAAGATACTGGAGCAGTTGAAACACTGGCCGTTACCCTTAACGTTTATATTATTCATAATCTTGTCCCATCTTCTATACGTGGTTTCGGTCGTTTATATAACTTGTTTTTTTGTTTTCCGATACAGACCATTGCACTAATTCTACAAATGATATTTCCCGATCAAGGGCAGCTTTATTTGAATCTCGTGGTTAGAGCAAAAAAAGACGCATTTTAAAAATGGTCAAGGATTCTGTTTACAATGATGGAACGTACATAAAGTTCAACCCAACCCTTCATGCAGAAGACAGCAAATATAAGATGGCTTATATTGCAAAGCTTCTCGAAAGAGTTGATTGGGACGGTTCTGTTATAAACATTCTTGATATTGGGGGTGGGGCAGGGGAATTAGGAAAATATGTCTGTGAATGGTTTGTCTCCAATGGGTGCGCCGTTAATGCAAGTGTTCTGGATGTGGCGGAAGAAATGATTAATATTCAGAAGGAACACAATCCTTACATTAAAAAAACCTACCTTGGTAGCCTTGATGAATTGGGTGAAGAAAGGTTTGATCTGGTACTCATGATTGACGTTATCGAACATATTGAAAGTTGTGAACAGTTTGCCGCCGACCTAAATAATCACGCTTCATATATTGTTTATAACATTCCAATTGAGATAAACCTGGTTGACATATTACGAAATATTGCAATGAATAAAAGGTATTATCAGGCCCAGACAGAATCACTTGGGCATGTCCATTTTTTTTCCATAAGATCTGCAGTCAGATTTATATCTCGATATCATGAACCGATAGGAACACTCTTTTCTGAATATGCTTTATACGTGTTGACTTCACCTCATGAAGACTATGTAAATCAACGTAAAGTGCAAATCAGGAAAATAGAACTGATGATCTCGGTAGCAATTCAAAAAATACTTCCATGGCTGGCTCCGTATCTCGTCCAGGGGTCACTGTTCAGCCTCGTGAAATCAAAAACGGAGATGGGTAACGCAGATGAACACGGTACGGTTAAAAAATGAAGTTAACTAATCGGGAGCATTGGGAAGAGGAATATAAGGATGGTTCAATAAATAGCCATTCTGATAAAAACCAGAAAAGTATATACAGACGTATTGCTAACCTCATCAAGAGGTTGATCGGTAAAAAGTTAACCAGCATGACCAAGTCATACGATGAATACCTTCTATTCGATGTCATCCTGAAAAGATATTTGGCTAATGTTGAGAAAGGATCAAGCGTCATTGAAGTTGGCTGTGCCCCTGGTACTTACGTTATGAAAGTTGCAAGGGCGTTTGATCTTATGCCCTATGGTGTTGAATATACGTCATCTGGTACGAGCCTTTGTAAGGAAAATTTTGAGCGTCAGGGCTACGAACCTAATAACGTCCAGTTTGCGGATTTTCTTTCAGATGAATTTCAATCTTTAAATTCTGAAAAATACGATGTGGTTATATCCAGAGGGTTAATTGAGCACTTCGAAAATCCCGAGGACATTATTAAGACCCACATGGCCCTACTTAAGCCCGGTGGTCAGCTGATTATTTCTATACCAAATCTCAGAGGTATTTACTGGCCATGGACATATATTTTTAACAAACGGCAATTACCATTACATAATCTAAATATCATGCGACTGAAGGAGTTTCGAAAGCTCTTTGAGATTGGAGAATTGCAGGAGCAATGGTTAGGATATACAGGGACATTTAATTTCGGATTGTTTACCGTTGAAAATCCTGGAGTAATCCTGAAATTCATTCTGCGAACTTTGATCGTTGTCCAGATGGCACTAAATATAATTTTTCGTCTTATTTTCAAAGACAAGGGAATGGAGTCATCATTGTTTAGCCCGGGTCTTCTTTATGTGGGAAAAAAAAATCCATGATCGTTTGGAAGGTGATCAATAATGTCGCTAAGTTAGTTACGCGCATAGTCAGGCAGGCAGAAACGCAGTGCATTAAGGCGAGTCTGAAAGCATGTGGCAACAATTTTTCGCTTGAGTCAGGCGGGCGCTTTCTGCATCCTGAGTTTGTCGAAATAGGTGACAATGTAATTATCAATAGCCATGTATGGTTTAGCATTGAGTCTTTAGGAAACGGGACAAGTGATCCATCTCTGAAAATAGGGAAGGGTACCTATATAGGGCGATTTACTACTTTCGCATGCGTGAACCAGATATTGATTGGGGATAATGTGCTGATTTCAGATCGTGTGTTCATCGCTGATTCTCTTCATGGCTATCGTGATATTGCCGTTCCAATTCGTCACCAAGCTCTATATTCACCAGGTCCTGTAGAAATTGGAGATGGAACTTGGATAGGAATTGGTGTGTCTATCTTGCCCAATGTCAGGATCGGGAAAAACTGTATCATTGGCGCAAATGCTGTTGTGACTCATGATGTTCCTGATTACCACGTTGCCATCGGTGTGCCAGCCAAAAACATTGGACGTGCGGATAGATGTCGAGATTGATGATTGTTGTCACAGAGGGGTATGTCGCCGGTGGCGCAGACCGTGTGTTAGCAAATCTCCTTCCTTGTTTTAGCGAAATGCAGATCAAATTGTTGGTCAATCACAATCTGGATACCAGTGTTTTATTAGGCCAGTCGCTTCCATCTAATGTAAATCTTTGGAAGTATTCATGGCTAACCCCTGCAGACATTGGTAATTGGGCAGCAACTGCTACATTACCCGCTGTGAAATTAGGTAGGCGAATTCTCTCAGTACTACTGCGTTATCCAGTAGACTTTTTTCTCTTTCTCAGGTTTTTACGCTATTTCAAAAAAACAAAGCCAGACATCCTGTTTATCAATAATGGAGGCTATCCTGGTGGTGAGGTATGTCGTATGGCTGCCATTGCTGCGGTGGCTCTGGGAGATATCAAGATAATCCATGTTATTCATAATATGGCCGACAGACCTGAAAAACTTTTTATACCACTAGAATTTATCATTGATAGGATTATTGAGCAGTGCGGGTGCTTTGTTGCAGTTTCAGAAGCTGTAGCAAAATCACTATGTCAGATTCGTAAGTTAAAGAGTCAAGTGGTTACAATAAGCAATGGCTTGCAAACTCTTGATCCTCCTATATATCACGAGTGTAAAATACCTCTTAAATTCCTGCAGGTCGGTTATTTGGGTGAGACCAAGAACCAAAAACTTTCCATTATGGCTATGGGAGTTCTTGCCAGACAGGGAATAAAAGGTATTGAGATTACGTTTGCGGGAAAAGAGATCGATGATGGATATTTACATGGGTTGAAAGAACTTGCCCGGCAGTTAGGGGTTTCTGAACAGATCCATTTTATGGGGTTTGTTAAGGATATTGAAGGGCTATACCCCCAATTTGATGCAGTCTTATTGACCTCTATCGTGGAAGGGATGCCCATGTGTATTCTTGAGGCTATGAGAGCAGGAAGGCCCGTGATAGCGACAAATGTTGGTGGTGTTTCAGAACTTATTGAACATGGTAAAACGGGATGTTTATTGAAGAGTTTAGAACCAGATGAATTGGCTGGCATCTGGAAGGGCTTGTTAGAAAACCCAAGTGTCTTGAAACATATGGGAGTTAGAGCTTATGAAGACTTCATGAAACAATTCACACTTAATATCCAGGCGAATAGGTATCTTGAGATATTTGATTCTGAAGTTTGTAACTAATAGAAGGAGGGACTATAACAAGTGATCAAAAATAATGCTGATGTAACTAATATACCAAATTGTTCAAGGTATACTAATCGTAACAACCGATGATGAGGGAAGACAATTGAAAGTAGTAATTTTATGCGGTGGTTACGGAACACGTATTCGTGATGTATCTGAAGATATTCCCAAACCCATGATCCCGATTGGTCGTTATCCTATTCTTTGGCATATCATGAAGTATTATTCTTGTTTCAATTTTAATGAATTCGTGTTGTGTCTGGGATATAAAGGTCTAACGATAAAAGACTTTTTTCTGAATTATGAAACACAAACTAAAGATTTTACGATCGAACTTGGTCAGCGTGACGAAATTGAATTTCATACAGAACATGATGAATCTGACTGGGCAGTGACGCTTGTTGATACAGGGCTTAATGCAATGACGGGTGCAAGGATTGCCCGTATAAAAAAATATGTTGGAGATGAAGATTTTATGCTGACATACGGAGATGGTGTCGGTGATATCGATTTAGATAAGTTATTAAGTTTCCATAAATCACATAATAAAGCTTTGACCATTTCCGGTGTTCGTCCACCAGGACGGTTTGGTGAACTCGTAAGTGAGAATGGACAAATAACAGAATTTAATGAAAAGCCCCAAGCAACGGGTGGGCGAATATCTGGCGGTTTTTTCATTGCAAGGCCAAGCTTATTTGACTATATCGATGATGATGAAAAACTGGTTTTTGAACAAGAACCGATGAAAAAATTGGTCGAAGATGGTGAGATTATGGTTTATGAGCATGATGGGTTTTGGCAGCCGATGGATACGAGTCGTGAATATAATATGCTCAATGAATTATATGAAAAGGGTAAGGCGCCATGGGTGAAGTGGTGAATAATGATTTATTATCATCTTTTGAAGGTCGCCGTGTCTTAATAACTGGACATACTGGCTTTAAAGGTTCATGGCTATCATTCATGCTTCATGAGTCAGGGGCTGATGTATTAGGTTATGCATTGCCTCCTGATAAAGAGAAAAGTCATTTTTCCTTACTAGGCTTGTCAGACAAAATTCACCATGTTGAAGCGGATATACGTGATGCTGAAAAATTAGATTCATGTATGAAAGAATTTCAACCGGAATTTGTATTTCATCTAGCAGCACAGGCATTAGTACGACCCTCTTATCAGGATCCTAAAACAACCTTTGATACAAATATAACAGGTTCAGTCAATTTATTAGAAGCCGTCCGGCATTGTGAATCCGTACGCTCCCTTGTTTATATTACGTCTGACAAATGTTATGAAAATAATAACTGGGTATGGGGATATCGTGAAAATGATCAGTTGGGTGGTCATGATCCTTATAGCGCATCTAAAGCGGCAGCAGAAATTGTGTTTTCAGCATATACACGCTCTTTTTTTACAGACAGGAAAGAGTTGGGAGCAGCAAGTGCACGCGCGGGCAATGTGATTGGGGGTGGTGACTGGTCGGAAGATCGTATTATCCCGGATTGTATTCGGGCAATTGAAACGGGAAAACCAATTCAATTACGAAGTCCTAATGCCACGAGACCATGGCAGCATGTATTGGAACCATTATCCGGATATCTACTATTGGCTCTTCGCTTGCGGGATGAGCCACGCACCTATTCGAACGCATGGAATTTCGGACCTTCCAGCAGTGAAGTCTGTACGGTCCTTGAAGTTGCCGAACATATTGTTGCAAGGATGGGGCGTGGAGAGATTAAAATAACTGACTCTGATAGCAATCAACATGAGGCTAAGTTATTACAGCTAAACTGTGATAAAGCACGGCAGATATTGGGGTGGTCACCACAATGGAATGTAGAGAAGGCATTAAATACCACAGCCGACTGGTATAAAGAAATAAGTATAGGTAAAGATGCCAGTGATGTATCACGACAACAAATTATTGAGTATTTTGGACAGACAATATGATTGATGGCGTTATTATAACCGCATTGAAACAAATGCATGATGAACGGGGTAAGGTGATGCACATGCTCCGAAATGATGAAAAACATTTTATTGATTTTGGCGAGATATATTTTTCAACTGTTTATCCGCAGGCGATAAAAGGCTGGCATATTCATAAAAAGATGACGCTGAATTATGCTGTAGTCCATGGGATGATAAAGTTTGTGCTTTATGATGAACGTGAAGAGAGTCCAACTCGAGGCGAAACACAGGAAATATTCATGGGACCGGATAATTATTGTCTGGTGACAGTGCCGCCAATGATCTGGAATGGTTTTAAAGGACTTGGTAATGAAATGTCGATTGTTGCTAATTGTGCTTCAATTCCACATGACCCTGCCGAGATTGATCGACTGGATCCTTTGAGTAAAGAAATTCCATATGATTGGTCAATAAAGAATAAGTGAATAAAAATGTACTAATCACTGGTGGCCTTGGCTATATTGGCGGGCGTGTTTCCAGATTTCTTTGTAAATCGCAATCATATAATTTACGTATAGGAACACGTGACGTTCAACAAGCTAAACCTGATTGGTTGTCTAATGGACGACTTGTAAACCTAGATCTTTTAGATCAAGACAATCTAGAGGAAGCATGTTCGGAGATTCATTCTGTTATTCATCTGGCAGCGACAAATGAGATCGACAGTGCATCTGACCCTGTTCAGGCAATAAACATCAATTGTTCAGGAACACTAAAACTACTCAATGCAGCTATTAAGGCAGGTGTTCAGAGGTTTATCTATGTATCGACGGCACATATTTATGGAGTCCCATTGGCAGGTGTTTTAACGGAGAAGAGTCTTGCTCGTCCGCAGCATCCTTATGCGATCACACATAAGACCGCTGAGGATTTTATCCTTGCTGCCCATGATAAAGGTCAAATCAATGCGGTCGTGTTACGTTTGTCTAATGGTTTTGGTTGTCCTGAACGTGCAAGTGTTAATCGTTGGACACTATTGGTAAATGACTTGTGTAAACAGGCGGTGACAACAGGAAAATTAGTACTTCATTCATCCGGGATTGATATAAGGGACTTTATCACTCTTGGAGATGCTGCAAGGGCTGTAGAACATGTGCTTAACATGCCGGATGAAAAAATAGCGGATGGCTTATTTAATCTGGGTGGGGAAAATGCAATGAGTATCATTGATATGGCAAAGCTAATTGTTGATCGTAGTAATGCGATACTTAATTTAAAACTGGATATCGAGCGCCCTGAACCAAAAGCAGGAGAGACTGCCCTAAATCTCGATTACTGTATTGATAAATTAAAATTAACCGGATATACGTTAAAATCAAACTATAATGAAGAGATTGATAATACGTTAAAATTATGTCGTAAAACGTTTGAATCAGGTGTGTAATAAATTTGAATGTCGTGCCAAAGAATCATTTTAAATCCCTTTTTAATGATTTAGAGTTAGGTTCAGATGGAATATGGTCTAGTAATCTTCCAGAAAGTGATCAGAAAGCAGAAAAACGATTACGTGAAAAGGTTGCTAATATACAAATCGATGATTATTTAGATAGTGTCGCAAAATACCATTCCATTCCAGTAATGGATCATGAAGTTAAAAAATATCTTGGTTTAATGCCATTTGGATCAGTTATTCTTGATATTGGTGGTTGTTGGGGATGGCATTGGCGGGATATTAAAAATATAAGACCTGATGTTTATATAATAATAATTGATTTTGTTAGATCAAACCTCCTTCATGCGAAAAATGTTTTGGGTTCATTAATAGGAAATCAAGTAGAACTTGTTCATGCTGACGCGACTGCACTGCCATTTTCTAATGAAGTAATTGATGGAGTATGGACCGTCCAGTCATTTCAACATATACCATCTTATACGTCTGCTTTTAATGAGTCATATCGTGTATTGAAAAAAAATGGAAGGTTTATTAATTACGCTCTACATATTACTCCCGCTATTCAATTTATCTATAGGATATTAGGAAAAAAATATCATCTAGAAGGTGAGATTAAAGGTTCATTTTATTTTATACGCGCTAATAATAAACAAAAAGATGAACTTGAAAATATATTTTCTGGAGAAGTACACGATAAATATAGTGAGTGTCTATTTAACCCTGATTTGAAAATAACCTTTACGGGTAGAGAATATAGCTGGATTGGAATATTAGATTATTATCTTGGTAAATGTTCTTTTATATCGAGTATGATTGCAAGGCAGCGTAGTTTTGAAGTTGTTAAGAATTAAAACTATATTTACGTAATAATTCTTGTGAATCTAGTTTCTGTTTATATAAAAAATCAATAAAAATTATATTTTATAATTCTATTATTATATTCATCCACGTTTTATGCACGAAAAGCCATTAATTTCAGTTGTTATACCTACTTATAATCACGCCCATTTTCTAAAAACAGCATTGGAATCTGTAGTTAATCAGACGTATACAGAATGGGAAGCAATCGTTGTTAATAATTATTCTGATGATAATACCATTGATGTCGTAAGTGAATTTGGCGATCCAAGAATAAAATTAAGAAATTATAAGAATCATGGGGTTATTGCAGCAGGCAGGAATCAAGCTATTTCAATGTCCAAGGGCGAGTATGTGGCTTTTCTTGATTCAGACGATATCTGGTACCCGGATAAATTAAAGGAATGTCTTGAGTTACTTAATCAAGGGTTTGATTTAGTCTGTCATGGAGAGTTCTGGGTGAAAACCGATAATAGTAAACGTCATATAATCTACGGGCCGGAAAAAAATGCACGCTATCGTTCATTATTATTTAATGGCAATTGTATATCTACATCAGCGACAGTCGTTCGCAAAGAAGCTCTGGATAAAGCAGGGGGGTTTTGCGAATCTCCTGACATGGTTACTGCTGAGGATTATGACTTGTGGCTTAAATTATCCAAAAGTGACATTAAGATAGGTTTTGTAAAAAAAATACTTGGTGAATATCGAATACATAATGCAAACCATAGTAAAGTAGTGTTGACTCATATGATGGCTGAACAAGCGGTATTAGAAAAACATATTTCTATGTTAAGACCATTAAATCTATATGATAAATTGTTGGAGAAACGACGAAAGAGCATCGTTTTTTATGGTGCAGGCCGTGGTTTTCAATCAAATTCTGAATACAGTGTTGCATTAAATTATTTTTTAAAATCGTTTAAAACATATCCATTCATTGGTCGTTTATATGCTGCTGTCGTGATTAGTCTATATTACAAAATATTTCCAAGATAATATATATGGATATAAAAATGGATAAAGTAAGTTGTGACTTTTGTGGCAGCTCTGATTATGAAAAGGTGATTGAGCAAACAGACATAATTCACAATACTACAAGTGAAATGTTTTGCATCGTCGAATGCTTGTCTTGCGGGTTAAATTATCTTAACCCAAGACCAAATGAAGATGAAATAGGCAGATATTATTCATCTGAGTATGCTTTTCATGAAAACCCATCGAAAATAAAATTGATTATTATTTCAATTATTACGAAATTAGTTAATTCGCCACTTCATGTAATTTTAAATACTATCCCAATTGTTAATAAATTGTTGGTGCCTTATGTGCTGCCAAAAATACCAGATCCAGTGATGCAACATTTTACTGGTGGTCGAATTCTTGATATTGGTTGTGGTGCAGGCGTATCAACCCATTTTTGGGGCGTAAACGGTGCGCTTGATTCGTATAAAAAGATAGCACAAGTTTATGGTGTTGAGGTTTCGGATAAAGCGAGGAAGGTGCTTGTCGATAAAGGGGTTTCTGTATATAAAGCATTATCTGATGTTGAGCCGGAAATGCTCTTTGAGATTATAAGAATGAATTGGTCACTTGAGCATGTTCATTCACCAAACGAATATTTCGAGTTTATAACTAATCACCTTCAAGTTGGATCAAAAGCAATAATCACGGTTCCAAATTACAAAGGACTCTTGTACAGGATAGATCCTGCTTGTGTTGAAGTGCCAATACATCTTTATCATTTTTGTAAAAATGACTTATTTAATTATGCAAAAAAATATAACTTGAAGGTAATTGAGTTCCGGACCTTTTCTTATCCTAATATGTTTGTATTTGCTGCGGGCTTTAGTAAAGAAATATCTAAAAGCTTTTCTTCATCAATGAAAATTTCAGAAGCACACTATTTTCAAAGAATATTATCAAGGCTGGACCAAAATGAATTGGGCAACGATATGTTAATAGTATTAGAAAAATGTTAATAAATATTAGGCATATAACAAACTCAAGGTTTGAATTAATACCTAGCTCATAACCTTTGAAGACTTCTAACGCAAACATTAATGATCTGGTCAAGCAGGTCTACTTTCCACCAATGAGTAGTACTGGGAACTGGTCTTTTTCAAGATTTATTGGTCACGAATATATCAGATATTATAGTTATGCTAGGCATGCATTATTTGATGCTTTAAAACTATGTGATTTAAAACAAGGAGATATAGTCCTGATACCAGGCTATATTTGTCGCGAAGTACTGTCATCAATTAATGTGTTTGGTGCTGTTCCAGTCTACTATGATGTTACACCTGAATTACAAATCAAATCCTTAAAAAGTCTTCCTGCTGCTAAGGTCATAATCGTTGTTAATTACTTTGGCTTTCCTTTTGAACTGGACAGTATAAATGAATATTGTTCAATTAATGATACCGTGGTGATAGAAGACAATTCACATGGTTTTTTAAGTAAGGATGCAAACAATAAGCCACTGGGAACCAGGACGCAAATTGGAATATTCAGTCTCAGAAAAACCATGCCTGTGATAAATGGTGCTGCCCTGGTTGTTAATGATCCGGTATTACAGTCACGATTGGATGAGCAATTGGATTATGTTTCTGATGCCACGGGATTTAAGTATGAATATTTTAAAAAAATGATAAAAACAATTGTTCCAGACAATGGTTATCGTTTGATAATCAAGCTTGTGAAAATAAAACAAAGGATCAGGCATCTGCTAAAAGGAGCACCTGTTACAATATCGTCTTCAGAATCAGAATTTAATCTTCCGCATAAACCAAATCCGCATAACGATTTAAAGAAATATATAAAAACCATCTTGGCAGATGAAGAAATAGAGCGAAGAAGAGCATTATATGCGTATCTTGTCGAATATTTAGGGTCTGATGTGGACGTGATTTCAAGAGAACTCGACAGCAATGTTGCGCCATATGTCTTTCCGTTTCATTGTGATGAGATTGATAAAGTTAAAATAAAATTAAAAAAAATCAATCTCAGTTGTTATCTGTGGCCGGAATTACCAGAGAAAATTCAACCGATTTGCCCTGATTATTACAAGAATGTATGGATGGTACCATTTTTATGGTGACATGGAGCTTGTATGACAGTGATGAGAATGGTGAGTCGTGGGATGAATTGCTTTCTGTCTTTGAACATCGTTCATATGCGCAATTATACCGTTGGGGTGAATACAAAAAAAAACTGGGTTGGCATGTATTAAGAGTAGTTGCTGAGAATGATAAGGGTGAGTGTATTGCCCTTGCGCAGAGTTTATATAAAACATATCCATTAGGCTTGGCCGTTATGTGGGTTCCGGGTGGGCCGACGGGAGATATGTCATCGATAAATAAAGCATTGTTTGACACGTTGCATAAAAACAGTAGATGCAAGTTTCTGTATTGTCGTATTTCACCCTTTGTTGATAATGGAAATTTGCAGAATAGTACTTCATGGAGACAGGTACGCCATGCCTTGAATTCTAATAAAAGCATGATGCTGGAATTGAGTGACTATGATTTTGATAGTAAAAATAAATTAACAAAAAACTGGAAAAAAAATCTGAGAAGGTCAGGTAACTATGATCTAATTTCAGAAAGAATCGAAAATCCGAATTATCAAATCATTGAGTCAATTTACAGGGATATGGAACAATACAAAGGGATTGATATCCAGTATTCATCTTTAGAACTCAAGAACATATTCAGGTTTTTATCCAGACATGTCACATTGTTTATATGCAAGAATGGTGATGGTGATCCGATTGCGGTTAGAGGTTGTATTATCCATAAGGATAAAGCGTGGGATTTTATTGCTGCAAGCAACCAGGAAAGCAGGAAAAAATATGCATCATATAAATTACTCTGGGATGTTATTGAATATTGTTCTTCAAAAAATGTATATTCTTATGATATGGGTGGTATAGACCCTGTTAATAACACTGGCGTATGGCATTTTAAAAAAGGAACAGGTGCGACAGAAATAATATACGAAGGCGAATATGAAAAAGCTTCCATCCCTTTACTGGCATCGTTAATGAATTTGTATATTAAATATTTAAAATGAACTGGAAGCATAAATTAGCATATGGTTTGTTCAGTCATTGCGGGAATTATTATAAGCACAGGAGAGAGGGCCTGAGAATTTTGGCTTATCACTCTGTGGGAACACCAGCATATCGTGACGAAATGCAACTGTATGACGTTAGTCCTTTAATGTTTAAAGAACATATTGCAACATTAGCAAAATATCAGGAGTTGTATATAAGTTCATTGGCGAATACAGCAGTAGCTAATGGAAAATCAGGTGTGGCATTTACATTCGATGATGGATATATAGATAATCTCAGGGTCGTTGCACCACTGATGGAAGAATATGAATATCCGTGGCATATATTTGTAGTAACAGATTTCATAAAAAATAAAAAAAAAGGATTTATGACACCAGCTGATTTACGAGAGTTGTCAGAATATAAATGTGTAACTATAGGCTCACATGGGAAAACACATGCTCGTCTTTCTGTATGTGATGATTTACAGTTAAAACAGGAGTTGCAAGATAGTAAAAAATATCTGGAAGATATATTAAGCAAAGAAATTAATTCAATATCTTACCCATATGGCTCAGCCAATATGCGGGTGATAGATTCTGCCAGGGTGGCCGGTTATAAAGTTGGCTGCAGTAGCCATGCCAATATTAATCACTCAAATAGAGATATGATGTGTTTATCCCGGACACCTATATTTTCCTATGATACGACTAGAACGTTTGAGCAGAAAATGTTCGGTATGTGGGACTGGATGAAATATTTTACATGTGATCCGTTAGTTAGTGGATGATATTGTGATTTTAATAAAACAATATTTTTTGTAGTGAAATTATTTTCATCAGACTCAAACCTCTAATCTTAAATAATAAGGCCATACTTCTTTCAGTTTATTATTATTTAAATATTAACGTTCTCGACTACTTCTTTTAATAAGATTATATAATTATTTCTAATATGTGTGGTATTTCAGGTTTTATAGATAATAGCAAATCACTGAGTGATGAATCTTTACATGGTTTATCACGTAAAATGAGTGACACATTACAAAATCGTGGGCCTAATGATTCTGGATCATGGGTGGACGCTAAATCCGGAATAGCAATGAGTCATAGAAGACTTGCCATTCTGGATGTGTCATCTGCGGGTCATCAACCGATGGAATCGAAGTCTGGGCGATATGTCATTGTCTATAACGGAGAAATTTATAATTATCGAATATTACGACATGAGCTGGAAAAGATAGGTTATTCATTTAATGGTCATTCAGATACAGAGGTATTATTAGGTGCAGTAGAAGTATGGGGGTTAGACGAAGCATTAAATAAATTTACAGGTATGTTTGCTTTTGCTTTGTGGGATAAAAAATATAAACAACTCCATCTGGCAAGAGATAGAATTGGAGAAAAACTTTTGTACTATGGAGTTTTCGGAGAAAAAATATTATTTGGTTCTGAATTAAAAGCCCTGGAGATTCATGATTCATTTATTAAAAATATAAATAGAAACGCAATTGCTCTTTTGTTGAGGTACAACTACATTCCCGCGCCGCATTCTATATATGAAAATGTTTATAAAATAAAACCAGGCACGTTAATAACAATTCGAACAGAAAAGAATAAGTTAACAATAAATGAAAGTGTTTATTGGTCACTTAAAAATATTGTAACAAATGAAGATGTAAATAATAAAATATTAATTTTTGATGATGCTAAATCAGCGTTGCAAAAAAGTCTGGTAGACTCTGTTAATAATCAAATGATAGCAGATGTGCCACTTGGTGCTTTTTTGTCAGGAGGTATTGACTCATCGTTAGTTGTATCGATTATGCAATCGTTATCAACTCGCCCAGTTAAAACATTTACAATTGGATTTGATGAACATGAATACAATGAAGCTGACGATGCAAAATTAATTGCAAACCATTTAGGTACTGAACATACAGAATTGTATGTGTCATCTAGTCAAGCCTTGGATGTTATTCCGAAATTACCCTATATATATGATGAACCCTATGCGGATTCATCGCAAATACCAACATATTTAGTCTCCAAGTTAGCAAAGTCAGAAGTGACTGTTAGTTTGTCAGGAGATGGTGGCGATGAATTGTTTGGTGGGTACAACCGGTATCATAAGGGCTATGATCTTTGGAAGAGGTTTTCTCGAATGCCAAGCATTGCGAATAATATTACTTCGTTCATTATTCGTTCGTTTACTCCTGATAAATGGAATACTTTATTTAGATATATGGGAAATTTTATATCGAATGAAAAACGTTATAAAAATATAGGTGATCATCTCTATAAGGTTGCAGATATTATTAGTAAAAATAATCCACAGGATATGTATCTATCGGCAGCCTCTTTTTGGAATAACACAGACAATATTGTGCTTAATTCACCTGAATCAATGATTTTCTCTAAAGAGCAAGTTAACTGGTTTAAACATTTGGATGACAGAGAAAACATGATGTATTTGGATACGATTAGTTATTTACCAGATGATATTTTAACTAAAGTTGATAGATCAAGTATGGCCGTTAGTCTGGAAGCTAGGACTCCATTTTTGGATCATCGTGTAGTTGAGCTTTCCTGGCAGATACCAATAAATATGAAAATCAATGATGGTAAAGGGAAATGGATTTTACGTAAAATTTTAGAAGATTATATTCCCGTTGAATTAATTGACAGGCCAAAAATGGGATTTGGTGCACCTATTGGGAGATGGTTAAGAGGCCCATTAAAGGAATGGGCAGAGTCATTAATTAACGATGTACGTTTAAAACAAGAGGGTTATTTTGATCCCGTATTAGTTGCCAACATGTGGGAGCAACATATAAATGGTAGTAGAAACTGGGGCTATCATTTGTGGAGTATATTAATGTTTCAAGCTTGGCTTGACAAAAAACATTAATATTTATTAAAGACTGTTCTAAATAAAAATGAATAACCTAAAGTTAGAAGATATAAAAGATAATTTGCTAAATAAGTTATCTTTAGCATCGAGCCTTATGCTGGGCATAAATATCTTTAATTTGATTTTCGTATTTTGTTTACATATTACGCTGACTCGCCATATGGGAGCAGAAAATTACGGGATTTATTATTTTACAATTACCTTGATCACGATTCTTTCAATATTTACCAAAGCAGGTGCAGACACGTTACTGATCAGGTATCTGCCAAAATATGTGAGTGAAAATTGTTTTGAATTAGTAAAGGGTGTAATGACGTATATAACAAAACGGACTGCAATTTATTGTTTTTTTGTAGTTGTTATCTCTATTTTAATAATAAATATATTAAATTATTATTATGACAATTTTAATAAAACTGAATATTACTATGGGCTATTACTCCTGCCATGCCTTTCTTTTTTACATATAACGCAGGCTAAACTTACGGGATTTAAACTTGTTATAAAATCTCAGGTTCCAGAGAGGGTTATATTCCCATTATTTTTTGTTTTATCAGTTTTAATTATTAGTGATTTAGGTGAAACAATTTTGACGGCTAGAGAAGCGCTTGTGCTGCATGTTTCAGGAATTGTCATATCATTTATATTAGCTAAATATTTATTGTCCAATCATATCAAGGATAAGTTCGTAACTGTAAAAGAAAAATACAATAAAACTGCATGGAAAAATAGTTCTCGCTCACTCATTTTTATTGCTGCAAGTTATATGATTATGAATCAAATTGACATACTAATGGTCGGGGTTTTAATAGATAAGGAACAGTCTGGTATATATGGTGTTGCAGCCAGAATTGCGATATTGGTCGCATATGGATTACATGCTACTAATTTAGTATTAGCTCCTTACGTCTCTAAATTATATACAGAAGATAGAATTACAAATTTGAAATTAATTCTTCAAAAAACTGCAAAATATAATCTAATGCTTTCAACCATTCTTTGTACGGCAATATTAATCTTTAGCTCTGAGATATTGTCTGTGTTTGGCGATGGTTTTGTAAACGGTAGAGCAGTTTTGATGATATTGTGTTTTGGACAAATTATAAATGTTATGGCTGGTTCAACTGGCGTATTAATGACGATGTCTGGAAATGAGTATACTGCCGCACGTATAATGTTTGTCGCAGTTGTATTAAATATAATCTTGAATATATTGTTAATACCGCGCATGGGCATGGAAGGGGCTGCAGTAGCAACTGCTACAGCAACAGTATTTTGGAATGCATTAATGTTAATTTATTCTTGCAAGAGGATCGGGATTAATACTTCAGCAATTAAAATTTCATGAATAAAAATAAAATACCGAATTTTTTTATAGTCGGCGCACCTAAATGTGGAACAACAGCTTTATATGAATATTTAAGTAGTCACCCTGATGTGTTTCTGTGTGATCCCAAAGAGCCTAATTATTTTTCTTGTGATTTTGCCAATCTAAGTTTTGTAGATAACCTCTCTGAATATTCTGATTTATTTAAAAAATGCAATGATAATGTAAAAATAATAGGCGAAGCATCTGCGTGGTATCTATATTCAGAAACTGCGATTAAAAATATATATAAATTTAATAATAAAGCAAAGATAATTGTCATTATTAGAAACCCATTAGATATGATGCGCTCCTTGCACTCTAATTATTTATTTAATTATTATGAGGATCAAACAAGAATTAAAGACGCATGGGATTTGCAAGAAAAGAGACAGCAAGGAGAATGTATACCAAAGTATTGTAAAGAGCCGAAATTACTTCAATATAAAGCTGCAACCAGCCTTGGCACTCAACTTCAAAGGCTATATGATGTGTTTCCAGAAAATCAAATAAAATGCATATTGTTTGACGATTTTGTAGGGGATACAAAAAATACATATGAGTCAGTTTTAACGTTTCTTGAGCTGAATTCTGACAATAAACTTCATTTTAAAAAAACAAATTCAAGCAAAACACATAAGATTGAGTTTATTAATAAGTATTTATTAAATCCACCGGGTGTATTTAGGTATATGTGGAAAAATATAAAAAATGTTTTTGGAAATCGAGTGGTGAATTATTTAGATAAGATGATTTTATTGAATACTCGACATATGAAGCCGCAAGGGATAGATGATGAATTGTTTAATTTCTTTATCAATGAATATGATGAAGAAATAAAAAAGATATCATTGATTATGAACAAAGATCTTTCGGCTTGGTATGCCAACAATAAATAATATTAAATATAGAGCAGATTATTCATGAATCAAGCTAAAATATGGGATTACTATCAAAGTGAAGGTGTAGATAATTTTAATGATGCTATACCTAGATTGAAGTATTTGTTTTATAGAGCAAACAAGATCGCTGGCAATAATATACCTACAATACTTAATGTGGGTTATGGTAATGGCTGGATTGAAAAGGAATGCGTAAAACATAATTGGAATGTGTTTTCCTTAGATCCGAGCCATAAGCCTGATATTAAAAATAATACTATTAATTTTGTTTCAGGAACGTTAGAAAACTCTCCTTTTTTTGATGAACAATTTGACATTGTTTTTTGTTCTGAAGTTTTAGAGCATTTGGATAATGATCAGTTAGTCGATGGAGTAGCTGAAATAAAACGAATCTTAAAAAAAGGAGGTGTGTTAATTGGCACGGTTCCTTTTAAAGAGAATTTGACAGATAATATGGTTGTATGTCCCGGTTGTGCAGTTAAGTTCCATCGGTGGGGGCATCATCAAGAGTTTGATAAAAGAAAACTTGGCGAGAGGTTTGAAATCAACGAATTGACTATAATTGACTTAAAGTCAAAAGTTTTCCGAGATTATACTAAAAACACACCATCTAATATCATTAAATATATTATACGTCTTGCATTAAACTTTTTCGGTTCTACGTCAATATATTCAAATCTTTTCTTTATGGTAACGAAAAAATAGGTTGAGTGTTATTAAATCAACGGTGACATGACTGAGAGATTGGTTCTTTTTTAAATCAATAAACAATCTTAGTTATTTGATTTTCTTGAAACAAATTAAAAAGCATTCTGTGAACAGGAAATATGTGTAGTCTAGATAACATAATGATTTGATGAAAAGATATTAAACATTCAGATATGTATCAAAAAAAACACTATAAATAGCAGTGCATTAGATATCAATGTTCTTTAAAAATAAATGAATAATTATGGAAGATAGCAATAAAATTAAAATTGCTCACATCATAAATGGTCTTGATCCTGGAGGTGCGGAAATAATGTTATGTAATTTCCTTTCCAGAGCAGATGAAGATAAATATAGTACTGTTGTTATCTCACTTACAAATAAAGGGGTTTTGGCAAAAAATATTTTAGATTTGGGAATACCTATCTATGAAATTGGAATGCTACCCGGGAAAATGAATATCAAGGCATTTATTAAATTAATTAAATGTATAAGGGAGCTAAAGCCAGAAATCATACAAACATGGATGTACCATTCAAATGTGATAGGTGGTGTCGCCGGTTTTATTGCAGGCGTTAAAAATATTATATGGGGGGTTCATGCTAGTCATTTAGATGGTGAATTGACTAAGAACAGCACACTAGCAATCATTAGGGTAAGTAAATGGCTGTCATTGTTTGTGCCTTCACTCATTATATTTTGTTCAAAAACCTCATGTCAACTTCATCTGATGTTGGGATACAGAACAAAAATAATGAAAGTTGTGCCAAATGGATTTAATTTAAAAGATTTCCATATGGACAAAACATCTAGAGAGAAAGTATTAAAAAAACTGGGTGTTGAAAAAGACGTGCCATTGGTCGGCATGGCGGCCAGGTATGATACACAAAAAAATCACTCTGATTTTATTCTAGCAGCATCCAAACTAAATAAAGAAATGCCAGAAGTGGAGTATTTATTAATTGGCTCAGGAATAACAGCTGAAAATGAATTGTTAGTTTCTGAGATTATGGATGTCGGAATGACTAATAAGATTCATTTGCTCGGGTATCGTGATGACATGCCTAAAATCTATGCGGCATTGGATGTGGCAACTATAACTTCAATATATGGAGAGGCATTTCCATTAGTTGTTGGTGAAGCAATGGCATGTGAAGTGCCATGCGTCGTTACGGATGTTGGTGACTCTACTTATATAATTGGTGATACAGGCATTGCTGTGCCTCCAGGCAAGACAGATGAAATTGCAAATGCCTGGATGAAATTATTGAAAATGGATTCAATTGAGAAGCATAAATTAGGTGTGGCTGCTCGTGAAAGAATAAATTCACTTTTCTCTATTGAACACGTGGTCAAAGAATATGAAAAACATTATAGCGATTTGTTATTCTCAAAAAATAAATGAAACTTCTTAATTTTATAACAAACGATGAGATAGATTTCTCATTTTATATATTATTTATTCTTTTATTTATATATACAGTTACAGCTGCTGTATTGCTGCAAGTAATCATATTACCTAATTTTTTCCCGAGTTGGGTAAATGAATTTGGCATGCTTAAGCAAACAGATTCCATTCTATACCATGAGTGGATCGTTGAATTATCAAACAATATAAATAAATACGGCTGGTCAAGTTGGGAATTGACGCCAACTGACAACAAGCATTTTGTCGTTGGCTTGTCATCAATATTTTATACTTTAATCTATCCTGAGCCATGGGTGATGATTCCAGTCAACTCTTTTGTTCATGCACTAAGTGGAATAATGCTTGTGCGAATTGCATTCTTCTTTACGAAGGATTGGCGTATAGCATGCCTTGCAATGGTTCCCTATGTGTTTTATCCGTCAGCCTCAATGTGGTTTTCTCAACTTCTTAAAGATGGCTATTTCAATTTAGGGGTTATTCTTTTTTGTTATGGATGGATGTTGATCGCGCATGAAAATGTAACAACAAGAAAGACAGCAAATTTCTATATGCCTTTATTCTATATTCTTTTTGGGTATTTGTTAATGGGTCTAGTACGGCCATATGCATTTTATGTAATGAGGGTAGAAGCAATTATTTTTACGATTCTAATCTCATTATTCTATACATATAAATACTTTCAAAGAGATATAGGTTTTCAGACACTAAGTAAAAAAATTATATTATGTTTTATTTGTATTGCCTTATTAAAGTTTGTGACGATACTCATTATTTATGCAGACATGACGGATCAGAAACAAATGGAATATACTGCATTAGCAGTAACAACTAGCAAGCTTGGAAAGATTAATGTAGTTGATGATAATCTTGCTAAACAACAATGGCTAATCACTGACTGGATTCCAAAAGAAATTGAAGCAAAATTATCAACTATTTCGGGCATGAGAAAAGCGTTTGTTTATAATCACTTTCAATATGGCAGGGGGCAGAGTGCAATTGACACGCATGTCTTATTTAATAATTCAGTTGATGTCTTTGCCTATATTCCTCGTGCCACACAAATTGCCTTTCTTGCTCCATTTCCAGACATTTGGTTTGGAAAAGGAAGTACTAAATCAACTTCGGTAATGAGGAAAGTTTCAATGTTTGAAATGATTGCTATTTATATTGCAATCATTTTTCTTCCATTTTCTTTGTGGAAATGGAAAATGAGGCCCGAAATATGGGTCGCATTTACATATTGTTATAGCATGTTGTTATTATTTTCATTGTCTTTCCCTAATGTCGGGACTCTATATCGTTATAGGTATGCTTTTTTGATGATAATCATCACTATTCTTATAGTGTATGCATTAGATTTATTTAAAAATGTTGCAAAAGCGAAAAATAGTAAAACGTATGTTAATACACCAGAATAATATTCTATGAAATATATACACATAATTCATATTTTGTTTACTTGGGCTAATTGACTTTGACATCTTCTTTAAATGCTATTTTGCTATGTGGTGGTAAGGGTGAACGCCTAAGGCCACTGACGGAGTCTCTGCCGAAACCATTGGTGCCTATAAAGGGCAAACCGATTCTGAGTCATTTGCTCGATTATTTATCAAGTAGCCCTATTAACCACTATTATATAGCGGCCGGGTATGAGGTCGAGAAAATACATAAGTATTTCTCAGAACACTCTACAGAAAACAAGAATGTGACAATTATTAACTCTGGTGATGTGGATATTATTGAACGCATCCGGTCATGCGGGAAATCAATTAAGGGCGATGGATTTTTGGTGCTTTACGGAGATACATTGTCGGACATTAATATAAATAAACTGCTGAGATTTCATAACGGACACAGCGGTAATGCAACGGTCACACTGTGGCCGCTCAGTAGTCCATTTGGTATTATGGATGTGGATGAAAAGGGGTTGGTTGAATCTTATGTGGAGAAACCGGTGCTTGATAAATGGATTAATATTGGTTTCTTTTATTTTTCCGCTGAATTGGTTGCAACTATGGAAAGATTCAATAAATTTGAGAGCTTTCTCGAATACTTGATTAGCGAAAAAGAATTATATGCTTACAAGCATACTGGTATGCACATTACTGTGAATACACAGAAAGAGCTTAATGAGGCAGAGAAGAACATCGATCTACTCAGGGTGATTCATGAGTGATTTTTGGGAAGGCAAAAATGTCTTCATAACAGGCATTAATGGATTCATTGGAGGTAATCTGGCAAAGACGTTGCTCAACAGGGGAGCAAATGTAACTGGCCTTGTTCGCAACAGAAACCGAAATACATTAATCTTTCATGAGGGGCTTGCTGATAAGCTAGTCTTAATCGAGGGAGAACTGGTAGAAAGAGAGTTGCTCGAAGGCATCATAGCCGAGCAGCAGATTGATGTTGTATTTCATTTTGCTGCCCAGGTAGAGGTTGGTGTTGGCATAAAAAATCCATATCTAACATTTGAGACAAATATACGTGGCACGTATTGTCTGATGGAGGCGATACGTACAAGTGGGCAAAAAGTTAAGTCCATTGTTGTGGCATCAACAGATAAGTCATATGGGTCTTATCCGAAGGATCGGATGCCCTATAAGGAAGATTACCCTTTACTCCCGAAATATCCTTACGATATTTCCAAAGCCTGTGGAGACATGATTGCACAAAGCTATGCGAGTGACATTTTTAATCTACCGGTTGTTGTCACCCGATTTTGTAATATATATGGTCCAGGACAATTGAATTTTTCAGCAATCATTCCCGATGGGATCCGTTCAGCGCTTGGTTACACAAAATTTAACCCGCGAGGAGATGGGACTCATATCAGAGATTTTATCTATGTAGAAGATGTTGCTGAACTTTATATGCTGATTGGTGAGTTGCTGGCTAATGAACCCGATCGTTTAGCGGGGGAGATTTTCAATGCAGGTACTAATACCGCACACTCTGTCAGGCAGCTATTGGAAACGATATTTTTAAAGATTGGAAAACCGGACGATCTGAAAGAAATCATTGCACTGATGAAAAATAGAAAGCCAACAGGAGAGATAGACGTCCAGTTTATGGATTTTGACAAGGTGAATCGATTTACTGGCTGGAAGCCTCAGCACTCCTTGGACCAAGGACTCAATAAGACAATTGACTGGTTTCAAAAGTATTTGAGGGAACAGTATGGGCTTTGATATCACAGTGATCTTTCCTTATTACAATGAGGAGCAGTCGCTGGGACGAACACTTGAATTGATCAGCCAACAAACACACGCGCCTAAAGAAGTGATCTTTATTAATTCATCTTCAACAGATGGTAGCAGCGCATTGATCGATCGATGGATAGAACAGCATCAGAGAAATAATAGTACCAAGTATAGAAATGTCTTTGAGCATACAAACACACCATCTTCATCCAAGAATGTTGGTATTCGCCTCGCTCAAACGGAGTGGATTGCTTTCATGGACTGTGGGTTGCTGTTTCCGGAAGACTGGCTTGAGTTACAGGTGCGTTATATTAAAGAAAGTGGGTTGGATATTGTATCGGGTGTTTGTGATTTCAAAGGAATAAATGTATTCGATAATTGCTGTCTGGCACAAACCTATGGCTATCAGAGAAAACGACCTGTGGTTCCTTCAACCTTGCTCAGGAAATCCATATTTGAGAAGACTGGTATGTTTCTTGAGAATCGCCGCTCAGGTTATGATTATGTATGGCAGATTAACCTGAAGGATAAGGGCATAGTGCGTGGAGTAAACTCTGACGCGGTTATCTGTTACAACGGCTTGAGTTACGCGGACTCATTTATCTCTTTGTTTAAGAAGACAGTGGAGTATTTAAAACCGGCGGTCGCGATTCAGAATTATTACATGCCATATCTATATGTTGCTATTGCGTTTTTCCTATGTCTTTCAGTGTTTCTGAGCCCCATGTTTACGGTCGGTTTTTTCCTAGTCTATATTTTAGTCCGTTGGTTGGCTATTCCAACAATAAAATCCAGAGGTTTCTCCATTTTCCGTGACTATCCTGTAGCGATATTGTACATGCTGCCAGTAGGCATGGTAATGGATTTCGGCAGGCTTATTGGTATCTTTCAGGGTATCTATTTTTACCATCTCAGTGGTAATAGGAAGAATGAGAAGGAAAAGCTCGGTAATATATAATTTTTGTTGAATCTGGCTAGATATTTTTCTTACATATTTTTATGCTATGAAACAGTTTTCTGGCGCGGATTCAACTCACAAGTGCAACAGATGGGTTGATGCCTAAAAATACCTGATTAGGTGTTTTAATACCAAGACATTTTCTGGGTCGATTGTTTAATTTATTCATTGCT